>SXGT01716238.1_pt1 | contig 11288 bp, 12 predicted proteins | sample 3176221 | NCBI WGS metagenome assembly SXGT01 (sample SAMN11356862, study PRJNA531348) | freshwater metagenome | isolation source: freshwater sample F1-120 | place: China: Fuxian Lake, Yuxi | collected 2017-12-25
GCTCACCATCGCCAACATGATCAACATTGCCAGCAAGCCGCGCTGGGCGCTCGGCATGCTGGGCACCAAGCGGCGCCAGTTCGGCAACATCGTGGGCCACGTGAGTGGTGTGGCCGATATGAGCAGCCTTGGCGAATGGACCGCCAAACAGTTCGACCCGGCGCTCAACTGGGGCGATGTGGAGTGGATCAAGCAGCGCTGGGGCGGCAAGCTCATCCTCAAGGGGATCCAGGACGTGGAAGACGCGAAGCTGGCTGTGGCCTCTGGCGCCGACGCCCTGATCGTGAGCAACCACGGCGGGCGACAGCTCGACGGCGCGCAAAGCAGCATCGAGGCCTTGCCGGCCATCGTCGACGCGGTCGGGGGCCAGATCGAGATCCACATGGACGGCGGTATCCGCAGCGGACAGGACGTGCTCAAGGCGCGTGCACTGGGCGCGCGCGGTGTCTACATCGGCCGGCCGTTCCTGTACGGCCTGGGTGCCATGGGCGAAGCCGGGGTTGCGAAATGCCTGGAGATCATCCACCGCGAACTCGACCTCACCATGGCGTTCTGCGGTCACACCAACATCGAGAACGTGGACAAGGGTATCCTGCTGCCCGGCACCTACCCCACCTGACATCACGCCGCCCATGAACCTGCCCGCCCCGCGCCCGCGCACCTCGAAATTCTGGCTCGCCGTCAGCGTGGTGCTGGCCCTGGTGCTGCTGCTCGGCGGGGCGTCCACCGTGAGCCTTTACGAACAGATGAAGGCGCAGCAGGACCACATGCAGAGGCAGCTGGCCACCACACCGCAGGTTCGGTACGTCGCCGTGCTGCTCGACGAGCACCAACTCCCGGCTCTGCTGGTCACGCTCGACCCGCAGGCCGGCATGCTGGAGCTGCAGCGCCTCAACAACATGGTGGAAGGGCGCGAAGACACCATGCAGCTCTGGGCCCTGTCCACCGGGCATCCACCGCGCTCGCTGGGCGTGATCCAGAGCAAGATCCGGACGGCGCAACTGCCCACGACCGAAGCCGCCCTGAAGACCGCCACCCAGCTCGCGGTGAGCGTGGAGGTCAAGGGCGGCGTGCCGGAGGCGGTGGGACCGCGCCAGCCCTACCTGTTCAAGGGCTGGCTGGTTCAGCGGGCCATCTGAGGCGGCTGCGTCACAGCAGCTGCAGGCTGGCACTGGTCACACCGATGCCCACCGGGCCATCCCCTGCAGGCACCGCCGGCCCGACCGGGTTCAAGGCGCCCGAACCCGCGTCGATCGCGTAGGCGGACACGTCGTCGGACGTGGTGTTGGCCACGTACGCGAACCGGCCATCGGGGCTGAGGCCGATCGACTGCGGCCCGTCACCGGCCGCCACTGGCACACCCACTGCGCTCAACTGCCCGCTTACCGGATCGATGGCGTAGACCGACACGTCGTCGGAGAGGCGGTTCGCCACGTACAGCCGATGACCCCCGGGATGCACGCGCACCGCGGCTGGCGCGTCGCCGGTGGCCACGGGCGCCCCGATGGGTGAGAGCGCACCGGTCATGGCGTCGATGGCGTAGCTCACGATGGTGTCGTCGTTGGTGTTGACCACGTAGGCGAAGCGCCCCGTGGGCTCGATGCCAAGCGCCGTGGGCCCATCCCCCGCCGCCACGGGCAGGCCGATGGGGCTCAGTGCACCGGACACGGCATCGATGGTGTAGGCCGACACCGAGTCCGACAACAGGTTGGCCACGTAGGCAAAGCGGCTGTCGGGATCGACCACCACCGAGCGCGGGTTGGTGCCCGTGGCCACCGCGAGGCCCACGGCATTGAGGGCGCCGGTGGCGGCGTTGATGGCGTAGGTCGAGACGTCGTCCGACAGGTCGTTGGCCACATAGACGAAGCGGCCGTCACCGGAAACCGTCACCGAGCGCGGCCCGTCGCCGGCGGCGAACTCGCCGACCGGGGTGAGGGCGCCGTCGACGAAGGCCACGGTGTAGGCCGACACACTGTCACCGCCGAAATTCGCCACATACACGAAGCGGCCCGCTGGGTGCACGCCCACAGCGGCGCGGCCGCTGCCAGCGGGGAGCGCCGGGCCTGCTGCGCTCAGGGCACCGGTGGCGCCGTCCGTGGTGAAGCTCGAGATCGTGTGGTCGTGGGTATTGACCGCATAGGCCAGGCCCGGCCCCTGCGCCTGCAGGGGAGCGCCCTCGTCGTCTCCGCCACCACCGCCACAGGCGGTGAGCGCAGCCGTCAGACACATCAGCATCAGATGGTTTTTCATGGTGTTCACTCCTTGGCAGCGGCGCGACGAGGGGAAGAAGATGGGACTGCGGCACGCGGGGCGGGCATCCGCACGGTTTGCGCAGGCACGGCCCGCATCGGGGTGGCTCCTGCCGCGCTCAAGCCCGGCGGCAATGCACGGGGCGCAGCGGGCGCGATCAGCCTCGCCGCAGGCATCGTCAGTGGAGCGGGCGAGGTGGGCGACGCTGCCTGAATGCCGCCGGGGGGCTTGTCCTGGCAACTGAAGTTGTACTCGGCCATGTTCGACTGGAACTTGAAGTTCTTGCCGACGATCTGGTACCAGCCGCTGTACTGCGCGGTGGAGACGTTGGGGGCGAAGCTGCCGGTCGGGTTGCCGGGCGCGGGGGTGGCCACCGGGGTGGTCAGCGAGGGACCATCGCCCTTGCCTTGGTCGAAGTGAATGTCGTCGACAAACATCACCGTGCTGGAGTGGTCGGTCTTGAGCGTGCGCGACGGCGTTTCCACGCCCTTGTGGTTGCGGTAGGCGATGGTCAACGTGGTGTTGGGCAGGTTGGTGGTGATCACGCCCGAAAGCTTCACGCTGCAGGCGCCTGCGGGCTTGCTCTTCTCCGTCAGGCTCAGGAACGACTGGGTCACGCCGCGGGCGATCGCGATGTCGTTCGAGCCGGTGGGAATCGGTGTGAGGTCCTTGGGTGCGGCCACGGGCAGTTCGGGCGATTTCTCGCATACCACGTTCACGCTCTGCCACATCGTGGCCTGGCGCCAGTAGCGTTCGTCCACGTCGATGGTGCCCGCGCCATGGGCGAGCGCCCCCTTGTTGTTGTGTTCCTCTTCCTTGTCCTTGTCGTTCACCTGGGCGGCGAAGTGAAACGCCACCGGAATGGTGATATGGCGCGTCTGGTTGAAGATCGCTGTTCTGCTCACGCCCTGCTGCTGCAGGCCGAGCTTGTGGGCGTTGCAGCGCTGCACCGCGAAGTGGCCAAGGCCCGAGCTGCCCAGCGGCACCTGCAGGGGGTAGTCCTTGATCGAGTAGTGCTTCGTCGGGTACTCGTTCACCCCTGCGCTGTGGAAGCTGCCGAAGTTCTCGAAGTGCCCGTTGCCGAAGGGATCGAGCAGGGTGCCGTTGTTCATGACCGCCAGGGCGCCGATGCCCAGCTTCACGTTGAACACGCGCCACTTGTTCTTGCTGACCTTCACCGACCCGCCGATGAGGTAGGTGACGTGGCTGCCGCTGGCCTGCGTGTATTCGCTGCCGTTGGAGCGCACGTGAATGGCCGAGGCGGCGTTCACGGTGGCGGTCTGGCCGCTCGTGACCTTGATCGATTCGAAGCTCTCGTAGTTGGGTGACGAGAGGCCGGCCTGGGCGGCGTGTGCGCAGAGGCCGAACACGCCAGCGGCCACGAGGCCGGGGAAGGGTTTGAAGTGTTTCATGACAATCTCCTGGAGTGCTCGGGTGGGTGGGGATCAGTCGTTCGGCCGGGCCGCCGACTTGACGATGTCGCAGATCGTGATGTCGTCTTCGGTCTTGCAGTTCGTCCAGCATTCGCCGGGTGAAGACAGCACCGGATCGCAGGCCTTGCGGGCGCCGCCGCCGGGTGCGGCAAGCACGGCCTTGGGCAGCACCTGGGCCGCGCCAATGCGGCCCATCGGCGGCGGGTTGTTGCAACCGAGGTCGCCCCAGACGCAATGCGTGAGCGAGCGGGGCGCGCTGCCCTGGGTCTGCGCGATGGCATTGCCAGCGCCCAGCAGGGCCAGCAGCACAAGGGACACGAGCGCGGTGCGGGAACGGGTTTTCATGGTGATCTCCTGAAGGGTTGAGGGAGGGAACCGCCGGGCGCCTTGCCCGGTGGCCTCACTGAGTCGGCGCCGGTTCGGCCGCGGTTCAAAAAATGTTTCAGCGCGACACGCGGCTCTTGCCTTCGGCACTCAGCACCCGCACGCGGTCGCCCCTCCTGAAGGGTTCGTCGGCGGCCTGCACCAGCGAAATCTGTTGGCCGTTGTCCAGGCGCATGCTGATTTCCAGACCCGGCAGCCGGGCCACGCGGCTTTCAATCGCCTGTCCTGCCAGATCGCCGGCCACGCTGGCCAGCACCGATCCCACGAAACTGCCCTGGCCCTTGGACGCGAAGCTGCCCAACGCCATGCCCACGTTGGCGCCCGCGGCGCCGCCAGTGCCGGTGGGCGCGCGCTCGATGGTGACCACCCGCACCGCGGTGACGGTGGCCATGGTGATGCTGTGGGCGCGCTGGGTTTCGGTGTCGGCGTACACGTTGTCGGCATGGCTGCGGTAGGCGCAGCCCTGAAGCAGCACGGCGGCCAGCACCAGGGCGGAAGTGACGAACGGGGCTTTCATGGCGGACTCCTTGCGGCGTTGAGGTGCCACCTGAGTCGTTCGGGTCGCCAGACCGGTTCAAAGAAAAAAAGATTGAACCGGCCGCTGATGGTCTACGACTCAGTGGGCGTCAGGACCCAAAAACCCGACACCCACCCGACCGAACAGGAGCCCACCATGAACCCCATCGCCATCCCCCTCAACGCCGTGCATGCCCGCCGTCTGCTGCTGGTGCTCTGCATGGCCGCCGCCAGCCAGGGCGTGCGTGCGCAGACCATCATTCAGCAGCCCGCGCCGCCGGCTCCGCACGCCGGCCCGGCCGCGCTGGCCTCGAACGACCAGCCCGATCTCTTCATCTACCGGCACTACGGCACCCCCGAAGACGCCGGCTCGCCGCGCGGCTACCCGCATGTGGAGTTCTGCGGCGGTCACGACGGCCAGGGCGGCCCGGCCCGGCGCGTGTACTTCGAGGTGTTCAACCGGGGAGGCGTGGCCTCGCCCGCCAGCCAGGTGCGTGTGCTGTTCAGCAACCCCCAGACGAAAAGGATTCGCGTGGTGAATGTGGACGTCGAGCCCATCGCTCCGCACGCCAACCTGGTCAAGCGCGTGGCCATTCCACCCGGCTGCTACTCGGTCGGCTCCAACGCCCAGTGCAACTTCACCATCACCGCCGACCCCGGTCAGCAGGTGGCCGAACGCTTCGAGAACAACAACGCGCAGCGCTCGTACTGCGTGGGTCCCTCATTTTGATGAGGTCCCGATGAACGCCCCTTGCCGCGCCGCCCTGCGGTCCTATACTGCCTTCGCATGCAGGCTTCACCGCGCCAGGACGAGTCCCAACTCCGAGCCGACCTCGACGCGATCATCGAACAGGATGCGCACGCCATGAAGCGCTTCTACCTGGCCCTCGCGCCCACCACCCACCAGTTCGCCATGCGCCGCCTGAGCGATGCGGTGCAGGCTGAAGAGGTGGTGGTGGAAACGATGTACGAGGTGTGGACCCACGCCGCCCGTTTTGCAGGTCAGTCCAGCGTCCGCACCTGGGTGCTGGGCATTGCCCGTCACAAGTTGCTCGACAAGCTGCGCGATCGCTACCGCCACCGCCACGAGTCGCTCGATGAGGAGACCGAAGGCGACAACGATGCCGAGTCGGACGCGCCCGAGGGCTTCGAGCATGTGGCCCGGCGCGAACACCACGACATGATCGTGCACTGCGCCGGCAAGCTGCCCGAGGACCAGCGCGAGGCCCTGCACCTGGCACTGTACGAAGACCTGCCGCTGGCCGACATCGCGCAGGTGCAGGCCTGCCCCGAAAACACCGTGAAGACGCGCCTCTTTCATGCGCGCCGCAAGATGAAGGAATGTCTTCAGCGCCTTTTCAAGGACGTGAACGGCCCCTTTGCGGGAGCGGGACATGGCTGAGCACGATCCCGAACGGCAGCGCTTGCGCGAATGGCTGCCGCTGGCGGCCAACCAGACACTCGCCCCCGACCTGCTCGCTCAACTGGCGTCGGGTCTGGAGCGCCATCCCGACCTTCGGCACGAACTCATCTGGCTCCAGACCCTGCGCCACACGGTGCAGACAGAACCGCTGGACCCGCTGCCCGCCGGTGACCTGGGCTGGGCCAAATTCGAGCGCCGCGTCGCTGCCGACCTGACCCGGAAACGCCAGGCACTGACCACGGCACCCGACTGGAGCGGCCGCGTGCGCGACTGGCTGCAGGCCCACTTCGGCCCGGTGCTGGTCGCTGCCTGTGTGCTGATGGTGGCGCAGACGGTGCTGATCGGCACCCTGGTGCGAGATGGTTCCGGTTACGAAGCGGCGGGCGGCGATCCCGCGGTGCCCAGCGTGGCGGGGACGGTGCTGCTGCACGTGACGGTGCGGGGCGACGCGACGGAACAGCAACTGCGCGAAACCTTGCAGCGCTACAACGCGAGCATCGTGGCCGGTCCGAGCGCGCTGGGCATCTACACCTTGCGCGTGCCGGGTGCAGACGCTCGCGCGCTGGCGCAGCGGCTCACCAGCGAAGCGGGCAGCGTGTTCGACAGCGCCTCACCGGCGACGGGAGACTGACCATGCGCGCCCTGCTGATCGTTCTGGCACTTCTCCATGCCACGGTGGCGTCCACCGCGTGGGCACAAACGGGCGGTGGACGGGGCGGCACCGGTGGTGGGGCGTCGGGCAGCGGGGCGTCGGGCAGCGGGGCATCTGGCGGCGGTGCATCGGGCGCAGGGGTTCGCGGTGGCGAATGGCGAAGGCCGCCACCGGTGCGCACGCCGCCACCGGTCATCACCTTGCCCCTTCCGGCATCCTCACAAGCCCACGAAGTCGAGCCGGGCCAACTGCTGCTGCTCTCGCGCGATTTCCGCATCACCCGCCAGGTGCTCGGCGCGCTGCAGGCCGAGTCCATCGTGCCGGTGGCCACCGCGCGCCTTCGCACCCTGGGCTGGGACCTCGCGCTGTTCCAGTTCGCCGACCACGCCGCCGCGCTCGATCGCCTGCTGCAGTGGCGCCAGCGCTTTCCGCAGGTGGGCGTGGACTTGAATCACCTCTACCACGCTCAATCCGACACCGAAGGTCGCGAATACGCACTGCGCATGCTCGACTTGCCGCAGCCCGCGGCCACCGCGCAGGGAAGCGGCGTTCGAATCGGCATGCTGGATTCGCGGGTGGAGAACACCGCCTGGCTCCAGCAGGCCACGCTCACACGCAGGCCGTTCATCAACGACGCCTCGGCGCGGCAACCCGATGTGCCGGCATCGCCCGCCCACGGCACCGCCATCGCCAGCCTGGTGGCGCGCGTGGCGCCGCAGGTGCGCATGTACGCCGCCGAGGTGATGGCCGCGCGCGGCGACAAGACGGTGACCAACAGCTACCGGCTCATTCAGGGCGTGGACTGGCTGCTGGGACACAAGGTGCGGGCCATCAACATGAGCCTGGCGGGCCGGCCGGACATCAACCTGGGCACCACCGTGGACGAGCTCATGCGGCGCGAGGTGATCGTGATCGCCGCCGCCGGCAACCAGGGCAGCGGCGCACCGCCCGCCTACCCCGCTGCCTACGCCTCCCGCCATGCCGGCTTGCTGGCGGTGACGGCGGTCGATGTGCAAGGGCAGCTGTACGAGCAGGCCAACCGCGGTGGCTATGTGTCTGCCGCGGCGCCGGGCGTGCAGATCTGGGTGCCGGCGGCAACGTCGACTTCGGCGGTCGTGGGGGCGCGGTACGTGAGCGGCACGTCGTACGCCAGCGCCTACGCGGCCGGCGCGGTGGCGCGCTGGCTGGCCACCCACCCGGGCCAGGGCGCGGCCGCGGCCACCCGGCGCCTGCGCGAAACGGCGCGCGACCTCGGTCCGTCCGGTCGCGACGAATCGTTCGGCGATGGCCTTCTGCAAGTGAATGCGGCGCTTCGTCCCTGAAGCTATGCTTGCCGCGTGACCGACCCTGCCGCTTCGCTTCCCTCCCTGCCACGCCGCATCGCGCACCTGGACATGGACGCCTTCTTCGCGTCGGTCGAGTTGCTGCGCTATCCGCAGCTCAAAGGCCTGCCGGTGGTGATCGGTGGTGGTCGCCGGCGCGAGGACGAGATGTTCGAGCGCCTGCGCCAGGCGCATCCGGAACGCGACTGGAGCAGCACCGATCTGGCGCGCATCCCGCCCGCGTTCTTCCCCCGACTGGAGAACTACGCCGGCCGCGGCGTGGCCACCACCGCCACCTACGCCGCGCGCCAGTTCGGTGTGGGCTCGGCGATGGGACTCATGAAGGCCGCGAAGCTGTGCCCGCAAGCCATCCTGCTGCCGGTGGACTTCGACGAGGTCAAGCGCGTCTCGCGCCTGTTCAAGAGCACCATCCGCGAGATCGCGCCCGTGGTGGAAGACCGCGGTGTGGACGAGGTCTACATCGATTTCACCCACGTGCCCGGCGGCCAGCGCGAGGGTGGGCGCGTGCTGGCGCGGCTGATCCAGAAGAGCATCTTCCAGGCCACGGGCCTGACGTGTTCGATCGGCGTGGCGCCCAACAAGCTGATCGCCAAGATGGCGAGCGAGTTCAACAAGCCCAACGGCATCAGCATCGTGCACACCAGCGACCTGCAATCCCTGATCTGGCCGCTGCCCTGCCGCAAGATCAACGGCGTGGGTCCCAAGGCCGACGCGAAGCTGCAGGGCCACGGCATCCACACCGTCGGCGACCTCGCGAAGCGGGATCGCAACTGGCTGATCGAACACTTCGGCAAGAGCTATGGCGCGTGGCTGCACGAGGTGTCGTGGGGCCGGGACGAGCGACCCGTTCAGACCGAAAGCGAGCCGGTCAGCATGAGTCGGGAGACCACCTTCGACCGCGACCTGCACGCCGTTCGCGACCGTGCCGAACTCGGCGCCGTGTTCACCCGCCTGTGCGAACAGGTGGCCGACGACCTGCAGCGCAAGGGCTACGCGGGCAAGACCATCGGCATCAAGCTGCGCTACGACAACTTCCAGATCGTCACCCGCGACGTGACCGTCGATGCCTTCACCAGCGACGCCGCCGCCATCCGCCGCCAGGCGGGCCTGTGCCTCAAGCGCGTCGACCTGAGCCGGCGGATACGGCTGCTCGGCGTTCGCGTGGGCAAACTGGTCAAGCCCGGGACAGAAGCGGCCACCACCGCCGGCTACATTGAGCCCCACCAACGACCACGAGAGAAGAAGCGCCATGAACACACCGACCTGCTTTTCCCTGAGCTCGACGGATAACGTCGCCCATCTGGTGATGAGCCGACCCGCCGAACTCAACACCATGAACCCCACGTTCTGGCGCGAGCTCGACGACGTGCTCACGCAGATCCACCGCGAGGGCACGGCCCGTGCGCTCGTCATCAGCAGCACCGGCAAGCACTTCAGTGCCGGGATGTCGCTGGACACGTTCGCCGGCGCCATCAGCATGGACGACCAGAGCCCGGAAGGCCGCGCCGCCATCTTCGACCTGCTGACCGACATGCAGGCCACCTTCACGAAGCTGGAGAACCTGCGCATTCCGGTGATCTGCGCCATCCAGGGCGGCTGCATCGGCGGCGCGGTCGACATGGTCACCGCCGCCTGCATCCGCTACGCCAGCGCCGACGCCTTCTTCTGCGTCCAGGAAATCAACATCGGCATGGTGGCCGACGTGGGCACGCTGCAGCGCCTGCCCAAGCTGATTCCCTTTGCGGTGGTGAAAGAGATGGCCTACACCGGCCGCCGCCTGGGCGCCGAACGGGCCATGGGCTACGGGCTGGTGAACGAGGTGTTCGATACGCACGAGGCCACGGTGGCCGCCGCGCTGCAATGCGCGAAGGAGATTGCCGCCAAGCCACCGGTGGCCATCTGGGGCACCAAGCAGGCCATCACCTACGCCCGAGACCACACGGTGGAAGACAGCCTGCGCCAGATGGGATGGCTGCAGGGCGCGGTGTGGAGCAACGCGCATGTGCGCGAGGCCATCACGGCGACGAAGGAAAAGCGCGCCGGCCAGTTCACGCCACTGACCCGCCTGCAGTCCTTCAAGGACCTCGGCTGAGGCCCTGGCCTCAGAGCGCGATGTCGTCGCTGGCCACTGCGCTCACACGCGGCCCGAAGCTGGAGATGTTGGTCAGGGTGGCGTTGTGGTGGGCGATCACCTGCGGCGCACTCAACACCTCGTTGCCCGCCGAGGTGTGCGCATCGGCGACAAGCGTGACCGGATAACCCAGCGCGAGTGCGCGGCGCGTGGTGGTGTCGATGCAGAACTCGGTGTGCATGCCGCAGATGATGACTTCTTCCACGTCCCGGGCCTTGAGCAGGGCCTCCAGGTCGGTATTCAGGAAGGCGTCGGGCGTCCTCTTGCGCACCCGAAGATCACCCGGTTGCACCTGCAGGCCCCTGGCCAGTTGCCATTCGGGGCTGCCGTGTTCGAGGTAGCCGGTGGTGGACTCATGCTGGATGAAGACAATGGGCACGTCGGCCTCGCGCAACCGGTGCGCCACGCGATTGATGCGCGCAATCACCTCGTCCGACGCCCAGGCCCGCCCCTCGCCTTCGCACAGGCCCTGTTGCATGTCGATCACAAGCAATGCGGTTTTCATCGCAGCGAAGTTTAGCGGTACAACTCCCACCCATGCAGACCTTCCACAACCCCCATCACGCCGGCCACGCCGGTCAGCAGGAAATGTTTCGCGGCCGCCTGGTGCCGTGCCACGAGGTGCCGGCGCGGCTGGACTACGTGCTGGCCGAACTGAAGCGCCGCCCGCTGGGCGCGCTGGATGTTCCCGCCCTGACCGATGCCGCGCTGGACCACGGTATCGCCCGCGTGCACAGCGAGCGCTACCTGACTTTCCTGGCACATGCTTGGAACGACTGGGTGGCCCTGGACCCGGCCAACGCGGGGCGCGACGCATTGCCTTCGGTATGGCCGCTGGGCAATCGGCACGCGTTTCGCAGCGACGTTCTGCCGACGAACTTCGCGGCCCGCCTTGGCCTGTTCTCGTTCGACTCCGGCTCACCGCTCACCGCCGGCACCTGGGCCGCAGCGCGCGGCGGTGCGGCCTGCGCGCTGGCCGCGGCCCACGCCGTGGCGGGCGGCGAACGCAGTGCCTTCGCCCTCACGAGGCCCCCCGGCCACCACGCGGGCGCGGACTTTCTGGGCGGCTACTGTTTTCTGAACAACGCCGCGATCGCCGCCCAGGCGCTGCGCGATGCGGGTCATGGGAAAGTGGCGGTGCTGGATGTCGACTACC
>SXGT01821408.1_pt1 | contig 11288 bp, 3 predicted proteins | sample 3176221 | NCBI WGS metagenome assembly SXGT01 (sample SAMN11356862, study PRJNA531348) | freshwater metagenome | isolation source: freshwater sample F1-120 | place: China: Fuxian Lake, Yuxi | collected 2017-12-25
CGTACAACGTCACGATCGCCAAAGCGACGGATGCTCGGGCCTACGCCACGTCAACGCTCGCGATGCCGTTCACGTCGGTGACCCACCTGTTTGCCGCCGACCTCGACGGCGACGACACTGTCGACCTCGGCTACGGCGCGTTCGCGACGACGCAGTCAACTCATTGCTACTCGTGTATCAGCGCGCTGCGCGGGAACGGTGACGGCACCTTCACCATCCCGCCAGTGAACGACTCGGCCGCATACCAACAGGCGCCGGACAACATGTTCAGCGACAACAGCGGCCAGAACTGGGGCCCGTATTCGCCCGACCCAGTGGACGTCGAGGGGGACGGCGACGTCGACCTGGTCTTCGTGTACCCCTCGACCGATGGCCTCGTGTTCGTGGCACGGAACCAGGGCGACGCGACCTTCGATCTCGACACCTATGTCGGCATCGCGGACAACTCAGGAACCCGGGTCGGCTCGTATCAGATCAATGCCGACTACACCAACGGCACGGGCCAGTTCGTTCGCGGCTTGGCCGCGGCCGACTTCGACGACGACGGCAGCCTCGACCTTGCCGTGGCTGGCGAGGATGGCGGCGCGTTCACGGCGAACCGCGGGGCAATCGCGGTCGTGCGTGGCGACCCGGACGAATCGGGCGAGTTCCTCGCGCCGAAGGTCTCGGTGTCTCCGGGCCGGTTCGCGTACATTCGGAGTGGCTTCGCGCTTGCCGACTGGGACGGCGACGGCGACAACGATGCGATCGCAGTCCGCAACAGCGACAACCGGGCGGTGCTCTTCGAGAACGAGGACGGCGAGTTCCTCGACGCAGTCGACATTCACGGAGCGCTGCGTGGCCCGTTCGCGTGTAACCGGACTGGCTCGGAGCAGTGGCTCGAATCCGGGGACCTCGACGGCGACGGCAACGACGACATTGTGTGTCGCGGAGCCAATGCCGCGGGGCAATACACGATCAACGTCTGGTTCGGTGACGGTGCGGGCGGGGCCGACCTGGTGACGGCATCGACCTACGGTGGCGCCAACTCGATGCCGTGGCTGCATCTCGCCGATATCGACGGCGACGGCGACACCGACATCTTGGACCATCGCATCACGGCATGCGGACCCTGTCAGATGACCAGCGTCCCGCTCCGCAACAACGGCGATCGCACGTTCGACGAGCTGCCGTTGATCGATCATGGGGTCATCGATCATCTGCAATCACCAGTCGTTCCGGTCGACGTGGACGGCGACGACGACCTCGATCTTGTGAGTCGGCCCGGGAGGGGAACGAACCCGCCGTTGAAGGTGTTCCGCAACGATGGGTCCGGCGGCTTCGGCGAGCCCGAACTGTCTCCCGCGGTGGTCATCGGTGGCCGCAATCTCGCGGTGCACACGATCGTGGCGGGCGACCTCGACAAGGACGGCGACGCCGATCTTGTCATCGAGAAGTCGGCCGACTACCACCACATCTTCGGCACCGCAGGTGGCGCCTTCGTGATGCTGGGTAACGGCGCCGGTGGATTCGCCGATCCCGTCGCCTACACATGGGGTGGCGGCGGAGGCATGCACGAAGGTCTTGCCGATCTCGATGGTGACGGGAACCTCGACCTGCCGGTCAACCCCGTTCACTGGGGCGTCGAAGTCATGCGCGGCGTCGGTGACGGCACGTTCGAACCAGTGCAGCGGTTCTGGACCGGGTCGGTCTGGGGCTACGCCGCCCGCGTCGCCGACATTGATGGCGACGGCCGGCGAGACATCCTGAAGGTCCGACCGGACGAGTTCGCCTTGACGTTGTTGCGCAACACGTCGACCGGCGAGGTCTCGGGCGCGAACCTCGCAGTCGCCGCGGTCGACGCGCCCGACACCGTTGTGCCCGGTGCCGCGGCAACGGTTCGCGCCACCATCACGAATACCGGGAGTCGCGCGACCGGTCGCTGGACCGATCAAGTGTGGCTGTCGGTCGACGAGACGCTCGACGCCAACGACCGGCTTCTCGGTGCCGTCGAGCGGTCCGGTCTTGCCGGTGGCGCAAGCTACGAACTCGAAGTCTCGGCGGCCTTCGCACCGATCGTCAACGGTCCGCATCACGTCATCGTGCGGGCCGACGCGCGAAGCAATCTCACCGAAACGGACGAGAGCGACAACCGAGCGGCCGACGCCACAGGAACCGAACTCTCGATTCCCGAACTGCTCGACGGCGAGACGTTGACCATCGACGTTGCGAGTGGAGACGGGTATGTGCGGGTGCCGGTCTCGGCCGGTGAGCAAGTGATCGTGCGACCCGATGCCGAAGTCACCATCGACGCAGTTCGCGGCAAGGTGCCCGTGCCTGCGCGCGACCTGCTCGCGCGCAACGAACCGCTCGTGATTCCCGCTCGTGACGAGGACTCGACCTGGTACCTGCGCGTCGCCCCCGGTGACGGCGTGACCATGGTGCAGCTCTCACGCGCGCCGCTCGACTTCGGCATCGTCGATGTCACTCCCGCCGTGATCGGGAACGAGGGTTCGAGCACGATCAGCGTGATCGGCGACGGTTTCGAGACCGGTGCAACGGTCACCATCGAACGCAACGACGTCGCGGTCGTCGCGGCTGACGTCGTGCGGGTCGATGCACGACGTCTCAACGCGCGATTCGATCTCGACGCCGCGATCACGACCGGCCGGTACTCGGTACGAGTCGATCAGGGTGCCGACACAGCAACGCTGGTCGACGCGTTGAATGTCGTCAACGACGACGCCGATGGCGAGATCGAGTTCGATGTCTCGATGCCCGGCACGGTTCGATCGCTCGGGCTCGAGCGCGGCGTTCCGTTCACTGTCACGTTCCGCAACAACGGCGTGACCGATCTGCCTGCTGCGTATCTCTTCGCCAACGGCGACAACGTCGCGTGGGACGATCCTGCGGTCCCCGGGCTGGCCTTCGATGATGCGAATGCTGCGTTGGTGACCGAGTTGGAGGGCGGGCCGCTCGGGGTGTTGCCGCCCGGGTCGGCGCGCCGAGTGGAGTTCAAGTACCTCCCCTCGAGCGGTGGATGGAGCATTGATGTCGGGATGCTCGAGGTGGGAGACGACACCGTCCAAGAGCACTTCGACGAGGAGCTCGCGCCTTCGCTGACGCCGGTCTTCGGTGACATTGGCTCTCCGGTCGAATCACGATTGCTACGGGATTTCGGGGCCACCAGCGGATCGAATTGTCCGTGTGTGACCACCGACGCCTACGTGCGGGCATTGAATGCCGCGGCGCGCCAAGCCGAGTCGTACGGCATTGCGGCTGGCGATGCCGACGATCGATTCTCATTCATCGTCGAGCGGGCATTCGCGACCACCGCGGGAGCTCCGATCGGTGGTCGGGTTCGAACCGAAGACAGCAGTGCCGTTGTTCGCCGCGACGTCACCGTCGTAAACGCGACGGGCGGTGTCGGCGTCACCACGACGTGGTTCGACGGCCGCTTCCGGGTTTGGCAGTTCGCGAGCGGGCCTGCGTCTTTGTCGGTCGAGGGGCATCGACCCGATCCGGCTGCGACCCTGGTTGTCGGGAGTGCGGCGGCGCGCGAACTCGACGTGGTGGTCGACCTCGGTGCGATCGCCTACGGCTCGGTGACGCGCGAGGACAACGGTCAGCCGATCGAGGGCGCAACGATCGACGTGTACCACGGGGCTTCGCAGCACTCGGTGGGGTACAGCGGCTCCGACGGTGCGTTCGCGGTTTCGGCCCTCGAGACTGGTCCCGCGATCGTGGTGGTGTCGGCGCCAGGACTCGAACCTTCGCGAACCGGTGTGACACTCGGCGAGGCACCGACCCTTCACGACACGGTGTTGGCGACTGGCTCGACGGTGCGAGGCGTCGTGCTCGACGGTTTCGGAACTCCGATCGTCGGCGCAGCGGTGCGGGCCGAAATCGATCTGAACCTGCCGGCGCCAGCCGAGGTGATGACCGGCGCGGATGGTCGCTTCTCGATCGGGGGAATCCCGAGCGGTGACCAGAACCTTGAGGTGCGCGCCGACGGCTTCGCGACGATCGAACAGGCCTTCACCGCGACCGGCGAGGATACGGTGACCTCCGACGTCGTCCTGTCACTCGGTGGCACGGTCGCCGGAACTGTGACGGCAATCGATGACGGTGCTCCGATTCCGGGTGCCGTTGTCACCGTCGTGTCGGAGAACGCGCCGCCCGAACAGGTCACAACCGACGCGCTCGGTCGTTACAGCATCGCCGACCTCGCGCCGGGTGCAATCGTGCTCAACGCGGCCGCCTCGAATGATGGCTATGTCCCGGTGTCGGTCGATGCGACGGTCATCTCGGACGAGACGGCAGTCGTCGATGTGGAGCTCGGCGTTCCATCCGACGTTGTCGGAACGGTGACCGATGATGCTGGTGCTGCGGTCGTGGGCCTTCGAGTCCACTATCTGTCGCCGATGGGATCGTCTTCGGTGGTCACCGACGGCGACGGGAACTACACCCTTCCTGGCGTCGCGCCCGGAATCGCCACGTTGTCGTTCGGCGGCGCGATCGAACGCGAAGTCACGGTGGTCGGGGCTGGCGGCGACGTCGTGCTCGACCTCGAGATCGAGAGCGCGACGGCTTCGGGCCGAGTCCTCGATGATGCGGCCGCGCCCTTGGCCGAGGTGCCGGTCGGAATCTTCTTGGGTGACGATCTGGTCACGACTGCCACCACCAATGATGATGGTGAGTTCAGGTCGCTGGTCTTCGCGGCCGGGACGTACTCGGTGCGGGTCGCCGACGAGGACTTTGGGATCGCTGAAGTTGGCTTCGTCGCCAACGGGTCGGATGATGTCGACCTCGGCGACATCGAGCCGGGCTCGGCGTCGCTCGACGTCAGCGTGACGGTCGCTGGCAGCGCTGCCGATCTCGGCGACGCGTTACTTGGCCATCGTGGATCACCGCTTCGTCTCCCGGGCACCGCGACTGGCAACGTCGTCTCGTTTGTCGGGGTCGAGCCGGGTGACTACCTCCTCGTAGCCGCAGGTACCGGCGGCGCAGGGCGCCAGATCCCCGTGAGTGTTTCGGCGGGTTCGAACACGGAAACTGCCGATCTCGATGCGGCGACGAACATCGTGGGACGCGTCACGCGTAACGGCGCTCCCGTCGAGCTCGCGACGGTGGTCGCGGCCGGAACTGCGAATGGGTCCGGCTCGTTCGCGGTCACCGACGCCGCAGGCAACTACGAGCTGTCGGGTCTCGCGGCAGGCGACATTCGCGTCACTGCCTACGACATTGGCACGCAGTCGACGGCGAAGGTACAGACGCAGCTCGGCGCGGGTGGTGCCGTCGTCGACCTGGCGTTGACGGATGCCGAATTGCTCGACATCAGAGTTGAATCCGACGGGATTCCGGCGTCGAACGCGATCGTCGTTGCGCTCAGCGACACCGAGATCCCCGGTCCAGGCGCCACGACGGGCGACGACGGCGAAGCCCAGGCGATCCTTGCGAGCGCCGGTCCCGCGACTGCACTTGCATCGCTGGCCGGCCGACCGGTCGCCGATATCGAAGTTGCCGACCCCCTGAACGCTGGCGTTGTTGTCGTCGACGTTGGGCGACTGCGCGCGATTGGCTTGTCCGAAGCAACGCCGGCACCGGCTGTGAAACCGGCTGTGCGCGCGGTTTCCGGGCAGCGGGCCGGTGGTCCGGTCACGCGAGATCTCTCGGAAACCTCGATCGGTGAAGCGATCGCATGGCTCTCGCGACACGCGAGCCCGGCTGCGTGGGTCGGCTACTTCCTGTATGACGCGAGCCTCGAACCGCAACGACTCGAAGGACTCGAGGCGTCGGTCGATGCGAACCTGAAGGCGCTGAATCAGATCTCGCGTCAACCTGACCGCGAGTTCTGTCCTGGCTTCACCGAGTCGTTGAATCAGGTCGAGAATCTTCGCAGGCAAGTCGAGATCGCCTACTCGGGTTGGGAGAGCGCGCAGCAGGCATACGACATTGGCTGGGACGACGCGACCGTGCGGTTGCCGCTCGGGTTGGCCAAGATCGCCGCGTCGCTGTTCTTGATGCTGGTGCCAGCGGCTGCGTTGGGTGCCGGGACCACGATTACCGTCGGCGTCGTGGCGGGCGCAGGTCTTGCGCTGGGACTGCTCGACGCGTTCGTGTCGATCGTGACCGGTGGGCTCGGCGCGCTCCCGGCCGCCTTCCAGTCTGTCGACGGGATGCTTGAAGCGTTCAACAACATCAAGGACGCGATCTCAGCGGGCGGTACCCAGGCGGCCGCGGCGCTGTCGGTTTGGATCGAGGGCCTGAAGGCGCTCGCCGCGAACCCCACCGGTGCGCAGTACCTCGCCTATGCCGAACTCGTGACGCAGAACGGACTCAATCCCGCTGGTGTCACGAAGCTCCAACAGTGGGTGATGAAGAACATCACCTGGCTCAACGGCAAGCTGCCAGTTGCCGAACTCGGGGCCAAGGTGGTCGGCTACGCGGGTGCGCTGCTCGACTTCGTGACCGTGGCGCAAGGCATCAGCGAGAACATCCGCCTCCTTGACGCTGCGAACGAAGCTCGCAAGGTCGGTCAGCGCAACTACACCGAGCTCCTGAAGCGTCTCTTCGCAGAAACGAAACGCGCCCTCGAACTCAGCAGCAAGGACTGCAAGAAGGATCCGAAGTTCGTGTTGCGGCGTCATCGCAACCTGCAGGGCGCGATCCACATCCCGATCGATCCCAACGAAATTGTTGGTCCGGCTGGCGTCGGCGGGGCGAACTGGCTCGTCGGCGACCCGAAGTCGATGGGTTACGAGGTGAAATTCGAGAACCTCGGGCCGGGCTCCGTCGTGATCCCGCCCGGGCGTCAACCGGCGACGATCGCGGCCGCGTTGGTCGACGTGACATTGCCGGTCGATCCTGACCTCGACATCGAATCGGTTGAACTCGGTGATTTGGGTTGGGCCGACATCGTGGTCGACGTCCCCGACGGACTGCAGTCGTGGTCGACCCGACTTGGTCCGTACGAACAGTTCGGTGATGTGTTCGTCGATGTGAGCGGTGAGGTCGATCGTTCGGCTCGCCAGATCCACTGGGTGTTCAAGACCATCGACCCCGAAACAGGCGACACGCCAATCGACGAGCGCGGCTTCTTGGTCCCCGAGAACGGCGATGGCGACGGCCAAGGCTGGGCGCGCTACACCGTCGACGCTCATGAGGGTCTGGCGAACGGAACTCGACTCACGGCGCAGGCGTCGATCGTGTTCGACACCGAAGCGCCGCTCGAGACGAACACCTGGCTGAACCGGATCGATGACGCGAATCCCACGGTTCGTGTCTCCCGACTTCCTGCCCAAGCCGGGCGACGGATCGCACTGGCGTGGGACGGACGCGACCCGAACGGATCCGGAGTGACGAAGGCGATTGTCTTTGTTTCGATCGATGGTGGGCCGCTGCGAGTTTGGAAGTCGGCGGTGCGCGGCGAGTCGGCGACCTACGTCGGCGAACCGGGTCATCGGTACGGTTTCGCGGTGCAGGTTGTCGACGCCATCGGCCGTCGAAGCGCGCGTCCGTCGCGCGCCGTGACGGTCACGCGCATCCCGCAAATCCAAAGCGGCGGCTCGCCCTCGACGTCGGGATTCGTGGCCCTCGGCGAAGACCGGGCCGTGTACGCCGAAGCGGGCGCGTCGTTCCACGGCTCGATGCTTGCGCACGACCCGCAGTCAGCGATGCGCGCGATCGCGCGCACGCCGAGCGGGAAGGGCTATTGGGTTGTCACCCGTGCCGGTCACGTCTACACGTTCGGGGACGCTCGCTTCTACGGCACAACTCGTCACGGCTACGCCGCGCAGATCCGAACGAACGCCCCCGCGGTTGCAATCGCAGGGACGCCCAGTGGGCGCGGCTACATCATTGTCACGGCCGACGGCGGCGTGTTCACCTTTGGCGACGCGAAGTTCTCGGGCTCCCTCGTTGGAAACGCGTTCGAAGGGCGAGTCGTTGCCGCGCAGATGACCCCGACCGGCAATGGTTACTGGTTGGTGTCGAGCCGCGGTGGCGTGTTCACGTTCGGAGACGCTCGCTTCTACGGTGCGTTGTCGGGCCCAGTCCCGTCGAGTGTCGTGGGCTTCGATGTCGTCGACGGCGGCCGTGGCTACTACCTCGTGATGCGCAACGGTTCGGTGCGGCACTTTGGATCGGCGAAGGTCGTCGGGTCGGCGCCGCAGTCGAGCCGGAGCGTCGTCGGAGTCGCGGTCGCGCCGAGCGGCGGTGTTTGGGTGGTCTACGAGGACGGATCGGTGGCGAGCCTTGGCGGAGCGCCCCCGGTTCGTGACTTCACGGGATCGGTACGCGACGACCTGGTATCGGTGGGCTAGCCGCCTGCCGGTCGGGTCGTTCGCGGTGCCGATCCCAACCGGAGATCGCCCGAGCGATCAGCGGTCTGCGCATCGCGGCGCGGGTGCGAGTTCGGCCTCGTCGACGGGCCGGCGCGGTGACCACGTCACGTCCGTTGCGGTCGAGGAGTTTGGGCGCCTGCTCGGCGCTCGGTTTGCCAGCTGATCCGCAAGTCGGCGAGCGCGTCACGGCGGTCGCGGGCGACGGCCCACGTCTTGCCGACACGGGGTCGACGCGAAGTCCTGGCGGATCACGCTGCTGTTGGGCGACCCCGCGCCCGGCACCGCGTTCTTGGCGGTCGAAGGCACGGGTGATCAGTTCGGCGTTTCGGTCTGGTTGTATCTCTGCGGTGACGCCGCCGCGATCGTCGCGCACGACCGGCGCGCGGACATCGGGTCGGAAGTGTGTTCCAATGCCGAGGTGCGAAGGTTCCGTGGGGTTCTGACGCTGCTCGTCGTGACGGGTTGTGTCGCACCGGCAGAAGGGTTGCCTGGGTCGTCGACACAAATCTCGGCCGTTCCGGGCGACCCGCGCGGATTCGAGTTCCCGCGACCGAATCCGCTCGAGGTGTATCCCCGACGCGCGGGTGCACGCGACTTCGACTTCGAACTGTCGCGGGGCGAAGCCCTTCGGTTCGGGTCGAAGTCGACCATCGCGGTCGCTTCCGTCGATCGGGTCGGGCCGCTCGGGGATCGGGTTGCCGTCCCGAGCCAGTCTGCGGACGATCCACCCTCTCCGGCGCGAGCGCCGGGTGATGCGATTGCGTTCTCGCCGCGGGGCCGTGACGACCCCACAGCGGGGATCCGAGCGCACGTCGAAGTGGTGAGTCCCCTCGATGTGCGAACCGACGCGAGTGATGTCGACGAATCCGAGATTCCGCTCTGGCTTGGGGCCTGCACGCTGACGGTCGTTGCCGACGGACGAGTGTTCACCAGCTATTCCGAGCATGTCTCGCCTGTGGGCGGCGCGGCGACCTTCGCGGTCGGGGAGACCGAAGGTCCGTTCGACCTGACGTGCGACCTCGTGACCCTGATTGTTTCGCCGGTGGGGCGGGTCGTGTGGCGAGTCGATGCGTAAACGCGCGTTGCTGCTCGGCCTCACCGCAGCGTCCGTCGGCGCGTGCGTACTCGCCGCGCTCGTCTTCGTTCGTTGTTCGCCTGTGAAGAACGACCTCGACCGCCTCGAGCGCGCCGCCGACGAGTCCGAGTATCCCGAGTGTGGCGGCGAACCGATGTCGCAGCCTCCGGCCCCGGAATTGTTCGGCACTCCAGCAGAGATATGCGCCCGCGGAGATGATCCGAACCCAGGCGCGATGTACTCGGGTGTCTATCCATCCGACGAGGAGACACAGGAGCGTGACGTTGGCGAACCCGCTCGGTTCAGTGGCTACACCACGTGGATCGATTCAGTACGACTCGTCGACGCTTCGACCTACGTCGACGGCTACCCCGGGAAGTACCTACGAATCGAAGTCCGAGTGTTCAACCGGGATGCCGAGGTGCAACGCCTCGACGCGACGGACTTCGCCGCGTGGCGAGAGAGCGAGGGGTTCCGATCGTCCGACTTCGTGGGTGCAGCCGATGAGCTGCACTCCGTTGCTGAGTTGGCTTCGGGCGCGATGGCAAGCGGCTCGGTCTACCTCTATGTCGGCGAACCCCGCGGCGATGTCTTCGTCCGTTTCGACCCCGATGTGGAGGCCTTCAACGCGAACGAAAGCACTGGTGTCTGGCAGGTCCTCGACGACGGCCGTCCTGTCATCCCAGGAGCCGTACCTGCGTCATGAAGGCGAGCGATGTGGTTGCGTCATGACGCAGGTTGGGGCGAGTGAATGTCAGGTGAGGGCGGCTTTGACGGCGGCGGCGATGCGGCCGCCGTCGGCGGATTGACCGGCTCGGTCGCGCACGGCCTTGATCACCTGGCCCATCGCCTTTCCTGCGTTCGTGACGTCGACCTTGGCAACCTCGTCGGCCACGATCGCCGCCAACTCGTCGTCGGACATGGCGGCGGGAAGGTAACCGGCGAGCACCTCGGCCTCGGCCCGCTCCTTGGTCGCGAGCTCGTCGCGGCCGCCCTGTGCATACATCTCGGCGGCCTCGTTGCGCTTCTTGATCTCGGTCGCCAACAGCGCCAACACCGCGTCGTCAGCGAGCTGGATGGCCTCGTCGCCGGCGACCTCGGCCTTCCCGATCGCCGCAATCGCCATGCGCAGCGTGGCGGTGCGTACCTCGTCGCGAGCCTTCATGGCGGCGCTGAGGTCGGCTCGGATCTGGTCCTTCAAAGTCATGCGACGGTCCTTCGACGGGTGAACGAGTGTGCGGGGCACCACTCTGCCCGATACCGACGTCACATCCTCGACAATTTGAGCCCGCGAACTGCCCACTCGTTGTGGGCGATCGGCCTCCGGGCGTACGCTGCGTCAGTTCACCGGGCGGTGTTTCTGGGGGTCGGACATGCGAGTTCGTAATTGGGGCGTGGCGGTGCTCATCGGCGCGCTCGGTGGTTTCAGCTTGGCTGGGACCACCGCTCGGCTGGCGGGCGCGGCCGGATTCACGGTCCGCGTGTCCAACTCGGTCGGTGGCGGCGAGGGCAACGGCATCTCGCTCGGCTCGACGCTGTCCGACGACGGTCGCTACGTCGCGTTCATGAGTGCCGCGTCTGATTTGGTCGCAGGCGACACGAATCTGTTCGCCGACGTGTTCGTCTACGACCGCAACACGCTCACCACCACCCTCGTGAGCGTCGACACCGCAGGCGGTGCGGCGAACGGCGCGTCCGATTCCGCCATGATCGCGGGCGGCGGCCGTTACGTCGTGTTTGCGTCCGATGCGACGGACCTCGTTGCGGGCGACACGAACGGTGCGAGCGATGTCTTTCGCCGAGACCTCCTCACGAACACCACGATCCGCGTGAGCCTGTCGAGCGCCGGAGCCCAGATCGTCGATGGTGACAGCTTCGAGCCGTCGGTC
>SXGT01218524.1_pt1 | contig 11287 bp, 9 predicted proteins | sample 3176221 | NCBI WGS metagenome assembly SXGT01 (sample SAMN11356862, study PRJNA531348) | freshwater metagenome | isolation source: freshwater sample F1-120 | place: China: Fuxian Lake, Yuxi | collected 2017-12-25
GGACCGGCGCCGGGCGGCAGCGCCAGGGGCGCGTCGGGCGGTCGTTCGACGTAGTTCTTGTACGCCCACGGCGCCACCGCCACGGCGGCGACGAGAAGAACGGCCAGCAGACCCGCAAAGATCAACCAGCTCTTTTTCCTCATCGCGTCATCGTGACAAACACCCAGGCCTTTGGGGTGATCTTGAAGGAATCAGCGTCGCTGCAATTAGTGCAGCACGCTGCGGCGATTATCCGTTTCGCCACCTGGGCAAATATCATCGGTACCGAGATGACCGAGAACACCCTGACCACCGCCGACACCAAGTCCGCCGCCCGCGTCACCGCGGAGGCCGCCCGGCGGCGCACCTTCGCCGTGATCAGCCACCCCGACGCCGGTAAGTCGACGCTGACCGAGGCGCTGGCCCTGCACGCGCGGGTCATCACCGAGGCGGGCGCGATCCACGGCAAGGCGGGGCGGCGCTCCACGGTGTCGGACTGGATGGAGATGGAGAAGGCCCGCGGTATCTCGATCACCTCGACCGCGCTGCAGTTCCCGTACCGCGACTGCGTCATCAACCTGCTCGACACCCCCGGCCACGCCGACTTCTCCGAGGACACCTACCGGGTGCTCACCGCCGTCGACGCGGCGGTGATGCTCATCGATGCCGCGAAAGGCCTTGAGCCGCAGACCCTGAAGCTGTTCCAGGTGTGTAAGCACCGCGGCATCCCGATCATCACGGTGATCAACAAGTGGGACCGCCCGGGCCGGTATGCCCTGGAGCTGATGGACGAGATCCACGAACGCATCGGGCTGCGCACCACTCCCCTGACCTGGCCGGTCGGTATCGCCGGCGATTTCAAGGGCGTGATGGACCGCCGCAAAGGCCACTACATCCGGTTCACCCGCACCGCCGGTGGAGCCACCGCCGCACCCGAGGAACACATCCCGGCCGACGACGCGCTGGCGGCCGCCGGCACCGACTGGGAGACCGCGGTCGAGGAATCCGAGCTGCTGTCGATGGACGGTTCCGACTTCGATCCGGACACCTTCCGCACCGGCGAGTCCTCCCCGGTGCTGTTCACCTCCGCGGCGCTGAACTTCGGCGTGAACCAGTTGCTCGATGTGCTGGTGGAGCTGGCGCCCTCGCCGGGGCCCATCGTCGATGTGGAGGGGACGCCGCGGCCGGTCGAGTCGCCGTTCAGCGCATTCGTGTTCAAGGTGCAGGCCGGTATGGATTCCTCGCACCGCGACCGCATCGCGTACGCCCGGGTGTGCTCGGGCACCTTCGAGCGCGGCGATGTGCTGACCCACGCCGGCACCGGCAAGCCGTTCGTCACCAAGTACGCGCAGTCGGTGTTCGGCCAGCAGCGCTCCACACTCGACGATGCGTGGCCCGGCGATGTGATCGGACTGGCCAACGCCGCGGTGCTGCGCCCCGGGGACACGCTGTATCGCGATGTGCCCGTGGTCTATCCGCCGATCCCCAGCTTCTCCCCCGAGTACTTCTCGGTGGCGCGCGGCACCGATCCGAGCAAGCACAAGCAGTTCCGCAAGGGCATCGAGCAGCTGGACCAGGAGGGCGTGGTGCAGGTGCTGCGCTCGGACCGCCGCGGTGAGCAGGCCCCGGTGTTCGCCGCCGTAGGGCCCATGCAGTTCGAGGTGGCCCAGCACCGGATGGCCACCGAGATCGGCTCCCCGATCGCGCTGGAGTCGCTGCCCTATCAGGTGGCGCGGATCGTCGATCCCAAGGACGCCGACTTCATGAACAAGCAGGTCTCCGCGGAGGTGCTGACCCGCAGCGACGGGGTGATGCTGGTGCTGTTCTCCACGCCGTGGCGGCTGCAGGGCTTCCAGCGGGACAACCCGGACATCGAACTGCGGTCGCTGGTGGCCGCCGCGGAGGGGTAAAACTTCTCGCCGGGCGTGGTATCACTGCGGTATCGTCGCCTCATGGGCATGACTCTGCGCACCAGCGACGAGCAGACCGCTGCGCTGCGCAAGCAGGCCGAAGCCGAAGGGCGGTCGATGCAGGCCGTCGCCCTCGCCGCCATCGACGAGTACATCGCTCGCCGCGCGCACACCGCCAAGGTCGACGCCGCGCTCAGCCGCGTCCTGGTCGAAGAAGCCGGGGTGCTCGAGCGCCTCAAGGACGCGTGACCGAGTACCTCGATCTCGACGATCTGCTCGTGATCGCCCGTCGCGCGATCGGCAACGACGTGGCGGTGCGCGATTACGGGCTCCTCGAGTCGGCGTTGGCGCGGCCACGTGCCTCGGTATTCGGCGAGGACGCGTACCCCGATGTGTTTCTCAAAGCCGCTGCGTTGATGCATTCCCTGGCCCGCAATCGCGCGTTGGTCGACGGGAACAAGCGGCTGGCTTGGACCGCGTGCCGAACCTTTCTGGCTCTCAACGACCGGTGGGTCGCAGCCAACGAGGACGACCGCTTCGACTTCGTCATTCGCGTTGCCGCCGGCGCAGAACCCGAGCTCGACGAGATCGCCGCCCAATTGCGCGGCTGGAGCGACTGAGTTTCGCCGCATTTCATCCGGGTAACCACCCGCCATGGAGTCAGCCCACGTCACCGAGGTCACCGTGCACGTCGACGGCACCGACCGCACGGTACGCATCGACAACCGCACCACCCTGCTGGATCTGCTGCGCGAACACCTCGGGGTGACCGCCCCCAAGAAGGGCTGCGACCACGGCCAATGCGGCTCGTGCACCGTCCTCATCGACGGGAGACGCGCCACCACCTGCCTCGGGCTGGCCGTCGCCCACGACGGCGCGGAGATCGTCACCGCCGCCGGCCTCGGCGAGAGCGACACGCTGCACCCGGTCGCGCAGGCCTTCCTCGATCACGACGGGTTTCAGTGCGGGTCCTGCACGCCGGGGCAGATCTGCTCGGCGGTCGGCATGCTCGACGAGGTCAAATCCGGTGCGCCCAGCCATGTCAGCGACGACCTGGAAGCCATCCCCGAACTCACCGATGAGGAGATCCGGGAACGCATGAGCGGCAACCTGTGTCGCTGTGCGGCCTACCCGAACATCGTCGACGCGATCCGGACGGCGGCACGATGATTCCCTTCGACTATCACCGCGCCACCAGCGTCGAGGACGCCGTCACCACGCTCGCCGACCACCCCGACGCCATGTTCCTGGCCGGCGGCACCAACTTGGTCGATCACATGAAACTCGGTGTGGCTCAACCCTCGCTGCTCGTCGACATCGGACACCTCTTCCCGCTACAGGACATCGACGTGCAGGCCGACGGGTCACTGCGTATCGGGGCCGATGTGCGCAACGCCGATCTGGCCGCCCACCCGGTGGTACGCGGCAGTTACCCCGCGCTGGCCCGCGCGCTGCTCTCCGGTGCCTCCGGCCAGCTGCGCAATCTGGCGACCACCGGCGGAAACCTGTTGCAGCGCACGCGCTGCGTGTACTTCCAGGATGTCACCACACCGTGCAACAAGCGCGATCCGGGCACCGGTTGCTCGGCCATCGGCGGCTATGTGCGCTATCACGCCATCCTCGGCGCCTCCGAACACTGCGTGGCGGTGCACCCCTCGGACATGGCGGTGGCGATGACGGCACTGGACGCGCAGATCGTCTACGTGGATGCCGACGGTGACCACCGGCTGCCGATCGACGAGTTCTATCGGCTGCCCGGTGACGAGCCCGACCGCGACACCACCCTGCCGGCCGGGGCGTTGATCACCGCCGTCGAGATCCCCGCACCACCGGCCGGCGCGCACTCCACCTACCGCAAGGTCCGCGATCGGGCCTCCTATGCCTTCGCGCTGACCTCGGTGGCCGCCGAACTCGTCATCGAAGACGGCACCATCGGCGCGGCCCGCATCGCGCTCGGCGGTGTCGCGCACAAGCCGTGGCGGGCCCGCCGCGCCGAGCGGGCGCTCATCGGCGCACCGGCCGGCGCGGAGGCATTCGAACAGGCCGCCGCTGCCGAACTGGACCAGGCAGAACCGTTGGACGGCAACGAGTTCAAGGTGGCTCTGACGAAGCGGGCGATCGTGGCCACCCTGACCGCCGTGATGGAAGGACATGCACGATGACGCTGGCACACCGCGTGATGGGCACCGCCGTCACCCGCCTGGACGGCCCGGCCAAGGTCACCGGCACCGCGCCGTACGCTTTCGAGTTCGGTGTCGAGAGCCCGGTGTACCTGCATCCGATCCAGGCCACCATCGCCCACGGCCGCATCACCGCGATGGACACCTCCGCGGCGGCAGCCATCGATGGCGTGGCCGCGGTGCTCACCGTGTTCGACGCCCCGACGCTCGCCGACGCCTCCAACGGTGACCTCGCGGTGCTGCAGGATGCTGCCGTGCATTACCGGGGCCAGTTGATCGGCGGGGTGCTCGCCGACAGCGCCGAAACCGCCCGGCAGGCAGCGTCTCTGGTGCGCGTCGAATACGACGAGCAACCCGTCGACGCCGAACTGACCGCCGACCACCCGAAGCTCTACACCCCCGAGCAGGTCAACCCGGACTACCCGGCCGTGACGGCGCAGGGCGATGCCGAGGCCGCGCTGCGCGAGGCGGCCGTCGTCATCGACAACACCTACACCACCCCGCACGAGCACAACAGCCCGATGGAGCCGCACGCCTGCATCGCGCTGTGGGACAACGGTGAACTGACCCTGTGGGATTCCACCCAGGGTGTGCACGCCGCGCGTAAGGAGATCGCTTCGGCGTTCGGCCTGGACCCCGAGCAGGTGCGGATAATCGCCAAGAACGTAGGCGGCGGCTTCGGCTCGAAGGGCGCTCCGCATTCGCACAATGTGCTCGCGGTGATGGCCGCGCAACGACTTCCGGGCCGGCACGTGAAGCTGGCGCTGACCCGTCAGCAGATGTTCGACATGGTCGGCTACCGCACTCCGACCATCCAGCATGTGCGCCTCGGCGCCATGCCGGACGGCGGCCTGACCGCCATCAGCCATGAGGTGGTGGAGCAGACCGCGACGGTCAAGGAGTACGCCGAGCAGACCGCGACCCCGACACGGATGATGTACGCCGCCCCGCACCGCAAGACCTCGCACCGGCTCGCGCAACTCGACGTACCGGTGCCGTTCTGGATGCGGGCACCCGGTGAATGCCCCGGCATGTTCGCGCTGGAAGTGGCGATGGACGAACTCGCCGTGGCCTGCGATATCGACCCCATCGAATTGCGCATCCGCAACGAGCCGCCCGTCGACCCGGAGACCGGCAACCCCTGGTCCAACCGTCGGCTCATCGAGTGCCTGCAGACCGGGGCCGAACGGTTCGGCTGGGCCGACCGCGACCCCAAGCCCGGAAACCGCTGCGAGGGTGAATGGTTGATCGGGTCGGGTGTCGCATCCGCGGTGTACCCGGCGATGGTGATGCCCGGCAACACCGCCCGCATCGAGCACGCAGCGCCCGGCCAGTTCGTCGTGCAGATCGGCGCGGTCGACATCGGCACCGGCACCTGGACCGCGCTGGCGCAGATCGCCGCCGACGCGCTGGGCGTCGAGCTGGCCGCGGTCGACCTGCAGATCGGCGACACCGCGCTGCCCAGCGCCTCGGTGGCCGGCGGCTCGTCGGGCATCACGTCCTGGGGCCGGGCCATCGTCGCCGCGGCCCGGGCCTTCCGGCATGACCACGGCGAGCATCCCGAGGTGGGCGTGCACACCACCGCGTCGGCAGCCGATGCGAACGAGGAGGCCGAGAAGTTCGGGATGTATTCCTTCGGTGCACATTTCGCGGAGGCGCGGGTCAGCCGGTTCACCGGCGAGGTGCACGTGTCCCGGATGTTGGGGGTGTTCTCGGTGGGCCGGGTGATCAACCCGACGACGCTGCGCTCACAGCTGATCGGCGGCATGACGATGGGCCTGTCGATGGCCTTGCATGAGCACAGCGTGCGAGATCCGCGTTTCGGGCACATCGTGACCCGCGACTTCGCGACCTACCACATCAGTTCGCACGCCGACGTTCCCGCCATCGAGGCCATCGCGCTCGACGATGTCGATGAGCACGCCAACCCCATGGGATCGCGCGGTGCCGGGGAGATCGGCATCGTCGGTTCCGCGGCGGCGGTGGCCAACGCGGTCTTCCACGCCACCGGGGTGCGGGTGCGCGATCTCCCCATCACCTGCGACGCCCTGATCTAGGGGCTACTCGGCCCCGGCGGAGGCTCGCAGCAGCGGGTAGGGCAGGTCGATACCGTTCTCGTCGTAGGCCCGGAGGATCTCGCGGCGCAGCCGGCGCTGCACCGACCACTGCGCGTTGGGCTTGGTCTTCAGCGTGAGCCGCAGCGTCACCTGGTCCACCGACATGGTCTGCACACCCAGCATCTCCGGCTCGCCGATCACCTTGGCGGCGATGGATTCGTCCTTGATCGCCTCCCGGGCGGCGTCCAGCGCCACCTTCTCGGCTTCGTGCAGGTCGGCGTTCAGCGCGACGGGCACCTCGATGCGGGCGACCGCGTAGTCCTGGCTCATGTTGCCGACCCGGGCGATCTCGCCGTTGCGGACGTACCAGAGCGTGCCGTCGATATCGCGCACGGTGGTGATGCGCAGACCCACGGATTCCACCTCGCCGGTGGCCTCCCCGAGGTCGACGGTGTCGCCGACGCCGTATTGGTCTTCCAGCAGCATGAACACACCGGTGACGAAGTCACGCACCAGATTCTGCGCACCGAAACCGATGGCCAACCCGACCACGCCGGCCGAGGCGATGAACGGTGCGATGTTCACCCCGAACACGTTGAGGATGGTCAGCACCACCCAGACCAGCAGCACGATCGACACGGTCGACTTCAACACCGACCCGATGGTTTGCGCGCGTTGCTGCCGCCGGGCGGCAACCTTGGTGGCGTTCGCCGAACCGGTGCGTTCGCGCAGATTGCGCAGCAGGGGCGGCTTTTTGGACGAGGATTCGCCGGCATCGGGTTGGGCTTCGGCGACGATCTTCGGGTTTCTGCCGGTGGTGGCGCGGTCGATGGCGCGGTGGATCAGATAGCGCGCGATCAGCGCGATGACCAGGTACGCGGTGACTCTGATGGGCACTTCCACCAGCCAATGTCTGTTGGTGTCGGTCCATTCGAAAGCAACGTTGTACACATCCATGCTGTGGCCCGTACCCGAATCGGCACGACGTCAATCGGGTCAATCCAACCGCGCGCGCACTGCCTCGAAGGTCGTGACATCGAAGGCGACAATTGTCACAGCGGCCACATCCGTGTCCGCGGCGGCGATGGTGTCGACGGCCGCGGCAATCGCGTCATCCTTGGGCCAGCCGTAGATCCCGGCGCTGATCAGCGGGAAAGCGATTGCGGCGGCACCGAGTTCGTCCGCGACCCGCAGGGACCGCCGATAGCAGGACTCCAACACGGCGCGGTCGCGCTGACCTGCGGTGTAGTTGGGTCCGACGGTGTGGATGACCCAGCGGGCGGGCAGGTTCCCGGCGGTGGTCCAACCGGCGTCGCCGGCGGCCAGGCCGTCGGGAAAGCGCCTGATGCAGTCCTGCAGCACCTCTGGGCCACCGGCGCGGTGGATGGCGCCATCGACGCCTCCGCCGCCGCGCATGGCGCTGTTGGCGGCGTTGACGATGGCGTCCACGTTCTGCCGGGTGATGTCGCCGTGTACGGCGGTGATGGTCGGCATGGTGTCAGTACTACTCCATGGCGGGTTGCGGTGTTTCCGCCTGCGCCAACGCCAGCACGTCCTCGGCCGACGGCGGGCTGGCCGCGTGATAGGACAGGCACCACGGTGCGACGACGCGGTGGAACGCCTCCCCCTCGGTGGCGACGTAGAAGTTGCCGGCCCGCAGGCGACTGATATCGGGCACCAATCCGCCCTTGGCCCTGGCCATTTCCTCGGCGGTGCCGATCTGCACCGGTGAGTTCAGCAGGCCGTAGAACTGGGTGGTCGCGTTGCCCGGGATCTGGTTGTGCAGGCCCTTCGGCGACTGAGTGGCGAACACCAGGCCCAGCCCGTATTTACGGGCCTGCGAGGCCAGCGCCAGCGTGCTGCGGGTGCTGGCGGTGGTGCCGCGCGACGGGGCCAGGGTCTGCGCCTCGTCCATCACCAGCAGCCCGCCCAGCGGGCGGTCCCCCGCCGGGTTGCGTTTGATCCAGGCGAACAGCGCCATCTGTAGCTGGTTGACGAAGCCCTGGCGCTGCTCATCGGATTGCAGGCCGATCATGCTGATCACCGATACCCGGGCCCGTTTGCCCTCGGCCGGGGTGAGCAGCACACCGGGGTCGACGGGCTGGCCGGCGCCGCCGAACATCGGGTCGTTGACCATGGCGGCGCGCAGATCCTGGGCCATGTCCGCGGCGATACGGCGGCCGTCGGCCAGGTTGCTGACATCGTCGGGCAGGTCGGCGAGAATGTCGATGAACCCGTCCAGCGTCGGCGCGGGTTGACGTCCATACTGCTGCAAGGCTTCCCGCAGCACCGCGCGGGACCGGTTGGCCTTCTGTGTCTGCCCGGCGATCAGCGCACGCGGTTCCAGGGCGGCGCAGGCCGATTCGACGGCATCCTGGTACTCGTCGCGGTCATCGACGACGCTCGGGAAATCGGGCAGCGGCTGGAACGCCAGCGGGCGGCCGTTGGAGCGCCGCGGGGTCCAGATGACGACCTCGGTGTTCTGCAGGTAGTCCCGGGCGCGGGCGTCGTCGGAGGGCCGCCAGCCGTTGGGCAGCACCGGCCACGCGGTGCCCAGGCGCGACAGGTCGTTGTTGGGGTCCAGCACGATCGCCGACACTCCGCGCAGCGCGCACTCCTCGACGAGACGGCGGATCAGCACCGTCTTGCCCGATCCGGAACCGGCGAAGATGGCAATGTGCTTGCGCAGCATGGCCAGATCGATGGCCACCGTCTCGTCGGTGTGCAGGTCGATGCCGAGCGGAATCTGGGTGTCGGACACCTGGGTTTCCGGCAGCGGCTCCGCTTCGGGTTCCGCTACCGGCTGCTCGATCACCACGGCGGCGGGCGCCTCGAACTCCAGTGCTTCCTGCAGCAGCGTGATGCCGTGCGCGGGCCGGCGTTCGCGCAACCAGTCGGTCAGTCCGTGCACGTCCTCGGCGATCAGGTCGCGCAGCGCGGCCATGGTGCGGATGTCGTTGTCGGACAACGCCAGAGTCCGCCCGCCGGCGGCTTTGACCTCGTCGATCAGGTTCTGCGTTTTCGGTCCGCTCGGCCACGAGTGGTTGCGTAGCAGGAACAGTCCGCGCCGGTCCGATCCGGACCCGAGACCCGTTGCGCTGTAGGCCTTCTTGATGCGGTTCTGGGCGGCGACGGCGTTGGTGGCGCCGACCGCGCGAAACGCCCAGTGCCGTTCGTCGTCGGTGGCCGAGTCGATGGTCTGGCGCAGCCGGGCGTGCAGCACGACGTGCGAGCCGGGTGGCGGGTCGCACTTGTAGGACTGGTCATCGCCGTGTTCGACGATCCAGGCGGTCAGCGCGGCGTTCAGCAGCGCGGGCACCGCGGTGTCCTCGCCGTCGGGGTCCAGGGCGGCGGCGGTGACGGCGCGGCTGCGGTACTCGGCGAAGCGCCGGTCGATCGGCGAGGTGTCGATATCGTTGTCCCGCTGGGGATCCGACGGTTTGGGGACGGCCCCGAAGCGGTGGATCTCGATGACCTCGCGGCGCAACAGGCAGTCGCGGACGTGTTTGTCGGCGCGGATCAGCAGCTGGCGCGGGGTGTGCCCGGCGGCGCCGTCGAAGGCCGCGGGCAGGATCGGCCAGCTCGGGTACGGCGGGGTGAACCCGACCGAGGCGTAGCTGGCGGCGAATCGGCGTTCCAGGATGGCGCGGCCGATATCGGCGCTGGGCAGCGGCGCCAGCGTTGCGGTGACCCGGAACCGGTCGGAGACGCTGGCGGTGGCGTGGTCGCGGATGCGTTCCCACGCCGAGGGTAGGCACGCCACCACCGCGACGGTGCGCCGCATGGACTGGCGCAGCGACATCAGGCCGTGCGCGACCTGCTCGAGCACACCGTCGGCGTCGGGTCCGGCCTCGTCGGTGCGCGTGGAGGTCTGCGCGAGCAGGGTGTCGATCTGATCCAGGGCGAGCACCGCGGGCCCGGCCAGCGCGGTCAGCCGGGCGATATCGCGCACGCACTGCTGCGCGGACGGGCTGGTGCCGCGCAGCCGCCAGGCCTGACGGTCCTCGGCGCCGACCTCCTCGCTGGCCTGCAGGTAGGCGTCGCCGATATCGCGGGCGCCAAGGTCGTTGGCGGCCAACAACACCAGCGCACGCAGGGTCTGGTGGCAGTCGCGGACATCGCGGCGCGCCTTGGCCAGGGTGTTGACGAAGTCGTCGAGCACCTCGGGTTCGAGGTCCTCGTCGCCGATGATGGCGCGGCGGTCGGCGCGGGAGACGTGCGCGATGGAGGACAGCTCCCAGAGCAGGTCCTTGAGCTGGGTTTCGCGGTGCTCACCGGGGCGGCCGAGGCTTTCCAGGACGCCGCTGCGTACCGATTCCCAGAAGCTGGCGGCGTCCAGCAATTCGACGACGAAGAAGAACCCGCCGCCGGCCTGCACGCGCTCGCGGATCTGGCCGAGCAGGTGGGTCTTGCCCGAACCGGCCTGCCCGCGGATCGCCACGCCCAGCGGGGCAGTGTCGGGGTCGCGCAGCGCGTCGCCGAACGCGTCCATGACGTCTTCGATGGCGCGCTCGTTGAGGCCGTCCACGTGGGTGGCCTGTGGGCGCCACAGATCGTCACTGGTGGGCGCCCAGGTGAGGCGAAGCGCGGCGAGCGCGTCGCGATGTGCATCCTGCATTAAGCCTCGATGCTAATCAGATGCTTGGCCTGATTGCCGACTTCCAGCGCGGCGGCGCGGTCTGCCGGGGTGAGGACCTTCTGGTTTTCCTCCGGGATCAGGCTGATCGCGCCGGTCCGGTACAGCTCGCCGAGCGCGTCATCGATGTCGGTGCGGGGCAGGTCATCGAGGTGTGCGCGCAGTTTCGCCAGTGCGACCCAGGCGCCGGGGCGGGCCGTCAGGGCGGTGTACGCGTCACGGATCCGGTCGGCGGGGCCGCTCGGCGTGTCGGGCCAGAACACGTCGGCCAGGCTGAGGTCGGCGCGGTGCAGGTAGCGCTCGAAGCCGTGCAGGATCGTGGCCAGGGTTTTCGCCGGTCCGGTGGCGCCGGCAGGCGGGGCGGCGCTCAGGATGTCGCGGCAGACCCGCCAGCCGCGGTCGGTGAGCTCGTGCACGAAACGGCCACCGGTGCGGTCGGATTCGATCAGGCCGAGGCTGTTGAGCTTGTCGCGGCCGGCCTTCTCCAGGCGGGGGCCCAGCGCGATCAGGTCGGGGTTGGGCACC
>SXGT01676719.1_pt1 | contig 11287 bp, 8 predicted proteins | sample 3176221 | NCBI WGS metagenome assembly SXGT01 (sample SAMN11356862, study PRJNA531348) | freshwater metagenome | isolation source: freshwater sample F1-120 | place: China: Fuxian Lake, Yuxi | collected 2017-12-25
CAGCGAATCACTGAACCGGCTTGAACGGGCTCAGGGAAAAGTACCAATACATCGGCTGCATCGCCATCACCGCACAGGGTGTTGGGAATGTAACCATAGTTGGCTGGGTAGTGCATAGGAGTGCTAACTAACCGGTCTACAAATAATGCATCTGCATCTTTGTCGATTTCGTATTTGATAGAACTATTTAGAGGAATTTCGATAACAACGTAGAAGTCGTCTGGTAGGCTTTTGCCCGCAGGTACTTTTTCAAAGCTCATGTTGGGTTCCTAAATGGAGGTTGTCGTGTAAATATTCAGTGAGGATTCTACCACAAGAATTTGCCGGCAATCACCGCTAATACAAGCAGGCCCACACCGAGTAGCATCCATTTCCAATGTCCGGTGGAAGATTCTTCATAGGTAGGTTCATCGCGGTTGCCGGGAGACGTAGGGCGGGTTTTCCAGCGTTTGGGTTCAGTGCTCGCTTGTTTGCGCTCAATGGGCTTGCTGATGGAATCTATAGAGGCGCGAATGCGGGTTTTGTGGATATCCATGTCAGGTGCGACCAAGCGAAAAGTGTACACATCAAGGCGCAAACGGTCGCCATTTTCAGCGGTGGCTTCGGTGATGCTTTTGTCGTTCAAGAAGGTACCGTTAGATGAGCCTAAATCCTTAACAAGCAATTTGGAGCCTTGAATGCGCAGTTCCGTATGACGGCGCGATAAATGGGTGCCAGGAATAGTAATATCGCACTGGTCGGTGCGGCCAATAATCACAGCGCGGTCAGGCATGATGATAAAGGTTTTACCGGGCAGCCAACTGCTATCCGAAACTAAGCGCCAAGGTGCGCTTTGATCTGCGTCGTCTTGTTCGTGGAGTTTGCGCGGGTCGAGCACGATCATTTCGATATTGCCAAAGCGCAAAATATCGCCAGGCAGAATTTCTTTTTGGGTGATGCGCTGGCCATTAATAAAGCAGCCGCTGGCGCTGTTGTTATCTTTGAGGACGTATTTTTCGTCTTCAGCAAAAATTTTGGCGTGCAGTGAGTCCACGCTGGGGTCATTAATAACGAGCTGGTTATCGCTGGCGGAGCCTATGCAATATAACTTCTCCGTGACCCAGCAAGCAGATTGGCGGTTGTCCTTGAAATGGAGTTTGAGCATTGATGATATCCGTTAATCAAATTTTAAAGGCGGCGTTCTATAATAGCGCGATTGTACCAACTCAGATTAGGTTTGTTTATGACCATTTCGAACGACGTGTCGTCTAATTCATCGGATTCAACGAATAAAGTAATTATCCACTACTGCAACCAGTGTCGCTGGATGCTGCGTTCCGCATGGCTCGCCCAAGAGCTCTTGTCTACCTTCGACGGAGATCTCCATGAAGTCACCTTAAAACCTGGTACCGGTGGTGTATTTGAGGTGTGGCTGAACAGTGAATTGATATGGGAGCGCAAGCGCGATAATGGTTTCCCAGAAGCCAAAGAGCTTAAAGTGCGCGTGCGCGATTTGCTTTGGCCCGATAAACCTTTGGGTCATATTGATGGTCACACCAAGGCAGATGACTCGAAAAAAACGGGTGGTTAATCCCCCGTTCAGGTCTTAGTCTGATAATTGTCACCCTTTGCACCCAATGTGGGAATAAAGATTTTCATCGGCTGCCTGCTATCGCATAATGGCGGCCGGTTTTTCCTGCTCCCCAGCCTGGCTGGTATCGTGTTTCTAAGCCTATTCGGCTTCTGATAAACATCTTCAAGACAATTGAAAAAGGTTTTTCCTCATGTTGCATAAAGTGCACAGTAAAATTGCGTCACTCTACCAAGCCACCATTATCAAACGTCCCTTTGCGGTCTTAACCACTATATTCGCGCTAACGACCTTGGCGGTTCTCGGGTTACCCAATTTTAAATTGGATGCCTCCGCCGATTCGCTCACGCTAGAGCACGACAATACCATCGACTACTTTCGTGAAATTAATCAGCGCTATCAGCGCGGTGATTTTTTGGTGGTGACGTATTCACCCAAAGCGGAGATGTTTTCGGATGAGGCCATCAAAACGCTGAAAAATTTGCGCGATGATCTTGCTAAAGTAGAAGGTGTACAAAGCGTAAATTCCATGATCGATGTGCCGCTGATTTACAGCCCCATGCGTTCACTGGCCGAGCAAAAAGAATCCACACGCACCTTGGCTACTCCCGGTGTAGATCGCGCGCAAGCCAAACAAGAATTTTTAACCAGCCCCATTTATCGCAATATGCTCTTAAGCCCCGATGGTAAAACCACGGCGCTCTTAATGAACTTGGATGTTAACAATCACGCGATTGAATTGGTGCGCAAACGTGATGCACTACGTGCAAAACGCGACTCAGAAGGTTTGAGTGCAGAAGAGAAAAAAGAATTAGATCGGGTTACCGATGAATATTTAAAGTACCGCACCGCAGCGGCGGCTACCGATAGCGCGCGCGTAGAAATTGTGCGCCACATTGCAGAGAAATATCGCGGCAATGCGGAAATATTTTTAGGCGGCGTGACAATGATCACCTCCGATATGCTCACTTACATTAAAAGTGATTTGGTGGTATTTGGTGCGGTGTTGGTTGGCTTTATTATTTTTGTGCTCGCCATTATTTTCCGCCAATGGCGCTTTATTATTTTACCTCTTGCGACTTGCCTAACTTCAGTAGCACTAATGCTCGGTTGGTTGAGTTGGATTGATTGGCGGTTAACGGTTATTTCATCCAACTTTGTCGCGCTCTTATTAATTATGGCGTTTGCCTTTACCATTTATGTGGTAGTGCGTTACCGCGAAATTCACGCGCAACATCCCGAATGGGCGCAATCGCATTTGGTGATGTCTACCGCCAAAGCCATGGTTGAACCCTGTTTGTATTCTGCGCTCACTACCATTGTTGCGTTTATGTCATTGGTGATGAGCGGCATTCGCCCAGTCATCGATTTCGGTTGGATGATGACCATAGGTCTAACCGTAGCCTTTATTTTATCTTTCGTGATCGTGCCTGCGGGTTTAATGTTGCTCCCTAAAGGCCAACCGAAAGATAAAGGCGATAGTTCTGCAAAGCTCACGCTACCTTTTTCACGTATCGCTGAATTTCACGGTGGTAAAGTTATCGCCATTACTGTGTTTCTCTCGCTTGTTTCTATCTGGGGTTTAAGCAAGCTGGAAGTAGAAAATCGCTTTATCGATTACTTCCATTCGCACAGTGAAATATATAAAGGTTTATCGGTTATTGATAAACAATTGGGCGGTACTGCGACTTTAGAAATTATTATTGATGCACCTAAAGTTGACGCTGCCACCCCCGTTGCTGCGGATGCAGGCGTGCCAGAAGAAGATCCCTTTGCTGAGCCTACAGCTAGCAGTTCACCTGCTGCACAAGATTCTGATGATCCATTCGCAGAAACCGCACCTTCTGGCGAAGCGCAACCTAAGGCTGCAAAAAGTTATTGGTTTACCACCAGTGGTATGGATCAAATCAAACAGCTGCACGATTATTTAGAAAGCTTGCCAGAAGTGGGTAAGGTGCAATCTTTAGCAACCACTTATCAAGTGGCGAAAGATATTAACGGCGGCAAGCTCAATGATTTTGAATTGGGTGTTATGCGCAGTGCGCTCTCAAAAGATATTCAAGAAATTTTAATTGCGCCTTATTTGTCCGATGAAAAACAACAAGCCCGTATTACCTTGCGAGTAAAAGAAACCACGCCTAATTTGCGTCGCGCCGAGTTGGTTGAACGTATCGGTCACTATGCAATCAATGACGTGAAACTGCAGCCCGATCAAGTTCACTTCACCGGTATGTTAACGCTCTATAACAATATGTTGGCGAGCTTGTTTGAATCACAAATCAAAACTATCTTTGTGGTGTTTATTTCTATTTTGCTGATGATGCTCGCGCTGTTTCGCTCATTCAGCATCGCTTTAATTGCGATCTTCCCGAATATTCTCGCCGCCGGTATTGTGTTGGGTGGCATGGGTATCGCAGGAATTCCAATGGATATGATGACCACAACCATTGCAGCGATTGTGGTTGGTGTGGGTGTTGATCAAGCGATTCAATATATCTACAGATTTAAAGAGGAGTTTGCTGCCTGCGGTAACTATATTGAATCCATGCATCGCTCACATGCATCCATTGGCCGTGCCATGTTCTATTCATCGGCAACCATTGTGATCGGCTTTTCTATTCTTGCCTTATCGCAATTTATTCCTTCGATTTATTTCGGTGTACTAACGTCGTTTGCGATGTTCACTGCAATTATAGGTACGCTGACATTACTACCGAAATTGTTGTTGATGTTTAAGCCATTGGGCGCTGAAAAAGTGTAAGGTACTTTTTACCAAAAGAGCGATAATTCACCCCCAACTTTAAATTAAAATCTTGTTTTCTCAAATTTATACAATATGAGATCTTTGCACGAATCCTTTTTTGTTTAATTTCACTTCGTCATCCCCGCCTTTGCGGGAATGGCGATGAGTTTTGTTTCGGGCAATGGTCTCAATCGGGCAATGGTCTCAATATGACATATAACAAATGTTGTATAACAACGGGTAGCGGGCTTTTCACCTTCTAATGGAATATGTCTTCAACGCTAAAGCCCTACAAAACGTGAATGTGAGGCTGAAGTCAGAAGCACTATCTTGGCCAAAAAACTTCAGAACAGTCGGCAGCTAATATCAAATCATTGACAGGTATGTCACAGCTATGAGTTATTGCTCTTATTATGTATAGGAGCGCGTTATGTATAGAAGCGCGTTATGTATAGAAGCGCGTTATGTATAGGAGTGCGCACTGTAACAAAAGGTGGCAACGTAAAGCCGAGCCGAGAGTGGCATTTTTAAACGCATGTAAATTTTTGATTCCCTCAGGCACAAAAAAAGCGAACCTCATGTGAGGTTCGCTTTTTTTTGTTTCGGTGTGCGGCGGCAGAGAGAAAATGCCGCCGCTCCTATTTATTGTTACTCAGTGACAACAGACATTACGCCAGTGCCACCATTATTGCCGAGAGACCAATCCTCAACAGTTTTTATTTCGCCATTTTTAAACTGCTCGGTAGTGCCATCGGTTAGTGAAAGATCATCAAACCAGATTTGATAAGTTCCATTTTTCCCAAGGTTAGCTTGGAATGCGATGGTCGTATCGTCAACTGTAGGAGCAATTATCAACAGCTTTTTTTGCCACTCTGTAGTTACTTCAATATCGGTTTTCCCTAAAGGTAGTGCTTCATAACCGCCATCATCAAGTCTGCTCACTTGAATAGAGACAGTTTTAGGAACACTGGCTTTAACTTTATAGCTAAAAATATAGGTTTTGGTTTTATCCAAACCAGTCAAGGCTTGTTGCAATTGCACATTCCAGTCGGCTGTACCTTCGCTAGTGACATCAATTTTTAATTTTTTGCTAGGAGCTGGAGGAGAAGCCGCTACTACGTTTTCAACTGACATTGTTCCTGTGCCACCATTGTTGCCTAATAACCAGTCATCTACACTTTTAATATCGCCGTTTTTAAATTGTTCGGTTGTGCCATCACTTAGAGAAAAGTCATCAAACCAGATTTGATAGGCACCGTTTTTCCCAAGATTAGCTTGGAATGCGATGGTTGCGTCATCAACTGTTGGTATAAATACGAACTCTTTTGATTGCCATTCTGTCGTTACATTGATATCTGTTTTCCCTAAAGGTAGTGCTTCATAACCGCCATCATCCAGTCTGCTGACCTGAATAGAAACTGTTTTTGCAGCGCTGGCTTTGACTTTATACTTGAAGGTATAAATCTTGGATTTATCTAAACCCGTTAAAGCTTGTTGCAATTGAACATTCCAGTCAGCGGTGCCTTCTGCAGTAACATCAATTTTTAATGCCTTAGTCATAGCCACAGAACTGCTTGAAGCGCTGTCTTGGTTTTCAATTGACAATACTCCGGTGCCACCATTGTTACCTAATGACCAGTCGTCTACACTTTTAATGTCGCCATTTTTAAATTGTTCGGTTGTGCCATCACTCAGAGAAAAGTCATCAAACCAGATTTGGTAGGCACCATTGTTTCCGAGGTTAGCTTGAAATGCGATAGTTGCGTCGTCAACAGTTGGAACTATAGTAAGTTCTTTTGCTTGCCATTCTGTTGTTACGTCAATATTGGTCATATCTGTTGGTAATGCTTCATAACCACCATCGTCAAGTCTGCTGACTTGAATAGAAACTTTTTTCACTGCGCTGGCCTTAACTTTGTATTTAAAAGTATAGGTTTTGGTTTTGTCTAAACCTTTCTATGTTTGTTGTAACTGAACGTGCCAGTCTGCTGTTCCTGCTGCCGTAACGTCAACTTTGAGGACTTTGTTTGTTGATGCGACAACTGAAGATGCAGCACTTGATGCACTACTTGCAACGCTGCTGGACGATGAGGATGAACTACTAGATACCGGAATGATAGGAATGGTGATGCTTTTTCCATCCCCTCCACAAGCAGTAAGCACTAGCGTTGTTATAAATAAGAGTGAAAGTTGTTTTAGCATTTTATATTCTCCAGCAAATGACGCGATCACTTCTCATAGAGGTATGTGAAAGGTTCTTGCATTAATATTATTGTGGAATAGCCCGAAGTATTGGATTTTTATCTTACTGTAACAAAACAGTTAAGACGCTTTCAGCAAACATGCCGATTAAATTTTTAAATTGTAGTCAGTCTGCAATCAAAATTTATTTGTCAGTAAGAAAGCTAGCTAGAAATTACCATAAAACCACCGCGCTCGCGCGTAAAGATAGGTAAAAGCGATCAATTTCTTTTTATGTGTCTGGATACTTATTGTGATATTTATCATATATATTTGTGGGGTTGGTGTATAGATAATAAAGGAGCAATAGTTTTTAATGTTAACTGCCGCTGTAGGGCTGTTTGATTCTAAAAAGATCGTTGTTTACCACGTCATCACTTTCTTGATCTGCGGTATCAAATCTCTTGCCGTGGCGGCGTGTTGCTCTTTGGTGGGGTGAGCATCAGTTGTATCGCCGGGGTAGTTGGTTGATGTGGCGATATGAACGCGTTTGTCATCCACTCTTTTTACCGTTTCAGCAATGTAATCAATCAAAGCGGCTTTTTTCTCGCCGTTGAGAATAGCTCCTTCGGTTAAGATAATCTGTGCGTGTTTGTGATTGGCTAGAAGCGTTAAAACAAATTTCACATAGGTATTCACATAGGTTTCGCGATCGGGAATACTGGGACTGAAATCATTGGTGCCTATGGCGCTCACAATTACATCAGGATTGTATTGCGCGTGACTCCATGGCGCAGGATCTTTATTGTCAGGGACGCTGAATTGATAAAATTCAGGGAGGTTGTGTTCATCTGTTTTACCATCCCAACTGCGCACTAAACCGCGCCCACCCATGCACACTAAACTAACTTGCGCATTTACGGCTTGTGCGGTGAGCATGCCATAGGATTCGCGTGCATTATTCCAGCGTGGGTCAGGTTTTTCTCCTGCAACGCGGTCAATCATTTCAGCGCAGGTAACTGAATCGCCAAGCACTAAAATTTTTCGCTTCGGTAAACTTGGTGCTGCGAGAAGTTTTCCGTCTGTCAGCTCGAACTTACTAATAGTCGTAACCGCTTGCCAAGTTTCAGTGCGGTTTATAATGCGCACCTTATGCTTGCCCGCCTTCTCAAAGCGAAATAATTCATAGTGTTGGGGCTGTTGGTTTATTTGAATAACCTTAGGCTCGCCATCGTCAACAATAATATCCAGCCAAGCCTTGCCACTATTGCTGTTGGCAAGCATGTTAAGACTTGCTGTGTTAGTGCTCATGAAAAAACTCACGCCCGGGTAGGCAAAGCGCACGCTGCCGTCATCGCTTTGCTGAGTACGACCCATAACAGTAATTCGATTATCCGTTGCGCTAATCGATTCTGCGTAGGCACTGTTAATTGAGAGCGAGCTTAGAATGGCGATAAGGGAAACGTAAAATCTATACATGGTTTCGCTCCCTTATTGCATCAGCTTTTGAATATCGGGAAGCATAATGTCTACCCATGCTTGATAGCCGTTTGGTGACGGATGTAAAAAATCTCCCATCAACTCTTTTGAAATATTGCCATCTGCCTGTAAAAAGATTGCGCCGTAATTTTTCACGAACACGTGCTTGTTATCGTTTAATGCGGCGACCATAGCGTTCACTTCGTTCACCATTGCGCGCTTGGGGCTTTGCGCGCTTTCTTCAAATGGGAATAGGCTGTTTACCAAAATCTTGGCGTTGGGATACATTTTGCGCAGCAATTTTACGTTGGCTTTTATGCCGTCAAAAACTTGCTTGGGGGTTTCATTTAAATGGCCAAAATTATTGACACCAATTAATAGTACGACTGCTTTGGGCGTTAATTTTTCTGCATGGCCGTATTTCAAGCGCCATAGCAAATTGCCGGTGTGATCGCCACCTATCCCAAAGTTGGCAGGCTTGTATTGTGCAAAATTCTTTTGCCAAATTTCCCAGTTCCAGCCCGCCGTAATAGAGTCGCCCACAAAGAGTAAATCCACGCCGCCTTTCTCGGCTACGGCTATATCTTCCGCATACATGTTGTCCCACGTTGAAACGGGCATCCACGAATACTCAATGGTGCGCGGTGTTGGGTTGGTGCCGGATGCTGTTAAGCTTTCATCGGCAATACTGAAGTTGGCGGTTAAGGTTAGGCTTAGTCCACAGAACAGGTGAGCCAAATTTAAGGATGGTGGTAAGGAGGTTAGGTGCAACAGTTTCATCGTTATTCCTCGCAAATTTTTTGTAATAGAAAGCGGAATTTGTAGAGTGCAAATTCGGCAGAGGATGTTTTGGGGCTGTTGTTTTTGAGTGCTCGCCTTCCGTGACGATTTTTATAATCAGAAAATTATATGCGTAAGCTTAGTTTTTCATTAATGGGATGCAAGCTTTGTACGCCCGCTAAGTTTAAGACGAGATCTAGCAGCTCATCCCAAGGCTCTGCATCGCGCATACCTTTAACGGCTTTGTCGATACCATTGGCTTTGCGCAAAAGTTGTTGTAAGTGCGCAGGCTTCAAACGCTGCAAGGCGCTGCGAAAAAGCGGTTGTTTTTTATCCCACACACCAGCTTGTTTAGCGGCCCAATCAAAGTTTTTACCTTGACTGGTCATTTGCGAGACTTGCACAAGGCTGCGGATATCGCGCGTGAGCGCCCAGAGTATGGCGATAGCTTCGGTGCCTTCAGATTTTAAACCGTGTAAGGTTTTTACGGCGGCGCGGGCATCGCCATGTAAAGCTTTGTCGGAGAGGCCAAATACATCGTAGCGCGCAGAGTCCGCAACGACGGATGCCATTAACTCCATGCTGATGACATTGCTGGGGGCGAGTAGTTTTAATTTTTCAATTTCTTGTACGGCGGCGAGTAAGTTGCCTTCAATGCGCGAGGCGAGTAAATCAATCGCATTGCTATCTGCTTGCAAACCAACGTGTTTTAGGCGCGCACCAATCCAATGGGGTAAGTTTTCTGTGGTGACCGGCCAGTGTTGAATGTGCGTACCCTGTGCTTCGAGCGCGCTAAACCATTTGGATTTTTGTGTGGCGCTATCCACTTTTTCGGTAATGATGAGCAGCAAATTATCGGGTGAGGGCGATTGCGCATATTCTTGTAAAACCTTGCCGCCTTTATCGCCAGGTTTGCCGCTGGGGATGCGCACTTCAATAATTTTTTTGTCGGCAAAGAGCGACATGCTGTTAGCAGATGCGAGCACTTGGCTCCAATCAAAATGTGCGTCAGCGTGATATAAGTCGCGCTCCACAAAACCGGCTTTGCGCGCTGCGGCGCGAATCGCATCGCAGCTTTCTTGAATTAATAAAGGTTCTTCGCCAGTAACAATATAAATGGCCGCTAAACCTTTAGTGAGCGCTGCGCTCAGTTGTTCAGGGCGCAGTTTTGCCATGTTCGCCTGTTACTGTTTTTTTAGATTTTTTTTGGTCGTTAGGATTGGCAATTACTGCATTTAAGCGGCGCAACATTTGTTGTGCTAAATCGCGGCGCATTTCTTGATCTAGTAAAATTTCTTCTTGGGTCGCGCTGTTAATTGCGGCGGTATTGTAGTTAAAGCTGCGCACGCTAATAGCAGTGCCTTTGGTGGTGTGCTCGGAATTTTTCAAGCCGATTTCGTAGTCTACTTTGCGCGTAATTTCGTAAGAGCTGCTGAGTGCATCGCCGCCTACACCCGCAGTGCGGCGGTCTTTCGTTTCTTCCAAAATATAAAGCGAGTATTGCGCTTCAGTTGCGCTATTTACCAAGGTGACGCGATTGGTTTTTAACAACTGGCGCAGCTCAGTCATCAGTGCGCCCTTGCTATCTATGGCAGAAATATAAAGTTGCGATAAATTTTTAGGCAGCTCCATAGACCCGCGTAATTGCCAGCCGCAAGCGGATAGGGTGAGTGCAATTAAACAGCTGGCAATTATTTTTTTCATATTAATTCGCAACAATACTCACAAGTTTATTGGGCACCACAATCACTTTACGCACAGTCACGCCTTCTAAAAACTTTTGCACATTTTCCAGCGCGAGTGCAGATTGCTCCAATGCTTCTTTTGGAGCATCAATAGGTGCATCCAACTTGCCACGTACTTTACCGTTTACTTGCACGACCACTTCAACGGTTGAGCGCACAAGTGCGCTCTCGTCGAGTGTTGGCCAAGCAGCGTTCAATGGAATATCGCTGTGACCTAAGGCTTTCCACAGGGTATGGGTAATGTGTGGAACGATGGGTGCGAGCAACAAAATCGCCGCCTCTAATGCTTCGCGTTCAACCGCTAAACCTTGTGGGTTGGCGCGGTCAGACAATTTGCTCACTTCGTTCAACAATTCCATAGTCGCGGCTATGGCGGTATTGAAGGTTTGGCGACGACCAAAATCATCGCTGACTTTTTGGATGGTCTCGTGAGTTTTACGGCGTAAATCTTTCTGTGCTTGCGGCAAATTCGCAACGTCGAGATTGCCCGGTGTGCCTGCATTGATATGACCTTCAACCGCGCGCCACAAACGATGCAAGAAACGATTGCCACCAGCAACGCCAGAATCGCTCCATTCCATGCTTTGCTCTGGTGGTGCGGCAAACATGGAGAACAAGCGAACGGTATCGGCACCGTATTGGTTGATCAGCTCTTCAGGGTCAACGGTGTTGCCTTTGGATTTGCTCATCTTGGTGCCGTCTTTCAGCACCATACCTTGGCAAAGCAAGCGCTCGAAAGGTTCATCGCAAGTGACCAATCCTTCATCTCGCATCAGCTTGTGGAAGAAG
>SXGT01840258.1_pt1 | contig 11286 bp, 10 predicted proteins | sample 3176221 | NCBI WGS metagenome assembly SXGT01 (sample SAMN11356862, study PRJNA531348) | freshwater metagenome | isolation source: freshwater sample F1-120 | place: China: Fuxian Lake, Yuxi | collected 2017-12-25
GAAGGCAGCTTCGAGGCTGGGCTCGATGCGGGTGATGACTGCCTTGTAGATGTTGCTCTTGCGTTGTTCCTTGTTGGCCGATTCGATGTCGAGGTCGATCAGTTTCTGACCATCGACGATCGCGACGCGGAGTTCCTCAGCCTGCGTCGCATTGAAAAGCATGCGTTTCATGTGTGCTCCCGCGCGCATCGCGACGGAAGGGCACGACAAGTCGCACGCCGCTGGCGTCAGGACGCGTGCGGTGTGCCTTGGGTCTGCTGTTGTTGTGGCAGCTTCATGGTGCCTTCAATAAACGTTGCAAACGGGTTGTCGACTTGTCTTCGGTAAAGCGGCCGCTGAAGATCTTTCAGCGGCCGGCAATCTGTGCCCTGCCGTGTGTTGCGCGCAATCAAGTAGTATCGCTCTTTCGGGCGAGCGAAACACCCTGTGGTCGGCTGGCTGAGTCGCCGGTCGGTTTGTAAGTCCTGGCGGCGGTATTCCTGCAAGCCCTCGTCGCTGCGGCGCATCCGTCACCGGTAGGTGACTCGGCATCGGCGGCGGCGACATCCCGGGAGCAGTGCCACCGACGCCACTTCGGGCCGCCGGGCACACCGTCACGGGACGGCTAACCAAGCGGTCAGTATATTGGAAATGAAGGACTTAAGCAAAGATTCGGTTACCTGGCTTGAAGTTGGCGACGAGGCCGAGGGGCAGCGCGTCGACAACTACCTGTTGCGTATCGCCAAGGGCGTGCCGAAGAGCCATATCTACCGCATTTTGCGTAGTGGCGAGGTGCGCGTAAATAAGGGCCGGGTGACCGCTGAATATCGTCTTCAAGTTGGCGACAGGCTACGCGTGCCTCCCATCCGTACGGCTGATCGGCCTGCCCAAGCGGCTGTTCCGCCTAGAGAATTCGCTTTGGCCTACGAGGATGAGGCGCTAATTGTGGTGGATAAGCCGTCGGGTACCGCCGTGCATGGCGGCAGCGGAGTGTCTTTTGGCGTAATCGAGCAACTGCGACGCGCCCGTCCGCAAGCAAAGCTCCTCGAACTGGCCCATCGCCTTGATCGGGAAACATCGGGCCTGTTGGTCGTGGCCAAGAAGCGGGTTGCCTTGACCAAACTCCACGACATGTTTCGCGATGGCGCAATTGCCAAGCGCTATCTCGCCCTGGTCAAAGGACGCTGGCGCAACGAACTGCAGCATGTGCGCTTGCCTTTGCACAAATACCTGACTGCCGAAGGCGAGCGTCGGGTCAGCGTCAATGAAGAAGGCAAGACGGCGCATTCCATCGTCCGTCTGGTGGCGCGTTGGGAGAATTTCAGCCTGGTTGAGGTGGAGCTCAAGACCGGCCGCACCCACCAGATACGGGTGCATCTGTCGCACCTGGGCTTTCCGATTGCCGGTGACGACAAGTACGGCGATTTTTCGCTCAATAAGACCTTGCAGAAGACCGGGTTGGGACGCATGTTCCTGCATGCAGCGAAACTGTCGTTGCCACATCCGCTGACGAATGTGCCCCTGGTCCTGGAATCACCCCTGCCGGCAGAGTTGCGCGGCTTTATCGATCAACTGGAAAGAAACGAGAAACGGGAATATGGGCAGACGCTTTGATCTGATTGTTTTCGATTGGGACGGCACGCTGATGGACTCCACGGGCGCGATCGTCGCCAGCATCAAGGCGGCGGCAACTGACCTGGGCATCGAGCCGCCGACCGAGGAGCGCGCACGCCACATCATCGGCCTGGGTCTGATTGATGCGTTGCGCCTAGCGCTTCCGGATCTGCCGAAAGAGCGCTATCAGGATGTGGCGCTGCGCTACCGGCATCATTACCTGTCGCGCGATCAGGATCTGCTGTTGTTCGACGGGGTTGAAGCACTGGTTGATGAACTTGCAGAAGCGGGATACATGTTGGCCGTGGCGACGGGAAAGACGCGCGTTGGACTCAATCGGGCTTTCGAGGTCAGTGGACTCGGGGCGCGCTTTCATGCTTCACGCTGCGCCGATGAGTGCCACTCCAAGCCCCATCCGCAGATGCTGGACGAACTGATCATCGAGTTCGGCGTTACGCCAGAGACGACTCTCATGATTGGCGATACCACCCACGATCTGCTGATGGCGAAAAATGCCGGGGTTGCGGCACTGGGCGTTGCCTACGGAGCCCATCCGCGCACAACACTTGAGGCCGCGGCGCCCCTGTTCTGTGCTGCTGATGTGGCGGAACTGTCCGGATGGCTGAGGACGAATGCGTGACCGGGTTGCGGATATGCCCGTCGGCCGATCTGGCCGAAGGTGGCGACGGACATCGCTTCACCGTGTCGGCGGACGGTAAGGAGGCACCGGCATTTGTTGTTCGCTTCAAGGGGCAGGTACATGGCTGGCTAAATCGCTGCAGCCACATGCCGGTGGAACTTGACTGGCAGCCGACCAAGTTCTTCGATACTTCAGGGCTATACTTGATTTGCGCGACGCATGGCGCACTGTATGCGCCGGATACGGGTCGCTGCGTGGCAGGACGTTGCATGCATGCAGGCCTGATTCCGGTGTCAGTGACGGAAGAGGACGGTTGGATTGTGGTTAACGAGGAAGGTGGGCAAGGTGTCGGACGGGAATGAACTGAACTGGGAGCGCAAGGTGCTCGAAAAACTGGCGCTGGAAGCTCTGGCGGAACAGAACCGGGCGCGTCGCTGGGGCATTTTTTTCAAGCTTCTGGGCTTCGGTTACCTTGCCCTCCTGCTGATCGTGGCGCTGGATCTCGGCAAGGGCGACAGCGTGGCCGATGGCGCCAGGTTCACGGCACTGGTCGAACTCAACGGCGTGATCAAGCCCAAAGGTGATGCCAATGCCGAGCATATCGTTGGTGCGCTTCAGGCCGCCTTTGAGGACAAGCACACGGCCGGCGTGATCCTGCGCATCAACAGCCCTGGAGGCAGTCCGGTGCAGTCGGGCATCATCAATGACGAGATGCGCCGCCTGCGCGCCAAGTATCCGGCAATACCGCTACACGTGGTAGTCGAAGACCTCTGTGCCTCGGGTGGTTACTACGTGGCTGCGGGCGCCGACAAGATTTTTGTGGACAAGGCCAGCATTGTCGGTTCGATCGGAGTGCTGATGGATGGTTTCGGCTTTACCGGCACCATGGACAAGCTCGGTGTTGAGCGCCGTCTGCTGACCGCGGGTGAGAGCAAGGGCTTTCTTGATCCCTTTTCACCACAGAACGAAAACCACAAAGACCATGCCAAGCAGATGCTGGGTGAAATTCACCAGCAGTTCATCGACGTCGTGCGCAAGGGGCGGGGCAAGCGTCTGAAGGAATCCCCAGAGATGTTTTCTGGTCTGATGTGGAGCGGGGCCAAGAGCATCGAACTTGGCCTGGCCGATGGCTATGGATCGGTGGAAAGCGTGGCGCGGGACGTGATCAACGCCGCCGAGGTTCGCGACTTCACGGTAAAGCAGAATTTCGCCGAAAAGTTCGCGAAGCAGCTCGGCGCCGAAATGGGGCAGGGCGTCGGTGCCTTCCTGACCGGCTTCACGCTACGTTGATCGCGCCGACGCACATGTCGGCCAACAGCAGTTCCTGAGCGCAGATGCGACTGCGGCGAGATGCCCTGATGCCATAGTCGCCGCTGCCGTTCATTGCCCACGCCTGGGCATTGTCTGCGAGGTAGGGTTTGAGCCCCTCCTTGAGCACGCGCCTCTTGAGTTTTGGCTCAAGCACGGGAAAGCAGATTTCGATGCGGCGGAAAAAATTGCGCTCCATCCAGTCCGCGCTTGCGAGATAGATGTTCTGCGCGCCATCGGCGTGGAAGTAGAAAATTCGATGGTGCTCGAGGAATCGCCCGACCACCGAGCGCACCCGGATATTTTCCGACAGACCCTTGACGCCGGGACGCAAGGAACATACGCCGCGCACGATCAGGTCGATGGTGACCCCGGCCGCACTGGCCTCGTAGAGGGCGGTAATGATCTCGGGCTCAAGCAACGAGTTCATCTTGGCAATGATGCGTGCCGGTTTTCCGGCGTTTGCTGCTTTGATTTCGCTCTGGATCGCAGCAAGCATCTGCGAATGCAGCGAAAACGGTGCCTGCCAGAGATGCTTCAGAGCGCTGGCCTTGCCCAGTCCGGTGAGTTGCTTGAAGACTTCATTCACATCTTCGCCGATTTCCGGATTGGCGGTCAGCAGCCCGAAGTCGGTGTAGAAGCGAGTGGTGCGCGGGTGGTAGTTTCCGGTGCCGAGATGCACATAGCGCCGGTAGCCGTGATCTTCGCGGCGCAATACCATAAGCATTTTGGCGTGGGTCTTGTAGCCAACGACGCCATACACCACGTGGGCACCAACCTCTTCGAGGCGTGCCGCGATGGAGAGGTTGGCCTCTTCGTCGAAGCGCGCCATGAGTTCGACCACCACGGTGACTTCCTTGCCCTTTCCGGCCGCACGCAGCAGGTGTTCCATTAGAACGGAATCCGTGCCGGTGCGATACACGGTCATTTTGATCGCCACTACCAGTGGATCCTCGGCGGCCTGCTCCAGCAATTGGATCACCGGTGAAAATGATTGGAACGGGTGGTGCATCAGGATGTCCTGCTTGCGTATGCTTTCGAAAATGTCATAGCGCTTGGTCAGGACCTTGGGCAGGCCGGGTTGGAAGGCCGGATACATCAGGTCAGGACGGTCGACACTGTCGGGGACCGACATCAGACGAACCAGGTTGACGATGCCCGGAACGCGATAGAGGTCGTTTCGATCCAGGGCAAACTGCTGCAACAGGAAGTCGGTCATTACGGCGGAACAGTTGTCGGCGACCTCAAGGCGCACGGCATCGCCGAAATGGCGCTGCGGCAATTCGCCCTGCAGAGCGATGCGCAGGTTCTTCACTTCTTCGTCGTCGACGAAGAGGTCTGAGTTTCGCGTGACGCGGAACTGGTAGCAGCCCAGCACATTCATGCCGCTGAAAAGCTCGCCGACATAGGCGTGAAGTACCGAGGAAAGAAAAACAAAGCCGTAATCGACGCCGCTGAGTTCCTCGGGCAGGCGGATGACCCGGGGCAGGGCGCGTGGTGCCTGGACGATGGCGGCGCCGGAACTGCGGCCGAAGGCATCGGTACCCTCCAGTTCGACGGCGAAGTTGAGGCTTTTGTTCAGGACGCGGGGGAAGGGGTGGGACGGGTCGAGCCCGATCGGAGTCAGCACCGGCATGACTTCGCGGATGAAAAAATCGCGGATCCATGCCCGCTGTTCGTCGGTCCACAGGCTGCGACGGAAGAAGGCGATGCCTTCCTTTTCGAGTGCGGGGAGTATGTCGTCATTGAGCAGCGCGTACTGCTCGCGAATCAATTCATGGGCCTGGTCGGTGACGCGGCGATAGACCTCATGCGGGGCTATGCCATCGGCGCCTACGGCATGGCTGCCGAGCTTGATTTGCTCCTTCAGGCCGGCAACACGGATTTCGAAGAACTCATCGAGATTTGACGAGACGATACACAGGAAGCGCAGACGTTCAAGCAATGGCACCCGGCTGTCGGCCGCCTGTGCCAGGACGCGCCGGTTGAAGGCCAGCAGCGATAGTTCGCGGTTGAGGAAATGTTCAGTGGCAAATCGACGGGCAGCGGACATGTTTGCTTCCGGAAATGGCAATTTGTTGATTATGTTTCAGTCTGGTTGCGGCTTCATGACGATGATCAAATAATTGCTCGGAGTTAGAATCCGGCCATGGCCTACGAAATGATTGCCGCTGTCGACCTTGGCTCGAACAGCTTCCGACTTCAGGTGGGCCGTATTGTCGGCAACCAGATCTATCCGCTCGATGGTCTCAAGGAGTCGGTTCGGCTGGCCGCCGGCCTGAGCCAGGACAAACGTCTGGATGCGGCGTCGCAAGAGCGTGGGCTCGAAGCCTTGGCGCGATTTGCCGAGAGACTGAGGGGGTTGGATGCGGGCGCCGTGCGGGCCGTGGCAACCAATACCCTGCGCGTGGCGAAAAATGCGTCGACTTTCCTTGAAAAAGCCGAGTCTGTGCTGGGGTTTCCGATTGAAGTCATCGCTGGTCGCGAGGAAGCGCGCCTGATCTACCTTGGTGTTGCGCATACCCTGGCGCGTCCGGAAGCCCGGCAGTTGGTGGTGGATATCGGTGGAGGTTCGACCGAGTTCATCATCGGACAGAACATCGATCCGGTGCGTCTTGAGTCGCTTTACATGGGCTGTGTCAGCTTCAGCCTGCGTTTTTTCCCCGAGGGCAGAGTCGATAAACGCAGCTTCAAGGAAGCCGAGCTCGCGGCACGACGCGAACTGCAGGCCATCGTGCATGAGTTCCGCGAGGCTGGTTGGGACGAAGCAATCGGTTCCTCGGGTACGGCCAAGGCTTTGGTCGATTTGCTCGAATTGAATGGATGGTCGGACCACGGTCTGACTCGCGAGGGCTTGGAGAAGTTGCGCGCGGCCTTGCTAGATGCGGGTAGTGCCTCACGTCTTAAATTGGAAGGGTTGCGTCCCGACCGCGTGCCGGTCTTGCCCGGCGGCCTTGCCATCATGTCGGCAATATTCAAGGAGTTTGGCCTCGAACGCATGATTTTCTCCGAGGGCGCCTTGCGCCTTGGGGTGCTCTATGACCTGCTGGGGAGGCACCATCACGATGATTTGCGCGAGGCCACGGCTAACCGTTTCATGCAACGCTACGACGTCGATCGACGCCAGGCGGCACGCGTTGCTCATACGTCGATGGCTTTGTTCAACCAGTTGGTTCCCTCCAGCCGCGAGGCTGGCCACCCGGACGCGCAGTTTCTGGTTTGGGCAGCACGCATGCACGAGATCGGAATTTCGGTGGCGCACTCGAGCTACCACAAGCACAGCGCCTACATACTTGCCAATGCCGACATGCCGGGGTTCTCAAAGCGGGACCAGGCCCGACTTTCGCGCCTGGTGCTGGCCCACCGCGGCAAGCTCGAGCGTGCGCAACCATTGCGCGGCGAGGCCGTGGAATGGACCTTGATCTTCTGCCTGCGGATCGCGGTTCTGCTGCATCGGTCGCGTGACGACAGGCTTCCACCGCCATACGAAGCGGAATTCGTGCGCAATGGATTCCAGCTCACCCTTGGCGCCGAAGGGCTCAATGTCTTGCCGATGACGGCTGCGGCACTCGAAGATGAGGCCTTGCAGTGGTCTGGTATCGGTGGCGAGCTCAGGCTCAGGCGCGGCGCCTGAAGGCTTGGTGCTGGTGCCGAGGAATGCCCTCCGGCGCGGTAATGCGCCGGTAGAATCGGTCACATCTCCCAATCCAGGCACGATTCACTTGCAATGTCAGTGGCACGTATCGAGCTGATCGACCAACAGGGCGGGCACCTGGTGCGCCTCTCGGGGCGCTGGACGCTGGCCACCACGTCCTTGCGTGTCGCCGAGTTGGCTGCCGATCTGGAGCGTCCGGCGAGGGGCGACAATACCTGGGACTGCACTGCGCTTGAGGCTATCGATAGCGCCGGGGCGATGCTGCTCTGGCGTGCATGGGGCAGGGCCTTCCCGCAGGTATTGCTGATTCGTCCCGAGCACCGCCGCGTATTCGAGCGCATCGATACCGCCGACCATGAACCACGACCAAAGCCGCCGCCGCTGTCGCCACTGCACGGCTTGATGGTGGTCGGTTCCGCCAGCATTGGCGGGATTCGCCACCTGCTGGATTTCGTTGCCCTGGTGGGGCAATTCGGGCTCAACCTGGTCCATGTGTTCCGCTTTCCCGCTGACCTGCCGCAACGCGAGATCTCGGCCAACCTTTACAAGAGCGGAGCGCGAGCCATGCCGGTCACTGCGCTGGTCGGCTTCCTGATCGGCGTGGTGTTGTCCTATCTTTCCGCGCTGCAGCTCAAGCAATTCGGCGCTGACATTTTCATTGTGAACATCATCGGTCTGGGCCTGGTGCGCGAGTTGGGCCCGGTGCTGGTGGCCGTTCTTGTCGCAGGACGGTCCGGGTCGGCGATGACGGCACAGCTTGGGGTGATGCGCGTTACCGAGGAGATCGACGCTCTGTCGACGATGGGCGTGCAACAGGGGCTGCGCCTGATATTCCCCAAGGTGGTCGCGCTGACCATCGCCATGCCACTGCTCGTACTCTGGGCTACCTCGATTGCGCTGGTGGGGGGCATGGTCTCGGCGCAGTTTCAGCTTGATATTTCCTACGGATTCTTTTTCCAGACGCTGCCGCGCGTGGTGCCGGCCGCCAACCTCTGGATTGGATTGGCCAAGGGCGCGGTGTTCGGCATGTTTGTCGCGCTGGTGGCCTGCCATTTTGGTTTGAGGGTGAGGCCGAACACGGAAAGCCTGTCGGCGAATACCACGGCAGCGGTGGTAACGGCCATCACCGTGGTGATCATCCTCGACGCGATCTTTGCGATTGCCACGCGCGGCATCGGTTTGCCGGGATAGGACATGACGACGCCCGTGATCCGCATCGATAACCTGGCGACCCGTTTCGGCGAGGTATGGATCCACAACGGACTGAACCTCGAAGTGGCTCGGGGCGAACTGGTATCCCTGGTCGGTGGTTCGGGCAGTGGCAAAACTACGTTGCTACGTCAGGTGATCGGGCTGCTGCTGCCGAACCGCGGCCGCATCGAGTTGTTCGGCGAGCCCCTGTTCGGTGGTGGCGTCGCACGGGAGCGGGCGCTGCGCCAGCGTTTTGGCGTATTGTTTCAGCATGGTGCGCTGTTTTCCGCGTTCAACGTCTTCGACAACATCGCCTTCCCGCTGCGCGAACTCAAGCGTTACGACGAGGATGCCATTCATGACCTGGTGATGCTCAAGCTGTCCATGGTTGAATTGCTTCCGCGCCACGGCCGGTTGATGCCCGCGGAGTTGTCCGGCGGGATGGTAAAGCGCGTCGCCCTGGCGCGAGCGCTGGCCCTGGAGCCGGAGCTGTTGCTTCTCGATGAACCTACCGCCGGACTGGACCCGGATCGTTCCGACAGCTTTGTGCGGCTGATCCGCATGCTCTCCGAGGAACTGGGCCTGACAGTGATGCTGGTGACCCACGATCTCGATACCCTGGCGGCACTATCGACGCGGGTTGCGGTGCTGGCGGAGCAACATATCGTGGCTTACGGCAGCACCGACGAGATCATGCATATCGACCATCCCTTCATTCGCAACTTTTTCCTTTCCGAGCGCAGCGTGCGCGCCCTGCAGCATTCGGGGCTTGTTCCTGTCTAGACCGAGGCATTCATGGAAAATCGAGCACATGCGCTGGCTGCCGGCATATTCACGATACTGCTGGGTGTCGCGGCGGCGATCGCGATCTGGTGGCTGGGTCAGTCCGACGATTCAACCACCAGCTATGTGCTGGAGACCCGGCGCAACGTGACCGGCCTCAATGTCCAGGCCCAGGTTCGCTATCGCGGCATTCGCGCTGGCAAGGTGCGGGCCATAGAGCCTGACCAGAACGACCCTCGGACCATCCTGGTGACGGTCGATCTCGATAGCCGCTTCAAGCTGACTCGCGGCAGCACGGCGCAACTTGGCTACCAGGGGGTGACGGGTCTGGCCTACGTCCTGATCGAGGACGATGGCAGTTCGGCCGAAATACTGACCGGTCAGGATGGCGCCCCGGCGCGCATCGCCATGAAGCCCACCCTGTTCGACACCCTGGGTGAACGGGCGGGTGACATCGTCAGCCAGATCAGTGCCGTGACGATCCGGCTAGGCAAGCTCCTTGACGAGAGGAACGTGCAGAATCTGGCGCGTACCATCGACAATCTTGCCGTGGCGTCGGACGGCTTGCGCGAAATGCCCGTGATTCTGGCCTCGGTCAAGGAGGCGCTTTCCGAGAAGAACATGCGCAGCCTGCGGCAGATCCTCGGCCATGTCGAGGCGACAGCGGGAGAGGCCGCGCCGCTTGCGGTTGAAATGCGCGATCTGGTGAAGTCGATGAGCACGCTGGCGCGACGTTTCGAACAGGTGGCAGGTAGCGCAGGCGACGAGTTGACCGGGACCACCCTGCCACGGGCAAACGCATTGATCGACGAGCTTTCCACCAGTTCCCGGCAGCTATCGCGAATTCTCGATCGCCTGGAACGCAATCCGCAGATACTGCTGTTCGGTCGCGACGTGGCTATTCCGGGGCCGGGCGAAACAGGCTTTGTGGCGCCGGTGAAGACGGGAGGAACAAAATGAACAAGCGCTTGCTGGGACTATGTGCCGGCCTGCTGCTATCGGCATGCGCGGGTGGGCCGCGGATGGCGGAGCCGATGCGCTACGACCTCGGTGCGCCTGGTTCGGGCGCGGTGTCCTGGCGCCTACCGATTGGTGCGATGGAGGTTGAGGCCGTGTCCTGGCTCGCGACGAGTACCATGCACTATCGACTGAGCTACGCGGAACCGTTTCGCCGTCAGTCCTTCAACGAAAGCCTTTGGGCAGCACCTCCGGCGGAACTTCTGGAAAATTTTCTTAAGCGTCGGCTATCCGGCGCAGAGACAGGGGGCTCCGGCTGTCGCCTGCAACTCGTAGTCGACGAATTCGAGCAGCGCTTCGAGGATGCGCAAAGCAGTCACCTGGTGATCGAGTTGCAGGCAGCCTTGTTCGCTGTACGTGGCAGCGATATGCTGGCGAGGCGTGCCTTTCGCGTCGCGAGGCCCGCAACGTCGACCGATGCGCGCGGCGGCGTGGCGGCGGCCAACGAAGCGGCAAAGGCCCTGGCTGATGAGTTGGTCTTTTGGGTCAACGAGTTGGCGCGCGACAAGCCCGCACTTGGTGACCGTTGCCGCACCTGAATAACAATACGTCGAGAGAGAACTCCATGAACAATCCCTACGCTACCGGGCTGGACAAGAACCCCGCCAATTATGTGCCGCTGACGCCGCTGACCTTCATCGAGCGTTCGGCCTACATCTATCCGGATCATGCCGCCACCATCCATGGTGCGCGACGCTATACCTGGCGCCAGGAATACGAGCGCGCACGCCGTCTGGCCTCGGCCCTGGTTACTCTGGGAATCGGCGCTGGCGATACGGTGGCGGCGATGCTCAACAACACGCCGGAGATGTTCGAGTGCCATTTCGGCGTGCCCATGACCGGTGCTGTCTTGAATACGCTCAACACGCGGCTGGATGCGGAATCGATTGCCTTCATGCTCAACCATGGCGAGGCCAGGGTGCTGATCACCGATCGTGAATACTCGCCGACCGTGAAAAAGGCGCTGCAAGAGCTCGGGCGCGCGATCATCGTCATCGATGTCGATGACCCCGAATACACCGGTCCCGGTGAGCGTCTGGGCAAGTTCGAGTATGAAGATTTCATCGCCGGCGGCCGCCCGGATTACGCCTGGAAGACA
>SXGT01294099.1_pt1 | contig 11285 bp, 12 predicted proteins | sample 3176221 | NCBI WGS metagenome assembly SXGT01 (sample SAMN11356862, study PRJNA531348) | freshwater metagenome | isolation source: freshwater sample F1-120 | place: China: Fuxian Lake, Yuxi | collected 2017-12-25
CAGCAGGTCGAAGGCAATCAGTACCTCGCGCTCCACGTTGATGGGGTTCCCGGTCCACGCCATCGTGGCCAGGAACGCCAAGAGCAGCAGCGTGAACAGGGGCGTGAACAGCCTCGTGAGCACCGGCGCCATATTTTCGATGACGCTTTGCTTGGCCTCGACCAGCCACGATGCAATGATGACGGCCCCCACCCCCCCGCCTGGCCGCGGCCAGCCGAAGGCGAACCACGCGGCGTTCATCTCGATGGCTGCGAACATCATCGAGGTAAAGCCGACGAGGACGCCTCCCCCGAGCGCGATGAGCGCGTAGTAGATCGCGAACTCGCCCGAGAACCGGACGAAGTGCATCCGTGCATCGCCGCCGAACCAGCGGTGCTGGACGTGCGCGACGCCAACCGCCAGCCACAGCGCGATCGGCAGGTGCAGCACGGTCAATCCCTCGGTGTCGCTGCCGGCGGGGAACGGAAAGACATTGGCGAACACGGCCCCTGCCGCGAAAGGCAGCGCCAGCCACGCGGCCTTGACCCTGCTCGACCGCCGCTTCCACACGAAGTAGATCGCGAGTAGGGGGAACACGAACAGGCTGACGTTCCGCCAGTAGAACAGCGGCATTTCGACATCGGGGTGCAGTGGAAGACCAAACCACGTCGGCACCTTGATCGCCAGGGCCGCGGCGAGTGTCAGCGCCAGGACGACGAGCATCTCGCGGTTCGCGGTGCGCGCCGACGGATCCACGTCCGGGGCTGTGACCAGTTGCTTCCACAGTCGCTCTGAATGGGCGTGTGCAAACTCTCGTGACAGCGCATCGAGGCTGCCCATGCGTTTGACCGCGACCAGGAACGCCTCGTCGGCTGACAGGCCGGCATCGGCGAGCGCCGCCAGCTGATCACGCAGATGCCCCTCGAGCTCCTCGACATCCGGACCTGTCACGGCCTGGCGGCGTCGCAGGTACGTGCGCCACTGCGCGATTTGGTCTTCGAGGGGCTGGTCGGACACCATCGTCATGCTGGGCATGCCTGCATCCAGACTCCCCGCAACGTATCGTCCGCGGTCTTCCACTGTTGGCGCTGGGATGCCAGATGAGCCCGGCCGTCTTCCGTGATCCGGTAGTACTTCCGCCTGCGACCGTTCTCGGCCGCCGACCACGTCGCCGACACGTAGCCGTGGCGCTCGAGCCGGTGCAGCACGGGATAGAGCATGCCGTCGGTCCACTGGAGATGCCCGCCGGACAATTCCGCCACCCGTTTGATGATGGCGTAGCCGTAACTGTCACCTTCGGCGAGGATCGCGAGGACGAGCGGTGTGGCGGAAGCCGCGACGAGGTCTTTGCTCATATCCATACGTAGAACTCTTATACATTGCAGTTCTATGTATGTCAACAGCATGCGGTCGAGCGAGTCGTCGCGTCGCGACATCATGCCGCCTCTCGACGCCCGCTACGGCGTCGGCAGCAATTCCTCGCGGTCGACCCACTCACCCAGGCGCATCACGCGGTCAATCTCCAGCGTGTTCCGAATGTCAGCCAGCGGGTCCGCGTTGAGCACGATCAGGTCGGCTACCTTGCCAGCCTCGAGTGTGCCGAAGTCGGCCTGGCCCACGGGTGGCAACATCCCCGCGCCGGTGGCTGTGGCGGCGACGATGGTCTGCATCGGGGTCAAACCCGCCTCGACATACAACTCCATCTCGTGATGCATGCCCCACCCGAACGGTACGTTCGGGGTGCCGGCATCGTTCCCAAGCGCCACCTTGATCCCCGCGTCGTGGATCGTCTTGACGAAGTCCTGGAGCTGTCGAAAGGCGGCCTTGCGATCCGCGAACGCCGGATCCTCGACGACGGCGGCCCTGGTCTCCGGATCGTCCCATCGCGCCAACGCGTCCGGATTGAACACGGCCCGTAGCGCGGGGTCATTCAACAGTTCCGGGCGCTCGGCAAAATGCCAGCCGTTCTGGATGATCGAGAGTGTCGGGGTGAAACCCACGCCGTTGTCGCGCGCCATCTGCAGGAACGCCGCTGAAGGTTCTGGGTCGTCGACCGGGGTGCCGCCGCCCGGGCCGAAGGTTCGGACCGTGGTATGGAGAAAGTCCCGGCCACCGGCCTCCATCAACTGCAGGCCTTCCTCCTCCCCATCGATGTGGGCGACCGGAATCGCGCCGTTCTTGATCGCCTCGTCGACAATCACGGTCCGCATCTCAGGCGTGATCTGCAAGCCGGGCTCGGGCATCTCGGTGACCCACATCTTGATGAAATGCACGCCCAGATCGGTCTGCGCCCGTACCAGCGCCCGTGCCTCTTCTTCGGTGGTGGGCGCATTTCTGCCGGCGGCATTGAAACCGTTCGGATGAGAAAACCCGATGCCAGCCGTGTACGGGCGAGGAGCCCCCGGCCGACCGGCATTGGCCTCGAGCAGGTAGGCGACGGCCTCGGGTGAATCGCTGCCGATACTGCGGGCCGTGGTCACGCCGTAATACAGTTGGCTCCGAAACTGCTGCTCGATAGCCTCGGGTCCACCGCGATAGTGCACGTGCAGATTGACGAGGCCAGGGATGATGGTCTTGCCGGTCGCGTCAATGACCTCCGCACCCGTGGGCACGGGAGTGGCCTCGCGCGTCCCGGCACTGACGATCCGTCCGTCGCGAATCACCACCACCGAATCGGCCACTGGGTCCGAGCCGGTCCCGTCGATCAACTGTCCCCCGACGAGCGCGATACCGCCCGGCTCCTCGACAGGGGCTTGGGCCTCGACACACCCCATAGCCACCACACCAATTCCCAGCGCCAGCACAGACAGTCGTTTCATAAATTCCTTAGTAATGTGGAGGCCGCTCGTCCGGTGGCAGGCCCTGGCCGTCGCCTGCCTCGTCCTGCAGGGCGACGAATCGTTCGAATTCGGTTTGAAGCCGGTCGATGCGCTTCTGCTGCGCCACCAGGGCCTCGTTCAGCTGCCGAATAGTGTCTCCCTGGAACGCCAGGTGCGCCTCCAGCGTGTCGATCCGATCGCTATCGGCACTCATCACGTCGTCCTCCCCATGCCAGGTGCGGATGTGTTCCCGGGTCCCGCCTACGGGCGAACGCGAATGTACTTCTGCAAGCGTCGTGGCGCCGGCTCTCCGCCATAGATATTGCCGTGACGGTCGACGGCCACGAATTCGGCCCCGTTGCCAACGGTACTGCGCGGGTCACCCCACGGGTAGAGAATGAACTCCGTCACCCATCCAGTGGCCACCTCGCCGATTCGAATCCCCATCTCCCACCCAGGATTCTGGACGTCATCCGATTCGGAGTCGGCCACGAAGATCCGGCCGTTGTCGTCGAAGTAGATGCCGCTCGGTCGGCCGAACTGGGTCCACTGCGCCAGGAACTCCCCCTCCCGATCGAAGATCTGCACGCGGTTGTTCGACCGGTCCCCCACGAAGATTCGGCCGTCGTTGTCCATCGCAATTGCGTGCAGCAACCGGAACTCGCCCGGCCCGTAGCCGGTCTTGCCCCACGCCTTGATGAACGTGCCATCAGGGGCGAACTTCACGACCCGATTGTTGGTCGTATCGCCGTGGCCGTCGGCGATGAAGATGGTGCCATCGTCGGCCACCACCACACCAGCGGGCGCGTTGAAGCTGTTGTTCCCGAGCCCCGGCTTCCCAGGGGTCCCCAGGGTCATCAGCACCTCACCGGTGGGACTGAACTTGATGACCTGATGGCCACGTGTCCCTGGCGGGGTCCGCGCTTCCGCCACCGCGTCGGTGACCCACACGTTGCCCTGGGAGTCGACATCGATACCGTGTGGCCAGATGAACAAGCCGCCACCGAAGCTTTCGACCACCTCGCCGTCCTGATTGAACTTGATGACCGGGTCGAGATCCGAATCGAGGCACTCGTTCCCGAATCGATCCGGGGCGGTGGCGTCACAACGAATGACGGCCCATAGATGCTCCCCGTCCGGATCCATCGTCACGCCCCCCACCGCGCCCATCGTCCGGCCGCCCGGCAGCGTAGCCCAGCTCTCTACCTGGCGATACGGATTCGGGAGCACCCGCGCGGCCGCGTTCCCACCAAGCAGCATCAGTACGACGGCGACGTGCGTCGCCCGAAGGACAGTCCTCACCATGACTCAACCTCATACGGGTTCGACAGCCCATCCATGATACTTCTCCTCAAGCGGTAAACTTTGTCGTCCGACCGGGCGTCCAAGTCTCCGTGGAGCGGCATTGGCGGCCGGCCCACGGTCGTGGGACGCGTGCTGACTGCGCATGGACGCCCCACCAGGGAGATCCCACACATGAGTCCCCATTCGTCATCGGTTGCGCGGCCCGTCGTCAGCCTCCTCGTGGGCCTCGCCTGTCTGACCCTGGCCGTCACGACGGCCCAGGCGCAGCCCCCGATCGTGCAGCCCGGCGCCCCCGGCGAGCCGAGCCGCCTGATCTCCGCCGCGGACGCCTCGGACCTCGCCGGCAACGGGTTCACGGACGCCGACGTGAAGTTCCTGCAGGGCATGATCTCCCACCACGCGCAAGCCACGGAGATGACGGCGCTGCTCGCCTCCCGAAGCACCCGTGACGTCATGCACCGGCTCGGCGCGCGGATTGAGATCTCGCAAGCCGACGAGATCGCCATGATGCAGGAGTGGTTGCGCGAGGGGGGCCAGACCGTCACCGCGCCGGGTGCGCACCATGTGGCGGGCCAGGCGCCGATGCCCGGAATGGTGAGCCAGGCGGACATGGAACGCCTGAGTCTGGCCGAGGGCATCGATTTCGATCGAATGTTTCTAGGGTTGATGATCACGCATCACCGCGGCGCCGTGACGATGGTTGAAAACCTGTTGCGGCAGCAAGGATCGGCTCAGGATTCCCGGCTCTACGCGTTCACCACCGACGTCACGGCGGACCAGAACATGGAAATCGACCGCATGAACGGCATGCTGGTGGAACTGTTTCCCGACCCGCGGGTCGGGCTGGCGGGGGGCTTTTTCGACGCGGAGGAGGCGGCGTGGAACATGGCCCTGGTGGCGACCCGGCCCAAACCGGACGGGTTCCGCGATCCCGACGTGCCTGCGGGCCGAGCAGCGCCCGCTGAGCCCGAACCGGCACCCGATGCGGCGGACGACAAAGAACCGGACGAGCCCGCGCGGCCCGGCCTGCTCAACTTTGCCAACACGGACCTCGCGGTCGCCGGAGACATGCTGTTCGAGGGCAACTACCACGGATTCAACACCTACCGCGTGGAGAGCCCGGTCTCGCCCCAGCTGGTCAGTTCCGTCGTCTGCCCCGGGGGCCAAGGCGACGTGTCCCTGGTCGGCGACCTCCTCATCATGTCGGTCGAAGAGACCCGCGGCCGACGTGACTGCGGTCTGCAGGGCGTGGCGGAGCGGGTCAGCGATGCGCGGTTTCGAGGTATTCGCATTTTCGACATCAGCGACGCGCGGATGCCGACCCAGGTCGGCGCCGTGCAAACCTGCCGTGGCTCGCACACCCATACCGTGGTGACCGATCCCGACGAAGCCGGGCGCATCTACGTGTATGGGTCTGGAACCGGTTCCGTCCGGCCCGGTGAAGAACTAGCGGGGTGCTCTGACGAGTCCCCCGGTGAAGACCCCGATACCGCACTCTTCCGAATCGACGTCATCGAGATCCCATTGAGTCGACCGGACGAGGCGCGCATTGTGAGCCGCCCCTTTGTCTTCAAAGACGCCGGGTCGGGAGCCATCGCCGGCCTGTGGGCGGGTGGCGACCACGGGCCGGGGACCCAAACGACCAGCCGGACCAACCAGTGCCACGACATCACCGCCTACCCGGAGATCGGCCTGGCGGCGGGTGCCTGTTCAGGCAACGGCATCCTGCTCGACATCTCAGACCCTGTGAATCCGGTCCGCCTCGACGACGTTGTCGACCCCGGCTTCGCCTACTGGCATTCAGCGACGTTCAACAACGACGGCACGAAGGTGATCTTCACGGACGAATGGGGGGGCGGGGGGCGGGCGCGCTGCCGCGCGTCCGATCCGCGGGACTGGGGAGCAGACGCGATCTACGATATTGTCGATCGCACGCTACAGTTCCGCAGCCACTACAAGCTGCCAGCTCCCCAAACCGAGCAGGAAAACTGTGTCGCCCACAACGGATCGCTCGTCCCGATCCCGGGCCGCGACATTTTCGTGCAGGCGTGGTACCAAGGCGGCATCTCGGTCATCGACTTTACCGATTCCGCAAATCCGTTCGAAATCGCGTACTTCGACCGAGGTCCACTGGACCCGGACAAGCTGACGATGGCCGGCTACTGGTCCGCCTATTGGTACCGAGGGTTCATCTACGCGACCGAGATCGCCCGCGGCCTCGATGTCCTGGAGTTGCAGCCGAGCGAGTTCCTGTCCCGTAACGAACTCGCGGCGGCAGCGCAGGTGGCCCCAAACGCATTCAACGCACAGCAACAGCGGCGCATTGACTGGTCGCCACGACCGGTCATCGCACGCGCCTATCTGGATCAGCTCGGCCGGACCGACATCCTCTCCCCGGACCGCCTCGGCGCCGTGTCAGACCTGCTCGATCGCACCGAGCAACAGCTGGCCGAGGGCGGCCCGGCCGCCCCGGACCTCGTCGAGCAGCTCGAAACAGCGGCCGCCGCACTGCAGAGCGATGCCACCTCGGCCAACCTGGCGCATCAGCCACGACTCCGAGGACTGTCCCAGACGCTGACCCGCTTGGCCGAGCGCCTCCAGTGAACGGCCCCGTCCCGGCTACTCGGTCGGCATGTCGCGGTTGATGGTGCGATGTTTGATGCGCCATCCGTTCGAGGTCCGCACGAAGACGTCGTCGTAGTAGCCAGTGGCCACGGTCGCGGCTGGACGCTTCGTCACATCCAACAGCACGTAGTAGGCACGTCCGGTCGCGCCCTCGGCGGTCGGCGTGATGAGATAGCTGCCGGTGCGATGACGTCTCCCGGTGTCGCCCGACTGTCCTTGGTTGCGTTCTTTCCGTTCGGCCACCAGCGCTGGCATGCCCTGGATACTGCTCCCGTCGGCACGCACGATGGTGGCGTCGTCGGAGAACGCGGACACAAACAGCTCGCCGTCACGAAAATCGCTGCCCTGGCTGTACCGGGCGTAGAGCATCTCAATCTCACCGTAGTCCTGGCCCGTCAACGCACCCGAGCCGCCACCACCCTGGGCTGATACCCATGCGAATCCCGCCACGACCAACACCGCGACCGCGGCCACTACTCGTATCTTCGACATCTGTGCTCCTCTTTCTCTCCGAGTGGCTCTCCCAGTGGCTCCCCCACCGGCTCGACCTGCGCCGGGTTCACCCCTTGACGACGTACCCTCTCTTTTCCAACACGTCCCGCACGCGATCCCGCAGTTCGCCCTGCACCTCGACGCCGTCGTCTACGACCGCCCCACCGGTGCCGCACGCTTTCTTCAACTCGCCGCACAAGGCCTTCAGAAACGCGGCGTTGCGCGGCAGGCCATGCACCACGGTGACGGTCTTCCCCCCGCGCCCCTTCTTCTCCATGCGCAGCTTGGCGACGAGACGAGCCGGCACCGGCTCGTTGGCCGCCTCACGCCCGCCGCTGCACTTGCAATCACGACGCGGCCAGCCGCACCGCTGACACACCGACCCGGCATCGGTGGAGTAGACCAACCGCGTAGTGCCCCTGCCGCTCACCGCTTGATCATCCGTGACTCAGTGGCCGCCCACAAGGCATTTCCCGCGGACGTGTAGAATCTTGACAGACTCGCCGCTCCGGCGGCTGCACCCCACCCACTCGCCAGGTGTGCTGTGGAGTCGGACGCGACCCTAGCAACGCTCTTGCGGCGAGACCGCGTCGTTGTCACCGCCGGTCTCATCGCGGTGGCGGCGGTCGGATGGGCCTACATGCTGCATCTGGCTCAGGGCATGGCCGGTATGGACATGGAGAGCGACATGACCATGCCTCAGATGCAGGCATGGGGACCTGTCGACCTCGCGCTGGTGTTTGTGATGTGGGCCATCATGATGGTCGCGATGATGGTGCCGTCTGCGGCGCCGCTCATTCTGATGATGGCGGCGGCTAATCGCAGACGACGCCAGCAGGACGACCCGCTGGTCCCGACCAGCCTGTTCCTCGGTGGCTACCTCCTCGCCTGGACCGCGTTCAGCGCCGTCGCGACCACCGCGCAGTGGGGTCTGCACAGCGCCGCGCTCCTCTCTCCGGCCCTGGTGCACACCAGTCCCCTGCTCGGCGGCGCCCTGTTGGTGCTGGCCGGGGTCTTTCAGTTCACACCACTCAAGCAGGCGTGCCTGGCGCATTGCCGGTCGCCGCTGGGGTTTGTGGTGGGGCATTGGCGAGACGGTCGTGTCGGCGCCATGCGGATGGGGCTCGAGCCCGGACTCTACTGCGTCGGCTGCTGCTGGAGTCTGATGGCCTTGTTGTTCGTGGCAGGCGTCATGAACCTGGCGTGGGTCGCCGGGATCAGCCTCTTCGTGCTGGCTGAGAAGGTCCTGCCTGGTGGGGAGCTGATCGGCAAACTTGGCGGCCTGGCCCTGCTGGCGACCGGGGTCGTGCTGTTGGTCTGAGTCCACCTGGGCCGGACGTATACTCTGCATCATGCCTCTGACATCGACGCCGCGCTCGCGCGCTACGGTTAGACACGTGGTCCGCTGGTCGCTCGGTGTAGGGTTTCTCCTCGCCGGCGCCGGAACCTGGGTCCCGAGCGCGACCGCTCAGGTGCGGGCCACCGTGCGGCCTGGCAGCACGCCGCCTTGGACGAAGGGCATCCTCCCCATTTCGCCGGAAAGCTACTATCACGCCATCGAGTGCGGCAGCCAGGGCGGGGAGGACCCCCCATGCGTGTTCTGGGACACCGGGCTTTGCGCAAATGAAGACTTCACGTTGGCGGCCCATAGCGCCTACAAGCAAGTGGCCTACGAGGTCTGGGGGACGGTGCGGAACGGACGACCGGCGCCGCAGCCGGATTTCCAGGCGGCCCGTCAGACCCGCGTGACCATCAGCGCGACGCCGATCGCCGGTGCCAACAACCCGCTCACCGATCTGGTGCTCACGCGTGGGGGGGAACCGGCCCGCCCGGTCGATCGATCCGTGAGCGGAGGTGCGGGTCGCGCGACGTATGACTACGCCGCCTGGGCGCCGACCGCAGCGGTGACCCTCGACCTGGTCGGTGCGGCCCGCACCATCTCGTGCATCATCGAACCTGCGGTCCTCCAGCAGTTTCGCTAGCTGCGGACCCGCCGACCGTCTCACAGCGATGTCGACCCTGCGTGATACGGCCGCGGTAACGGGCGTCGGAGAGACACGCTATACCCGCGGGACCGACAAGAGCGCGCTACGGCTGACGCTCGAAGCGTCCCTCGCCGCCATCGCCGACGCCGGACTCACACCCAAGGCGATCGACGGCCTCGTCGCCTACGCCAGCGGAGCGGTCGTCGCCGAAGATCTGCTGACCAATTTCGGCAGCGCCGATTTCCGCTTTTCAGCCACCACGCCGATGGGCGGCGCCAGCGCGGTGGCCGCGCTGCAATGCGCGGCGATGGCGGTGGCGACAGGAGTAGCCACCCATGTCCTGGTCCCGCTGGGACGCGACGGCTACTCGGGCGCGCGCATTCATCGTCGGGTCGGCCAGATGCGGCAGTTCCACGTCGTGTCGGAGTTTGAAGCCCCGGTCGGCGCCAACGCCCCGGCGCAGTACTACGCCCCCATGGCCCGTCGGCACATGGACCTGTATCGGGTATGGCGATCTCGGCGACGGCTCCATCGCGATCATGCGCCGGGGATAGACGGGGGATAGAGACGATGACCGAGATACTCCCCGAACGACCTCCTGGCCATCGACCGACCGGTCATACTTGAGTACCAGGATCTGGACGACATCACCCTACCGAGGTTTCGTATAGATGGCTGAGACGGCTGAGACGACAGCAGGGGACGCCCCCGGGAGCCTGCTGACCCCTGAGATTCGGCAATGGATCGGGCGGTCTGGCGAGCCGCTGCGGCTGGAGGTGACACGACGCGACATCGTGAAATACGCCATCGCCACCCAGCAGCGGTTGGACAAGTATCGACGGGGCGACGAAGCACCACCCATGTTCCTCTTCAACGCGCACCAGGATCTGGTGGACATCGAGGACCTGCGTCCCGACGGCCTCACCGACGATCCCCTGCTGCCCGAGCTCCCGCTTCGTCGAGTCATGGCCGGCGGCATCAAGAACACCTATCACCGCCCGATCAGACCAGGTGACCACCTGGTGCTGACCCGGACGATCACGGACATCTATGAGAAACGGGGCAGCACCGGTCCGCTGATTTTTGTGGTCTACGGGGTCCGCGTCGAAACGGAGGACGGCGACCTGGTGATGGAAGAAACACGACGGAGGATCTTTCGTTAATGCCCAGTCTCAGCACCGTCACTGTGGGCACCCAGTTGGAGGAGCGGACGCACGAGGCCTCCATGGTGTCGCTGTTTCTCTACAACGCCGTGATCTGGAATCCGCATCGCATCCACTTCGACACGGAGTACACCACCCAGGTCGAGAAGCACCCGGCCATCGTGGTCGACGGTCCGCTGCAAGGGGACTGGCTGGCGCAAGCGGTGACGGCGTGGCTGGGTGATGACGGCGAGCTGCTCGAGATCGAGTACTCCAACCGGAGAGCCGCTTATCTGGGCGACCGCGTTCGCGCCGGGGGCGAGGTCGTGGAGATTGACCAAGAGGCCGGAACGGTCACGCTGGAACTCTACATCAAGAATGCGGAAGACACGGTGATCGCACCAGGACGCGCCGTGGTGCGTTTGCGTCACTAAGGGTGCATGACCCCCGCTAACGCGGGGTGCGAGGCGTGCGAGGCGTCGTCGCGGCCTTGCGCTGGGGCCGGTACCCGGCGGCCGACAGATGGCGCGACTGCCGTTTCGAGGTCTTCTCGTGTTGTGGGGCGGGCACCGTATGCACGTAGTCTCCGGCGAACTGCTGGTTCGCCTGTTCGCGCCGTCTGGCCACCGCTTCGTGCGGCGGGGTTGACGGGATCAACGCGTCGCACCCGCTCCCGATCAAGTCGCTCCGGCCCGCCTTCAACAACGCCCGGCGCACCTCCACGTAGTTCTCCGGCTTGAAGAACTGCATTAGCGCCCGCTGCAACTTGCGGTCGCGCAGGTGCTTGGCGATGAAGACCGGCTTCTTGGTAAACGGATCGATGCCGGTGTGATACATCGCCGTCGCAACGTCGAACGGCGCCGGAATGAAGTCCTGCACCTGGTCTGGCCGATAGCCCCCGCGTTTCAGGAAGACCGCGAGGTCGATCATGGCGTTGA
>SXGT01235349.1_pt1 | contig 11284 bp, 8 predicted proteins | sample 3176221 | NCBI WGS metagenome assembly SXGT01 (sample SAMN11356862, study PRJNA531348) | freshwater metagenome | isolation source: freshwater sample F1-120 | place: China: Fuxian Lake, Yuxi | collected 2017-12-25
GTTTCATTCTTTTTTCCAATATTCTTACCTTCGGTGTATTCACGAACCGTGATTTGTTTCTTACCGTCTATTTGCCCCCATTCAAAGGTGGCAATTGCGTGATTTGTGCCATCCTTTTTCATTTCAACCGTTGCTTTCCAAATCTTCTGCTTACCATTTTTCTCAATTCCGATGAGAGGAGCAAACGCACGAAACGACATAACTTAGATTATTGAAATACATAGACTTGTGTTTAAGTATTTCAATTTTTCAAGATTACAGTGTAAAAACATTAGAACATTAGAACATTAGAACATTAGACCATTGGTGTAAATTTCATTGGATTGTTTCTAGCCAGCCAAATTTCAAAAGTGCCAGCACATTCCATTCTTGAACCGAAACCAGAAGTATAAAAATTATTTTGGGCGCGTTTAAAGTAGTTATTTCCCGCAAATTCTTGTGTCATTACCATAAACAAATCAAGCGCGAAATCATTGACACTATATTGTATGTTTTCAGGGGTTCCATATTTGTCGCCTTTATAATAATCACGGGGGTCGTAATTTTCGTATATTTCTTTCATAAGGGTATGTAACGTCCGGGTTTTGGGATATTTATTTCTAACATCATTTTCCAAAAAGACTTGATATACCAGTGTCGCAAGACGCAAATCGTGGCTTTTATTCCTTACCCGGGATGAAATAAAAAAGTTATCTTCGGTCTGTGTTTTAAAAAAGAAATTAAACCCATTACTCTCGCCGCACGGTATTTGATACAGCCTTCCATTAGAAATTATATTTTGTGCGCTGGAACAACTAGGCGCTTTACATATTACATTGGTGTAAAGTTCAGGAGTGTGTTTCGTGTAGCACCTTCCATAATCAATAATCTTGGCAATGTATCGCGTTTTGAATACAACGGTCGGTCCGTCTGGCATATGATACTTCATAGTAACATACTTTGAATCCGGCACTTGGTACAGCAATACATTCCCAGAGTGTAAGTCATAATGCGTAAATTCATCCGAAATCGCAGACAACACAGAATATACTTGAAATAAAATGCACACTATTTCAACGGAAAACATATATTCACACTGCGCCGGATTTTTCAATTGTTCGTACAACCATTTATATAGCTGAATCGGATTTTCTATAAATTGAAGCAACAGGGTAATTTGGGTGGGGGAAGAACACGACGTATTTATAGTGTCGGCGTCATTCATACCTAATTTTTTAAGCCCGGCGTTGAGTGAATCTGGTGCTAAATCGCTGCGGTGTCTTTCCGGGTGTTCCAGCCGTGTTCTATATGCCGGTTCGTTGAATTGAAACAAATTATATGTTTTCAAGAAACACGGGAAATAATTGTTTTGCTCGTTTATATACGCCAACCCCACAAATGCTTCATAAAATATGTTATCGCTATCAACCTTTTTGGCGGTTTTCAAAATGGTGGACACCTTGTATCTATCTCTCACAAAGTCCATGGCAGTAATGAAGCCATTTTCACCGGAATTAATGGTTGTAATAGACGCCGGATCTACATATGCAAAATCGTTGAAAAAATCAAAATATTTGTCAATGAGGGCATTTTCTCTCCCGAATGCCAAACAATGCCCCGAATTCGGGCATATATTTTTCAAATATTTCATAATAACATTCATTCCGACAAAAGAGAATTTTTTTTCGTATTCTTCTTTGTTTTTCATTCGTGTATTGAACGCATCTATAATTTTCTGCGTTAGTTGTAATCGCATTGAGCCGTGGCTTGTGCTTTTACTTTTGCTTTTGCTTTTACTCGCAATCGCAGGCTCAGAAACAGTCGCATTCTCAGTCACAGTCGCATTCGCAGTCGCCGTCTTCTTACTCTTGCTTTTTAACGATAAAGTGCGTTTTGAGGGGTTTGGTGTTAAAGATGACGTAAAAGATATGACTCCTTCTGCGTCGGAATGATTGGTGCGTTTGCGTTTTGTTCCTCCTCCTCCTTTGTCTTTCCGTTTATTATACCTTTTTGATTTGTATAACTTTCGTTTTTTTGTATTATTTTGAGTGGTTGGCATAATACTATATATAATATGTGTATAAAAATACCAAAACTAAAAAAATGTAATACTTAAATATAATTTACATAATGCTTATAAATATATAATTTATGGAACCGAGTAAAACCACCGATACACAATTACTGGATACCATCGGCGACTTGGTTTCATTGTGGAACAATTACAACACCGATGAAAAAAAACACGTGCGCGACAAAATACAGCACTACATAACCAACCATCTCCCGGCGCACATCAAAGCCTACGAAGAAACTTACCAGCAACGAGAAGAACGGAAAAAATCGCTGGAAACAATGTCGGATGAATTTATTGAAACCTTTTTACACAAAAACAAATTTTACTACAATCATTCCATTGATATGTTTTTTTATTACAACGACATTAAATACGCGGTCATAAATGAAGATGACATACAGCACAAAATCCTGTCAGAAATCACCGCCATATCCAATAAAACCGATTTGATGCCTTGGAAATACAAAATAAAGAATCAAATCATCAAGAAAATAAAGGAGCGCGAATTATTCAAATCCATTCCGGAGTCAAAAACCATTCAAAATGTGTTGGCGCACCTTCATCCCGCGCTTTTTTCTACACGAGACGAAGCAAAATACTTTTTAACGGTGATTGGGGACGTGATTTTAAAGAAAAACACGTGGGTGTATTTCATAACTCCCAAAGCAAAGACATTTATAAAGGAACTGGGAAATGAGTGCTACGCGCTGTGCGGGTGTAGCAATTTTGTAAACACCTTTAAATTCAAGTATTACGAGCATGTGTATGACGAATGCCGTCTCATTGATTTTAATGACGCGGTTTCATCGGTTTCATTGTCTACGACGTCTGCGTCTTCCTCTTCCAAGTCGGTTTCGCCCACATTGTCTTCATTACAAGACGCGCCGTCGGCAACATCCGCCACCACAACCACCATCACCACCAACAGCCACATAAAAGACAACATTGTGGATTTGATTTGTATTGCGTGCCACTATTCACAGCGGTTTGGGTGCGCGGATGATTTTTTGAAACGCTACTGTAAAACGGTTTCGGTAAAAAGCCACGCCTTGTTTTTAAAATCAAACACGGAAGACCAATTACTGACGAAATTTATTAATCATACCACAGAGCCGTGCAGTAATTGCGTGATTTCGTGGAAAAATATGATGTATTTATGGAAGATTTATATAGAGGAACTACGCATACCAAACGTGTTTTTTATGAATGCGTTGAAGTCCAAATTGGCAAAATTCATAGATTATAGTGAAGGAGAGGACGCATTTTTGAATCGCACCAGTAAATTTCTGCCACTGGTAAGCAAGTTTTTGTCATTTTGGAATGACAAGATTGTGATTAACGAACATGACCCGGTTGAAGAGTTGGAAATTGACGAATTGTCCACATTATTTAATCAATATATTGCGGGTTCTTCTTCGCCATCTCTCGGCACATCAAACACCGCGTTTGAAATAACCGACCAAATCCTTCTGGAATTGGTTCGCCATTTTTTCCCGGATGTTTCCATTGAAGACGACAAAAACATATTGAATGTGTCGTGTAAAATGTGGGCGAAAAAGGAAGACATATTAATAAATTTGGAGAGATATAAGGATGCGTGCATCACGCAAAAATTGATAACTGCGCAACCGCTGTATAACGCATACGAGTTTTATTGTTCGCAAATGTATATGAATCGCAAATTGGCGGTTAGTAAGCGATATTTTGAACGATTTTTTACGGAATATTATGGAAATTATTTAGATAAGGAAGGGTTGATATGTGTGGATTGGTGGGATACATAGGGCGGAAGGGGGGGGGGACTGGGCCATACTGTTTTGGTTGATTGGTTATTGATTGATTGATTTTTATTAGTATTGTATAGTATAGTATAGTAAGTCTAATATACAATATATATTTGTTGTAGTAGGTAGCATATGGTTATAACAAGAAGTAGAAGTAGAAGCATACACAACAGCAGTAAAAGCAGTCGCAGTAAAAGCAGTCGCAGTAAAAGCAAAACAATAAACGCAAGAACAAGAGCAAGCATAAACGCAAGAACAATAAACACAAGAACAAGAATCGCAAGAACAAACTTAAACACCACATTTTTGAAACGCATCCAAAACGTGGGCAAAAAAAGTATGGATGACCCCACGGTTGAATGCGCGGTATATCATTTACGATGTAATCAACCCAAAGATTATGAAAAAATTACACATCTCTCTTCCATTGCGAAACGACAGAAAGTATATTTCACACAAATTTACCCGTGGGAAAACAATTGTAGAGAGAATGTGGATGCGTTTGTGGCAATACGCCCGCAGTCTGGAACCACAAATCCTCGCATATGTGCGTGGGCAACCATTCGCCACGAAACAACGGCAAATGGCAGCAAAGCAATATACCTCATTGAAGTCGCCGCACGCCGAAAAGCAGATGGGTCGCCCGACGACGAATACCGCGGCATGGGTATTGAATTAATGAAGCACATATTTGACTACGCAAATGCGGATGGCATACAAATGATATATTTAGTGCCGTTGAATGCCGTGGTTCAGGCATTGTATGCCAAATCTCTCAATATGACGGATGTGCCAAACACCAGTTATATGACTTCCGTGTTTGGCGCATATCCGCTTCACGCCGCAATTTCGGAATTACAGCACAAGAAATCCATTGAGACCAAACGCGAACAAAAAGAAGTCGCGGCCTTGCTGGAAGAAATGCCCGCAAATATTCGGCGCCTCATTCAAACCAGCGGCGCAATGGAACGGCTGTCATTAGACGACATGACCAGTTTAGTGGGGGAAATGGCGATGTTGCTGGAACAAGACGGCAAATTGTCTTATAAAGAGGCGAAAGAAATGGTTGCGAATTATTTGGGTGAGTAGCAGTAATGTCGCCGGCAGCAGCGCATTCAATCAAACTCAATCTCAAAACCATTCAAACTCAATATCAAAACCATTTAATCAATCAACATCTTTACATCCACCCGTCCGCTGCGCATGTACGACGGGTCTAGTGCGTCAAAGAATTCGGCACTATTATTTGCGGTCAAAATCAAAAACACGTGTACATAGCGGCGGCGGTCAAACTTGTCCAGGAACGAATTCCAGTCGCATTTATTGCTTATCATTATGGGCAGGTGTTGATGCGACTTTTTCATGGATGACGACGCGTCTGCTGGTTCGTGTATTTTAGCAATCACGGTGTCAATTTCTTCAATCACCACAATGAGGGGTTTGTGTTTCGTGGGACTGATGTGATGATACAGCGTGCTGAATGTGTCGTTGGGTTCCCACGGTTTAAAACTATCCACAAAAGACACTTCTTTCCCGAGAGATATGAGGTGCTTTGCGAGAAGGATGGCGACGATGGATTTACCGGTTCCAGGCGGGCCGTGTAGCAAGGACACGCAGTGTTTTTTTGCGTTGTACGTCTGCATCATTGCGTCAAGGGCGCGTTGTTGATTATCCCGTATTTTATAGTCAAGGGGATAGTACTGATATTTCACATATTGAAGCGCCCAGAATGAACCCTCACGGTCATAAATGTCAATACAATACGTGGCTTCGGCGTCGCTACATGTTAAACCCAATAATTCGTGCCCGGTTTCTTCGTTGGTATCGCTGTCGCTGTCGTGGTCGTTGTCTTTAATTGACACATATTTTTTCAGTTGTTTTTCGGAAGTCAGCACATACATTTCTTTTTGGCTGGAATGATTGTCGGTTATGCGCTGAATGTATCCAATAAAATACTTGCCGATGAACCAGCCAAAGGGCTCGTCATTGTTTTGTATAGAAGAATATGAAATGTATTTTTGAAATTGCGTCAGTTTATTACCAGTTATTTTGTGGATTTTTACGCGGAATATGCTCGGTAAAAGGAAAAATATAGACCATAAAATACTGGATGCGGGTATAAGTAAAAATAAAATGTCGTTCATTGAGGTTCAGGTAGGGGAGGGGGAGAGATGGGAATGAGGTCGTATTCTAATTTTATTGTTTTTTATATTGTTTATTTTATTTATTAGGTTATGTGTGTATATTATTGTTTATTTTTTATGTATAAACATACCCAATAATATACGGAATTACAAATGTTGTGTGAAAAATTTAATGCTGCTTCTTGCTCTTGTTCTTGCGGCTGCCAATCTTAACAGCGCCAAACTTTCCCTTACGAGCGGTGTAGCCATACTTCTTCAAACGCTGCTCCTTCTTGGCGGTGCGGTGCTTCTTTGCAGAAACAATGCGACCGTGCTTGTTAAAAACAAGGTCAGCCTTGGTAAGACCGCCGGGGGTCTTGTAAGCGGTTCCGTGCCAAACCTGGGCACGAGAGCCTTCCAATTGAGAATACTTCTCTCCGTGGACGTGATAAAAACCGTCGTCAGACCTGTCAATGCGCTTCATTCTTTTTAATTATATACTACCTCTGGAAAAAAAATGTAAATGAAGTAAATGGATTATTTTTTGCTAAGTCTATAAATCCTGCTAAAATGTGTTGCGTAAAGGCATTCCAAATCCGCTTGGAGCACCCGGATATGCCCCGTATTCATTCACAGGCAAGCGAATGTAGTATTTCGTCCCGCCTTTATAACTAGACGAATTGCGTAATTGTTCGGCGGTCTTCATTTTGGACGAAATACCCGGTTTTTGGGTCAATGTCGGGTTTGTAATTGGCGGGCATCGCCCCGTTTCGCACAATTTTTTAGAGCCAAATGTTCGCATAAATACCATTATTTATGATTTATTATTTGTTATTATTTACGATTTGTTGCTTGTTGTTTTATATTGATACCAGTTAAATATTTTGACAAAGAAAATTGAATTAGATTTCCCATAAAGATATAGAAACAAGCAACCAATATAGAACACAATGTCTAAATCCAAGTCTTCTTCATCTTCTTCTGCCGATGCCGAACTTCAAAAATACCAAAAAATGACGGACAGAGAGCATATTCTCAAAAAGCCCGACACTTATATTGGCTCGGTAGAAAACACAGAAACGACGGATTATGTTATTGTGGAAGAAGAAGCCGGAGTTCCTAAAATGGTAAGAAAGCAGATTCACTATATTCCAGGTTTATACAAGTTGTTTGATGAAGGTCTCGTGAATTGCCGCGACCACGTGGTGCGGCAAGCCCAAGCCGTTTCTGATGAAAAACCCAACGCCCTCCCCGTTTCCAACATTGAGATTGATATTGCCGCAGACGGAACCATTACGCTCCTAAATGACGGCAACGGCATTGATGTTGCGCAACACCCCGAACACAAACTTTGGATTCCTGAAATGATTTTCGGGCATTTACGCACATCCACCAATTACGCCGAAGACAAAAAGGAGAAGATTGTTGGCGGGAAAAACGGCTTCGGATTTAAACTCGTGCTTATTTGGTCGTCTTGGGGACAGGTTGAAACGGTGGACCATGTCCGCGGACTCAAATACACACAAGAATTCAAAAACAATTTAAACGAGATTTGCCCCCCGGTCATTACTAAATGTAAAAACAAGCCGTATACAAAGGTGTCATTTCGCCCGGATTACACCCGGTTTGGCTGCCCCGGTAATAACCTGACACCAGATATGCTGGCATTATTTACCAAGCGCGTGTACGACATTGCCGCGGTAACAGATAAATCCATCAAAGTAAAGTTCAATGGAACGCTGGTTCCGGTAAAGCATTTTCAGCAATACGTGGATTTGTATATTGGGGGCAAAGGCGATGTGAAACGCATCTACGAATCGCCAGACCCACGCTGGGAGTATGCGGTGTGTTTGACTCCGGTGGATGAATTTTGTCATATATCATTTGTGAATGGTATATACACACCTCGTGGCGGGAAGCATGTGGAATATATAACCAACCAAATTGTTCGTAAATTGGCGGACTTGATAAAAAAGAAGAAAAAAGTGGATGTGAAGCCCAATACAATCAAAGAACAACTGATGCTGTTCTTGCGTTGTGACATTGAAAACCCGTCGTTTTCCAGTCAGACAAAAGATGAATTGGGGACTGCTGTCGCAAATTTTGGGTCGTCATGTAAAGTCAGCGACGAATTTGTTGAGAAACTGGCGAAAATGGGAGTCATGGATGCGGCGTGTGCGCTAACGGAAGTCAAAGAAACCAAGGCAGCGAAAAAGACGGATGGCGCAAAAACAAGGACCATTCGCGGTATTCCCAAATTGATTGACGCCAATTTTGCAGGAACAGACAAATCCGGGGAATGCACGATTATTTTTTGCGAAGGAGATTCAGCCAAGGCTGGCATTGTGTCTGGTTTGAGCAAGGAAGACCGTAATACCATTGGCGTGTATCCTATGAAAGGCAAGATATTCAATGTTCGCGGTGAAACCGCAAAACGCATTTCAGAAAACAATGAAATTGCCGAAATTAAACAAATTCTTGGGTTAGAAAATGGGCGAAAATATACGGCGGAAGACGTCAAAACGCGACTGCGCTATGGAAAAGTGTTGTTTATGACCGACCAAGATTTGGATGGCTCGCACATCAAGGGACTTGGTATTAATTTGTTTCAATCAGAATGGCCGTCATTGGCGCAAATCCCCGGATTTATTGGATTTATGAACACCCCGATTTTGAAAGCAAAAAAGGGGGCAAACGAAATGCTGTTTTACAGCGAAGGCGAGTTTGAAGACTGGAAAAAGGAACATAATGGCGAAGTTCCAAGTGGATGGACTACTAAATATTACAAAGGTTTGGGCACCAGCACAGGCAAGGAATTCAAGGAATATTTTGAAAGCAAGAAAATGGTCGGGTTTAATCACACGGGAACATCCAGCGATAATGCGATTGATATGGTGTTCAATAAAAAGCGGGCAGATGACCGTAAGCAATGGCTGTCAACATATGAACGAGAATCATATTTGGATACCCGTAAATCCGATGTTTCATACGAGGAATTTATACATCGCGAACTCATTCATTTCAGTAAATATGATTGCGACCGTTCAATCCCCAATTTGATGGACGGGCTTAAAATATCATTGCGTAAAATCTTGTATTCGGCATTTAAAAAGGGGCTGAAATCCGAAATCAAAGTTGCGCAATTTAGTGGGTATGTATCAGAGCATTCAGGATACCACCACGGTGAAGCAAGTTTGAATGCCGCAATTGTTGGTATGGCCCAAAACTTTGTTGGTAGCAATAATGTCAACTTATTTGAACCAAACGGACAATTTGGGACACGCATACGTGGTGGCGATGATTCTGCTAGTGAAAGATATATCTTCACGCAATTAAACAAATTGACGCGTCTTATTTTTCGGCCAGAAGACGACACGGTTTTGTCGTATTTAAATGACGACGGGTTGTCGGTGGAACCAATCCATTACGTTCCGATTATTCCGATGATACTGGTAAATGGAACCAAAGGTATTGGAACGGGTTTCAGCACCGACATTATGTGTTACAATCCGGTTCAGATTATTGATTATATTACCTTTGCGCTTGAAAATGGGGGCGTGTTTAACACCGCCGAAGATGCGATTGAACCATATTACCAAGGATTTAAGGGAACAATTACCAAGATTTCATCAGGTGTTAGCACAAGCACAAGCGTTAGCAGCAGTAGCACAAGCAGTAGCACAAGCACAGCCAAATATTTAATCAAGGGATGTTATGAAATTATCGGAACAAAGCAAGTTCGTATAACTGAATTGCCCGTTGGAACTTGGACGGATGATTACAAACAGTTTTTGGAAGGATTGATGGAAACCAAAGATAAGGACAAAGAAAAAGACAAAGAAACGACAGGTCCAATTGTTAAAGAATACTCTGATATGTCAACCGACACAGTGGTGGACATAACGATTACATTTACAAATGCGATTAATGTTTCACAATATGCGTCCACGCCAACAGAACACGGTTGTAATTTGTTAGAAAAGACATTGCGATTATATACCACCCAAACCACCAGCAATATGCACTTGTTTGACCAAAACGAAAAATTAAAGAAATACAGTAATATTTACGAAATTGTAAATGATTATTATGGCGTGCGTCTTGGATTTTACGGGAAACGGAAAGAAGCAATGTTGAAAATCTTGGCAAATGAATTGCGCGTGCTATCAAATCGGGCAAGGTATATTCAGGAGCATTTGGACGACACACTGGATTTGCGCCGCAAGTCAAAAGATGAAGTTCAAGCGCTATTGCTATCCCACAAGTATGAAAACATTGAAGGCGATAGTGAATACAAGTATTTGCTTAAAATGACAATGGATAGTGTGACAAAAGAAAATGTTGCCCGTCTTTTGTCGGAAAGAGACAGCAAACAGCAGGACCACGACCGATTATTGGCAACCAGTGAGCCGATGCTTTGGCTGAATGATTTGAATGAATTGCGGAGTGAATATATGAAATGGATGGAGGATAAGACAAGAGATATGAAACCGGTGGTTGGGTCATCTTCGGGCAGCGGAGGAAAAAAGGTAGTCAAAAAGATGGTTGTTAAGAAGTAATCACTGGACCAACGTTCGCGTTCAGACCAAGACCAAGAACCACGGCATCATCTTCACCGATGACCTCCTCACAGCCACCTATAACCTCACAACCACCTATGACCTCTTCACAACCACCTATGTCAAGATTACTGCCGCTGCTGCCATCAAACAAAATCGTTGATAAAAAATCATAAATAGCAATGTTCCGGTTTTGGATTGCCGTGTATATGGCGTCAGGAACATATTTTTTATACTCATTTTCGGATAGTATTGCGTGTGGTTGATTCGGATTCTTGTGTTTGTCAATAATTTTACACAAGGTATTTAGGTCGCCTACCTTGGCGCACGTTTGTATCAAAGAGAGATGACATACGCCTTTTTCTAATAAATACGAAATCATATCACTTTTTTGTTTTACAATACACACGGTCATCGCATTGATTAGCCGTGGATGGTGTAAGTTACAAGTGGTGGTAGGTGGCTTAAAAAAAGTAAATAATAATTCCACAGTAGAAAACAATTCAGATATTGCGGATATTGAAATAGATTCATAAATCACCGATATTGGGCACGGCAATGCTTTTAGAATATATTCAAAACAATGTATATTGCCTCTTGCCGCGCATAAAAATAAGGGATGCGGATATGTGTCTATAAATCGGTCGCTCATATAAAAAGCGTGATTCTCTCTAATGATGCTTTTTATACTATCTAAATCACCATTCCGACACGCTTGTCTTAATTTGGTATCGTTCATATATTCATATATTCATATATTCA
>SXGT01433236.1_pt1 | contig 11283 bp, 10 predicted proteins | sample 3176221 | NCBI WGS metagenome assembly SXGT01 (sample SAMN11356862, study PRJNA531348) | freshwater metagenome | isolation source: freshwater sample F1-120 | place: China: Fuxian Lake, Yuxi | collected 2017-12-25
AGTCAGCGTGGGCAAGGTGGACACCGGCACCCGACTGGTGGCGCAGGCCGGCAGCACCATTGGCGAGATCGTGGCCAACGCAGAGAAGGTGTCGGCCTTCATTGGGGACATCACCACCGCGGCCACCGAGCAGTCACAAGGCATCGGCCAGGTGAACACGGCGGTGAACCAGCTCGACCAGATGACGCAGCAGAACGCCGCACTGGTGGAGGAAAGTGCCGCCGCGGCCGACAGCCTGCGAGACCAGGCCCGTCGGCTGGCAGATGTGGTACGGGTGTTCCGCATCGCCTGACGGCAATCACCCTCCTGCGCCGCTGCGCGTCTTCCCTGAGCCCCCAAAAGCGGTGCGCCTGCCTATACTTGTTTCCCTGGCCGCTGCGGCGGGGAGAACGTTCCCCGAGCGTGTCGGCCCCCACGACTTCGGAGACCACCCATGAACGCCCGCCTGCCCCAAACCGCGCTCGACCCGGCCGCCCTGCAGGCCCATGTGGAGGCCAGTTGGTCGAACACCATCGTCCCCGAGCTGGTGCGCTACATCGAAGTGCCCGCCAAGTCGCCTGCGTTTGATGCCGATTGGGCCAGTCATGGTCTGCTCGACCGCGTGCTGCACAGCGCCGCCGACTGGGTGCGCGCGCAACAGGTGGAGGGCCTCACGCTGGAGATTGTCCAGCTCGACGACGCGCGCGGCACGCCGCGCACGCCGGTGCTGTTCTTCGAAGTGCCGGCCAGCGCCGGGCGCGATGGCACGCCGGCGCCGGCTTCCGGTCAGACCGTGCTGATGTACGGCCACCTCGACAAACAACCCGAATTCACCGGCTGGCGCAGCGATCTCGGTCCCTGGACGCCGAAAATCGACGACGGCAAGTTGTACGGACGCGGAGGCGCCGACGACGGGTACGCGGTCTACGCCAGCATCGCTGCGCTGCAGGCGCTCAAGGCCCAGGGCGTGGCGCATCCGCGCATCGTCGGCCTGATCGAGACCTGCGAGGAAAGCGGCTCGGGCGACCTGCTGCCGTACGTGGATGCCCTTCGCGCCCGGCTGGGCGATGTGGGCCTGGTGATCTGCCTGGACAGCGGTGCCGGCAACTACGACCAGTAGTGGCAGACGACCAGCCTGCGCGGCATGTCCAGCGGTGTGCTCAAGGTGGAAATCCTCACCGAGGGCATCCATTCGGGGGATGCGTCGGGCCTGGTGCCCTCGAGCTTTCGCATCATGCGGCAGGTGCTGGACCGGCTGGAAGACAGTGCGACAGGGCGCCTGCTGCCCGCCAGCTTCCACTGCGAGGTGCCCGCCGAGCGCGTGACGCAGGCCAAAGCCACGGCGGCCATCCTGGGCGATGAACTCTACAAGCGCTTCCCGTGGGCCCACTACGACTGCGGTGGCGCCACCGTGTTCGCGTTGCCCACCACCACCGATCCGGTGGAGGCCCTGCTCAACCGCACGTGGCGGCCCACACTGTCCGTGACGGGCGCCGAAGGTTTCCCTGAATTGCGCAACGCCGGCAACGTGCTGCGACCCTACACCGCGTTCAAGCTCAGCCTGCGCCTGCCGCCGCTGGTGGACGCACCTGCCGCGGTGCAGGAGCTCAAGGCGCTGCTGGAAGACAACGCGCCCTACCAGGCCCGAGTGACCTTCGAGGGCGAGGGCGCGGCCAGTGGCTGGAACGCGCCGACCACCGCACCCTGGTTCGAGCAGGCCCTGCAGGCCGCATCGCAGGCCCACTTCGGTGCCGGCTGCGGCACCATCGGCCAGGGCGGCACCATCCCGCTCATGAACATGCTCAGCAAAGGCTTCCCCAAGGCGCAAATGATGGTGTGCGGCGTGTTGGGGCCGAAGAGCAACGCGCACGGACCCAACGAATTCCTGCATCTCGAATACGCCCGGCGCCTCACGGCCACGGTGGCACAGGTGATGGCGCGCATGCCCTGATTCCACGGGCAAGACCATGTCCGAAACCACCCAGGCTCCCTTCACCCTGCGCGACGGGCTGAACCTGGCCTTGTATGACTGGCCGCTGCCGATGCGTTGGCGACCCCGCGCCGTGGTGCTGATCGTGCACGGTCTGGGTGAACATGCCTGGCGCTACGACCCGGTGGCCCACCGCCTCAACGAATGGGGATTCTGTGTGCGTTCCTACGACCAGCGCGGCCACGGTGAATCGGGCGGAGCACGGGGTGTGCTGCCCGACGACGATGCCTTGCTGGACGACCTGGCCGAGGTGCTTGAGGACACGCGTCGACACATCGCCGAGCCCTGGTCGTGCCCCCTGATCCTCATGGGTCACAGCATGGGTGGGCTGGTGGCGGCGACTTTCGTGCAGCGTGGCATGGGTCGTATCGATGGCCTGGTGCTCTCATCGCCCGCCCTCGATGCCGGCATTGGCTGGCTGCAGCAGAAGCTGATCGGCCTGCTCTACCGCCACGCACCCAACTTTGCCCTGTCCAACGGGCTGGACGCGAGCAAGATCTCGCACAACCAGGCCACGGTGGAGGCTTACAAGAAAGATCCGCTGGTGCACGACCGCATCACCGCAAGGCTGGCGCAATTCATCGACAACAACGGTCCGCGCGTCGTGGCCGCCGCGCCGCGCTGGACCGTGCCCACGCTGCTCATGTTTGCCGGGGCCGATCGCCTGGTGCGGCCTGCGGGCAGCCGCGCATTTGCCGCCGCTGCGCCTGCCGAGAAGGTGCACACGCAGGCTTTCGAAGGCCTGTACCACGAGATCTTCAACGAGGCCGATCCATCGGCCGTTTTCGGCACGCTCAAAGCGTGGCTGGACGTTCAGGCGCCGGCCGCCTGATGGGGTCAGCGAGGCTGCCTGACCGATCTTCGGGACCAGGCTAGCCACGCCAGTGCCAGCCCGGTCAAGGCCACCGGCACCAGCGAACCCAGGTTGAGCCACTGCCAGCCCTGGGTGGTCACCAGCGCACCGGAGGCGAACGAGGTCAGTGCCATGGTGGCGAAGACAAAGAAGTTGATGGCCGCCTGGGCGCGGTCCTTTTCTTCTGGCCGGTAAGCCTGCAATGAAAGCGTGGTACTGCCGGTGAACAGGAAATTCCAGCCCACGCCCAGCAGGAAAAGTGCGATGAGGAACTGGTGCAGGTCGACACCGGTCAGCGCGACTGCGATGCAAGCCGCGTTGAGCACCACGCCCACGCCCATGATGGTGAGTACGCCGAAGCGCTTGATCAGATGGCCGGTGACGAAGCCGGGTGCGAACATGCCGATCACGTGCCACTCCAGCACCAGCGCGGCGTCTTCGAAGGGAAAGCCGCACACCTGCATGGCCAGTGGCGTGGCGGCCATCAGCAGGTTCATCACGCCGTAGCCCAGTGCTGCGCCCGCCGTGGCCACGATGAAGATCGGTTGCCGGATGATCACGCGCAGGGGTCGTCCGCGCTCTGCACCGGCGACCTTGGGAGGCAACGGCGGGAAGCTCATGAACGCGATGACGGCCATCGACAACAGCGCCACGGCGGCCAGCGCCACATAGGCGCCTGCGAAAGGCACCGCCATCCAGTCCTTGGTGCGTGTGGCGAGATTGGGCCCGAGCACCGCGCCGGCCAGGCCACCTGCCAACACGAGCGACACCGCTTTTTCGCGAAACGCCGGCGAGCTCAGTTCGGCGGCTGCAAAACGGTAGAGCTGACCGTTGGCACTGTAGTAACCGGCGATCACGGTGGCAGCCACCAGCAGCCAGAAGTTTCGGTCCATCACCGCCCATGCGCACAACAACGCCGAGGCCAGGGCCACCAGCAGTCCGATCTGGAACGAGGCCTTGCGGCCCAGCGCACTTTGCGTTCGCGCCACCAGCGGCGTGGACAGGGCCCCGCCCACCACATAGCCCATCACCGGCAACGTGGCCATCCATCCCAGCGGCGCCAGGGACAGGCCGACCAGCCCGTTGATCGCGATGAACACGACGTTGTTGGTGAGGAAGAGTCCCTGGGCGCCGGCCAGGAGCCAGAGATTGCGGTTCATGGAGCGAGAGAGATTACCAGGGCTGCCAGCGCAGCGGTTTCTGCGCGCAACACCCGCGGACCCAGCGTGACGGGCACGAAGCCTGCGGCCAGGGCCAGCGATTCTTCATGAGGATTCAGCCCCCCTTCCGGACCGCTGAGGAACCGCACGGGCGACATCGCCGAAGTATTCGACAGCAGGTGCTGCAACGAGCGCGTGCCCGGCGTCAGGGACAGGAGGCAGCGCAACTCGGGCGATGCGAGGTCGAGCGGAGGAAGTGTCTTCAGCCAGGCGGCCAGCTCACCCACTGCATGGACCTCGGGCACGCGATTTCCTCCACATTGCTCACAGGCCGAGACGGCAATCGATTGCCAGTGCGCCTGCTTCTTCACGGCGCGGTCGCCGCTCAGGCGTAGCACGCTGTGGGCCGTGTGCAGGGGTTGGAGACTGGCCACGCCGAGTTCCACGGTCTTCTCCACCAGCCAGTCCATCCGCTCGTTGGCGGGCATGCCCACCGCGAGGTGAACCGCACGCGCGGACTCGCGCTCGGTGGCGCGGTGCTGGAGCACGCTCACGTCGACGTCGCTGCGACCCATGCGGGTGATGGTGGCGTCCCACTCGCCTCCCTGACCGTTGAACAGCGCAATGTTCTGGCCAGGTTGCAGACGCAGCACCTGCGCATGGCGCGCGGCCGCTGCAGGCAGCGACAGCATCTGCCCTTCGACCAGAGGCACAGGGCAATGGAAACGGGGCATGTTCAGACGCGCCCGAACGCGTAACCCGACGCCGCCTGCAGACCTTCCACCTCGTCGATCAGCTTGAGCAAGGGGCCGAGCGCGCGATAGCGGTGTGCCGTGTGGCGGATGTAAGCGACGAAACGTGGCGTGTCGGCCAGGTACTTCGGTTTGCCGTCGCGCAGCGTGAGTCGCGCGAAGATGCCGGCCACTTTCAGGTGGCGTTGCAACCCCATCCATTCAACGCCCCGGTAGAAGGCGCCGAAGTCGCTGTGCCAGTCCTCGAAATCCATCAGGCCGGCCGCACGCGCCTTTTCCCAGTAGCGCACGGTCACGTCGATCACGAAGTCTTCTTCCCAGCTCAGGAAGGCGTCGCGCATCAGGCTGGCAATGTCGTAGGTGATGGGGCCATGCACCGCGTCCTGGAAATCGAGCACGCCGAGCTGCTGCGCGGGTGTCTGGCCGGGCTGCGCGGGCAGCATCAGGTTCCTCGGCATGAAATCGCGGTGCACGTACACCTGGGGCGACGCGAGGTTGTGCACCACGATTGCATCGAACGCATGCTGAAGCGTCCCGGACTGCAGGTCGCTGAGCGTGAGGCCCTTGTGTTTCAGCAGGTACCAGTCTGGAAAGAGCTGCATCTCGCGCCGCAGCAGGGCGTCGTTGTACGCGGGCAGAACGCCGGGGCGGGAGGACAGTTGCCAGACCAGCAGCGCATCGAGTGCCTGCATGTAGCGGGCGTGATTGGCCTGCGCGTTGCCGGTGTCGATGCCGTCCAGCATGGTCTGGTGACCCAGATCGCTCAGCAGCATGAAACCCTGGGGCTGGTCCCACGCCAGCACGTCGGGCACCAGCAGGCCAGCTTCGCGCATGAGGCCCGCCACCTGCACGAAGGGCTCGCAGTTCTCTTGCTCGGGGGGCGCGTCCATCACGATCAGGCTGCGGCCCGCCTGCGTGTCGATCCGCAGGTAACGGCGAAAGCTCGCGTCGGCCGAGGCGGGCCGCAGCGTCTGCGGCAAGACGCCGAAGGCTTCGCACAAGGGCTGGAGCCAGGCGCGGAACGCGGCTTCCCGCGCGGCATCGGACCACGCAACGGCGGAGGGGGGCAGGGTCATGGTGTTGAAGCTTGACTGCTCCTGCAGCTTCGGTCTGAGGGCGCAAGAGGCAGTGGATAATGCCCGCTGATTCTACAAACCCCCTGCTGGGCCGACTGCCGGCTCCCGCGCGTGCCCAGGCAAGCGGGCCAACGAAGTTTTTTCCCTTGAACCGTCGCACCGACCCGCAGCGCCCAGGCCTTGCTCACCACAGCAGGCGCGCGCCCCTCTTCGTCGCTGCTCCCGTTGCGCGGGGCGTGCACGTCCTGCTCGCGCTGCTTGCACTGGGTGGCCTCGCATCGCCAGGCTGGGTGCAGGCGCAGTCGGGCGATGGTGATGAGGTGCCGGCCACACCGGCCGTGGGCCTCAAGTCAAGTCGGATGCTGCAGGAGACGCTGCCCGAGGGCGCCCGTCAGGCAGCGCCCACCTTCATTTCGGGCGATCGCATCGAAGGCCAGACCGAGGGCGTGACGGCGGTGGAAGGCTCCGCCGAGCTGCGCCGCCACGACATCGTGATTCGCGCCGATCGGCTGCAGATCGACCAGAGCAACAACGAGTCCCGCGCCACCGGCAATGTGCTGGTGAACCGCGATGGCAACCGATTCCGGGGCCCCGACCTGCAGCTCAATGTCGACACGTTTCAAGGCACGTTCACCCAACCCACTTTCGAGCTGCTCGAAAATGAAGGCAAGGGCGATGCCAGCCGGGTCGATTTCCTCGACAAGGATCACGCCGATGCGTTCGATGCACGCTATTCCACATGTCCGCGCACCCCGGGTGCCGACTGGATGCCCGCCTGGATGGTGCGCGCCTCACGCATCGAATTCGACAACGTGGAGGAAATCGGCAAGGCCACCAATGGGGTGCTGGAGTTCAAGGGGGTGCCCATTCTGGGCGCGCCTTATTTCACCTTTCCACTGACCGATGCGCGCAAGTCGGGCCTGCTTCCCCCCACGCTGAACATCGACAACATCAGCGGCCTGGAATTCACGCAACCCTACTACCTCAACCTCGCACCCAACTTCGACGCCACGCTCTACCCCACCTTCATGAGCAAGCGGGGCGTCGACCTGGGCGCCGAATTCCGTTACCTGCAGCGGAGCTATTCTGGCCAGGTGCGTGGCGCCTACATGCCACAGGACCAATTGCGCGATGCCGATCGCTGGGGCTACTCGCTGCAGCACCAGCAGAACCTGACGGACCTGTCGAACCGGCTGGGGGCCAATGGCTCGGCCGGCCTCTACTTGAACTTCAATCGCGTGAGCGACGACGACTACTGGCGCGACTTCCCCCGCGCCACTTCCTCGCTCACCACCCGCCTGCTGGCCAGCGACGCGGTCGTGAGCTGGGGGCGCGGCCCGTGGGCGGTGAGCGCGGGCACGTACAGCTGGCAGACGCTGCAGGACATTGACGCCCCGATCACGCCACCTTACGACCGCCTGCCGTCCATTGCTGCGCGCTACAGCCGGGGTGACACCCGCATCGCCGGGCTGGGCGGCTGGGACTGGTCGGTGCTGACCGACTTCACGCGGTTCGAATCGAATCCCCTGCTCACGCGCCAACCCAACGGTTCGCGGACCCTGTCGGTGGCCGAGATCAGCCGCCGCTGGCTGGCACCGGGCTGGTTCGTCAAACCTCGGGCGCAACTTCACGCGACCCACTACAACTACGACAACCCGCTGGCCAACGGTGCGCGCACCGCCAGCCGGGTGGTGCCCACCGTCAGCCTGGACAGCGGATTGATCTTCGAGCGCGACGCCAGCTACCTCGGCCGCTCTTTCGTCCAGACGCTGGAGCCGCGGGCGTTCTTCACCTGGACGCCGTTTCGTGATCAGAGCCTGCTGCCCAACTACGACTCCGCCACGAACGACTTCAACCTTGCCTCCATCTTTTCCGAGAACGTGTTCGGCGGTAACGACCGCATCTCCGACACGCGCGCCGTCACCCTGGGCGTGAGTTCGCGCCTGCTCGATCCGGACACCGGTGCCGAGGTGGTGCGCGTGGGCGTGGCCCAGCGCTACCTGTTCGAGGACCAGAAGGTCTTCCTGCCCAACTCGAGTGGACTGCCGGGTGGCGACCCTGTGACCGAGCGCCTGAGCGACATCCTGGTGGCCACGCGCGTGCAGTGGAGCCCCCGTTGGTCGATCGACACCAATGTGCAATTCAACCCCAGCAGCCGCGAGTCCGTGCGCACCACGCTGGGTGGGCGCTATACGCCGGGCAACTACCGCGTGTTCAGTGCCGCCTACCGCCTGCAGCGCGGCTCCAGCGAACAATTCGACATCGGCTGGCAATGGCCATTGAACGATCTGTGGAGCACGCCCTCCTACAACAAGGTACCTGGCAGGGGACTCGGGCCCGGCCAGTGGTACAGCGTGGGCCGCGTCAACTACAGCGTGCCGGACAAGAAGGTGGTCGATCTGGTGGCTGGCTTTGAGTACGATGCCGGCTGCTGGGTCGGGCGCGTCGTGCTCGAGCGCTTGCAGCGCAGCGGCGCCACCGCCAACCAGCGTATCCTGTTCCAGCTGGAGTTCACCGGGTTCTCGCGCCTGGGCTCCAATCCGCTGAGAACCCTCAAGGAAAATGTGCCGCGCTACCAGTACCTGCGCGAAGAAATCAACCCGCCCAGCCGGTTCCAACAATATGACTGACCGCTTTTTCATTCAAACCCGCATGCCGATCTGGTTGGCATGCGCCACGCTGTTGTGGTCCCTTTCGGTCCACGCTCAGGGACTTCGCCCCTCCAGCCAGCTCAACGTGCCCCGCACCGCGCCCGCATCGGTGGGTGCGACGAACGCTCAGGGCACAGCCGACTACATCGTCGCACTCGTCAATTCCGAGCCTGTCACCAACAACGAGGTGCGCCAGCGCCTGGTTCGGGTGGAGCAGCAACTGGCCCAGCAGGGTGCCGCCATGCCTCCGCGTGAGCAACTCGCGCGCCAGGTGCTCGAGCAGATCATCAACGAGCGCATCCAGATCCAGCAGGCCACCGAGCTGGGGATCACCGTGACCGAAGCCGACGTCACACAGGCCGAACAATCCGTGGCTGCCCAGAACCAGTTGAGTCCTGAGCAGTTCCGCCGCCGCCTGGCTGCTGAAGGCATGGACATCAATCGACTGCGCAACGACCTGCGCAGCCAGATCCTGCTGCAGCGAGTGCGCGATCGTCAGGTCGATTCGCGCGTGCGCGTGACCGAAGCGGACATCGACGATTTCATTCGCGAGCAACAGGGCAGCGATGTGCTCGCCAACCTCGAGCTGAATCTGGCGCACATTCTTTTCATCGTGCCCGAGGGCGCCAGCGCCGAGCGCATCAAGGAGCTGCAGGACAAGGCACAGGGCGTGGCCCAACGCGCACGCGCCGGCGGCGATTTTGCGCAGCTCGCGCGCGAGTTCTCGGATGCGTCCGAGCGCGTCAACGGCGGTCAGTTCGGCATGCGACCCGCCGAGCGGCTTCCCTCGTTGTTCGTGGATGCCACGAAATCGCTGAATGTGGGTGCCATCGCAGGGCCGCTGCGCAGCCCCGCAGGATTTCACATCCTCAAGGTGCTCGACAAGCGGCAGGCCGGTATGCCCGATGTCAATGTGACGCAGACCCGCGCCCGGCACATTTTGCTTCGCCCTGACGGGCAGCTCAGCCAGGCCGATGCCGTGGCCCGCCTGAATGGCTGGCGTCAGCAGCTCGCCAGCGGCCAGGGCAGCTTCGAGGCGCTGGCCCGCGAGCACAGTCAGGACGGATCGGCCAGCCAGGGCGGCGACCTTGGCTGGGCCGGCCCGGGCCAGTTCGTGCCCGAGTTCGAGCAGGCCATGAACAGCTTGCGTCCCGGGGAAATCTCGCCGCCGCTGGTCTCGCGTTTTGGCGTGCATCTGATCAAGGTCGAAGAGCGTCGCCAGACCACGTTGTCGGCGCGCGAGCAGCGCGAGATCGTGCGCGGCCTGGTGCGCGAGAAAAAGACCGATGAAGCCTTGCGCACCTGGGCGCAGGACGTGCGCGGCCGAGCGTTCATCGAATACCGCGAAGCGCCCCAGCAGTGAAGCGCAGCGGCGCTGCTCCCGGTCGATGAAACACATTGCGCGCAAGCGCTTCGGCCAGCATTTCCTCACCGATGGGGCCGTCATCGAGGCCATCGTGGCCATCATTGCACCCGAGCCTGGCGACGCCATGGTCGAGATCGGCCCCGGCCTGGCCGCGATGACACAGCCGCTGGTCGAGCGCCTCGGGCATTTGACCGTCATTGAACTCGATCGGAATCTGGCGTCGCGTCTGCGTGGTCACGGCGCGCTCGACGTGATCGAGTCCGACGTGCTGAAGGTCGACTTCACCGAGCTGGCAGGGCGGCTTGCCGTGCCCAGGCTGCGCGTGGTGGGAAATCTGCCCTACAACATCTCCACACCCATCCTCTTCCATTTGCTCGGTCACGTGAACGTGGTGAAAGATCAGCACTTCATGCTGCAATAGGAAGTGATCGACCGCATGGTCGCCAGGCCCGCCACGTCCGACTACAGCCGGCTCTCGGTCATGTTGCAGTGGCGATACGCCATGGAAAACGTGCTCTTCGTCCCACCCGAGAGTTTCGACCCGCCGCCGCGCGTGGACAGCGCCATCGTGCGCATGGTGCCGCTGGCAGAGCCGCCGGCCATCGACGTGGCGCACTACGGCGCCCTGGTGCAGACGGCGTTCAGCCAGCGTCGCAAGATCCTGCGCAACACGCTGGGCCGGTGGCTGGACGAAAAAGGATTCTCCGGCGACTTCGACCTGCAACGCAGGGCCGAAGAAGTGCCGGTGAGCGAATACGTCAGCCTCGCTCAAACCACGCAGGCATGAAAAAGCCCCGACAAGTGTCGGGGCTCATCCAGTGGCACCGAGGATCCGGCTCTGCCGGTCCGCAGGTGTTGCCCCCCAGTGGGGGGTGACGCGCCACTAGGCGCGGCGCGGGGGGCGTCCCATCAAGCCGCAGCCAGCCAGTACCCGGCGTTGAACGGGCTGCTCATGCGCAGCGCCATCGGGCTCACGTCCAGGATCTTGTCCGTGGGCATGGGCTCGTCGCTATGCACCTCGATCGGCACCTCACCCTTGGGCGAGCGCGCCACCGAGACCGAGTAGAAGCAGCGGAACGGGATCTTGCGGTCGGACCAGTAGTCGGCAGCGTCGCGGAAGATATCGAGCAGTTGCTCACGCGCTTCCTTGTCGAACTTGGCGTGCGCAGGAATGTGCTCCAGCACCACGATGAACCCGGTCTGCGGCCCCGACTTGTGAACCATGTCGGTCATGCAGTCGTAGAGCGCATCGAAGTTCTTGCCGAAGTGAGGCGGCAAGGTGTATTGAGCGGCGATCAACTCCAGCACATCCTGTTTGCTCTGGGCCTTGGCCAGGTTGGCGTACAGGAAGTGATGCCCCAAGTGCTCGGCCGCAGCCTGCAGGTCTTTCACGCCATGGGCGCGAATCGACTGAACGATATTGGGTCGTACGTTACGAAGTGGCGTGTCCATCTCC
>SXGT01334855.1_pt1 | contig 11281 bp, 9 predicted proteins | sample 3176221 | NCBI WGS metagenome assembly SXGT01 (sample SAMN11356862, study PRJNA531348) | freshwater metagenome | isolation source: freshwater sample F1-120 | place: China: Fuxian Lake, Yuxi | collected 2017-12-25
CGCTACGCATTCGCAAATCAACCGCGCATCGCGCTGTGGAACCTCACTCGGTTCGCGGAGGCACTCCTGCCGCTCTTCGCGGAATGCGAGGACGAGGCCGCGCGACTCGCGAAGGCGCGGCTCGACGGCTTCCCGGCAATCTTCGAGGCGGCGTATGGTGCGGTGCTCCGCGCGAAGCTCGGGCTCGCCGCGCGGATGGACGAAGAGCCAGGGGATCGCGCGCTCGCCAGCGACCTCCTCGAGCGGCTCGCGGTCAACGGTGTAGACTACACGCTGTTCTTTCGCAGATTGGTCGGGTCCGCCGCAGACCCAGCCGCCGACTCGGAGACGGCGGCGCTTTTCGCAGACCCGAGCGCGTATCACGACTGGGCAAAGGGTTGGCGTGAACGGCTCGCGCGCGAGGACGTCGCGCCGGACATGCGAGCAGCAGGCATGCGACGGGTGAATCCTGCCTTTATTCCGCGAAACCATCGCGTCGAGGAGCTCATCACGGCGGCGATCACGCACAACGATTTTGAACCGTTCGAAACGCTCCTCGACGTCGTCGCGCGGCCCTACGACGACCGCGGGGATCAGCCGGAGCTTGCGCGCTTCGCGGAGCCGCCGAAGCCAGACGAGCGCGTTCTTGCGACGTTCTGTGGGACATGACCCCATGATGCCTGAGCACTGGCAGCAGGTAGCTGACGAACTACGGCGGCTGATCGCGTTGATCGAGGGCCCAGCAGGCCCGGTGGATCTCAACACCTGCGCCAAGGCGTTCGCGCGCGCCGCGAACGCGTACCATCTGGCGGTCGCCAAAGATGGGAGGACCAGTATGCGCCTGCAGGCCGTCTGCAAGGCGCTCGATCTCAAGACCCCGAGGAGCGTGCTGACCCGTTTTCTCGGGAAGGAGGAAGGCGAATAGTGTGGAGCGCGTCTGGGTTCTGCGCTGAACTTCCATACAAGGACTCGAACGCCGGGCGACACTCCGCCGCCCGCCCAGAACCATGGCCGTTACGCGATCGCCACCGAACCAGGAATCATTGGTAGAACCACGCTCTCTCAGCCGGGGACCCAGCAGCCGTGAAAGCCGAAGGGCACCCGGCGCGGCAGGTCGATCTCGGCGATCGGACCACGGTCGGGACGCTGCGCGTCGAGGATCGCCAGCACGCTCTGGTCGGTGACGTGGTCGTGGATGTAGAGCATGAGCCAGCCCTCGCCCTCGCCGCTCCCGCCCGGAACGAAGAACGCCTCGCCTCCGTGGCGCGTCAAACCCGGATCCCAGTAACGGGTCGCGCCGCTGCGGTAGTCGATCATGCCCACGCCGCCGATGTCGACGGAGTGCGGGTGCTCACGAAACTCCGAGTACCAGCCGTAGCGATAGGGGCGTCCGGTGTAGCGCCGATCGTGGCTCGGCAGATCCCACTGGTTGGTGGTCACGAGTTCTTCCCGGAAGCGCAGCTCGGGCCCGGAAGTATCGATCCGCCAGCGCATCACACGGTCGCGGCCGGGCCCGCCGCCGATGTCGGTGCCATCGAACACCGACGGCAGGCGGCCGACGTCCACCACGACTTCGTTGCCATCGCGGAACGCATTGGTTTCGTGGAAGACGAAGCAGGGCTCGATTTCGACCCAGCGGATCGAGGCGCCGGGCTCACCGAAGGGCAGGATGCCAATCCGCGCGCCGTACTCGGGCGTCCACTTGAAGGCGTCGATCGGATTGGTGACCGCGGCACCGAGGTCGAAGAGCACCGGGCATTCCCAGAAAACGGCCTCGCGATCGGTGATTGCGAAAGAGTGCGTCATCGCCGGCTTGTCGGTCTCGATCGGCTCCTTGCGGATCACTCGCCCGGTCTCGTCGGCGACATAGTAGGTGAGGTAGGGCGGGAAGAACCAGTAGCCGAAGAAATGCAGATGGCCCGTGTCGGGATCCACCTTGGCGTGGGCCGTGAACGAGTTGTCGACTGCACCGCCGAAGTCGGTCGGGCCGACGGTCGAGAGATCGTTCGGGTCGATCACATACGCGCCACCGACTTCGCCCGAACTGAGGATCCTTCCGCCCTGCCAAATCACGCTGACGTTGCTGGTGGTGTTGTGCTTGCTCGGCGGCAGGCCGCGCGAGATCCCGTCCGCGAAATTGACACCGTGCTCGTAGAAGGGCGTGCGCACGTAGCGATTGCGGTACCAGCGGGCGCGCCCACCATCGAGGCGCACACCGTGCACCATGCCGTCACCGAGAAACCAGTGCGGCGAGTCGTCGTTCTGCGGATTGGAACCATTGCGCACATAGAGGCCGGTGAGCTCACTCGGGATGCGGCCGCGCACCGGCAGATCGAAGGCATCGATCTCGTCATGCACCGAGCTGAAATTGCCCTGCAGCCACCACGGCCGGTTCGGGTCCACCGCGAAGGTCGTGCCCGGCGAGGCGTTGCCACACGCCGAGAGCAGCCCGGGGGGAAGCGCCATCGAGCCGGCGGCAAGAAGTGAATGCTTGATGAAGTCGCGTCGGCCAAGGGCGGGACGCGCGGTGGGGTGCCTGGGCTTCATGGTGGGTCCTCCGTGCACCCCGCGGCCGGGGCGGCGTCTCCCTCACCCGCTACCGCACCAGCGCCAAACCCCGCAACCGACGCCGCCTGCACCGGTCGGCGCGACAGCCCAGCGGTCACAGCACGATGCCGACGCGCCATCCTCCGGGCCGGCCGCGGCCGTTGGGGTGGGTCAGAGCAGGCCACCCGCGAGCTCGATGCCGACCGGGCAGTGGTCGGAGCCCCGCACCTCGCCGAGAACGAAGGCACGGCGAACGTGCGGCAGCAGGTCGCGCGACACGGCGACGAGATCGATCCGCCAGCCGATGTTCTTCTCCCGGACGCCGAAGCGCTGGCTCCACCACGAGTACTCGACCTTCTCGGGATGAAGCGCGCGGAAAGCATCGACAAAACCGCGCTCGAAACATTCGACGAGGCAGCGACGCTCCTCGGGCAGGAAGCCGCTCGTCTTCTCGTTCGCCTTCGGGCGGGCCAGGTCGATCGCCTCGGGAGCGGTGTTGAAATCGCCCATGACCAGCGCCGGCAGGCCGGTCTGCCGCATCGCCGCCTCGACCACGTCGAACACGCGCCGAGTGAAGGCGAGCTTGAAGGGGACGCGGCTGTTGTCGCGCTCCTTGCCGCTGCCATTGGGGAAGTAGACGTTGGCGATCAGCACGCCGGAGTATCGCGCGAGCTGGAAGCGACCCTCGGCGTCGAAGGCGTCATCGCCCAGTTCGGTCGTGACTTCGAGCGGGCCCTGCCGGCTCAGGAGCGCAACGCCGCTGTAGCCTTTGCGGCTGCGCGCGGCGCTCTGGTGCACCTGCGGGAAGCGCGCGAGCGCGCGCAGCTCGGCTGGGAAGCTCGCAGGCTCGGCCCGTGTCTCCTGCAGGCCGACGACATCGGCGCGCGCCTGCCCGAGCCAGTCGGTGAAGCCCTTGCTCACGCACGAACGGATACCGTTGACGTTCCAGGAGAGAATACGCGCGTTCGCCACGCGCCCCCGCTTGCCGATCCGGGCGCTGACGCGCAAGCGTGCGGCGGCGTCACTCGTCCTCTGGCGCCCCCGCCGGGCCGTGTGGATTCATTGCCTGTCCGTCGTGGCGTGGCGCGACCCGCGGCGGCGCCGGACGCCGGACCGCTTCGAGCGTTTGGGTGATGCTCGGCACCAGAGCCCGGATGCGGGGATCGCTCGCCCCCGCGGGGTCCGGCCCCGTGAGTCGCCCCCGGGCGGCAGGGCTGAAGAGGTCGGGGTGGTGCGCGCGCTCGAGCAGATCCAGGGCCGCAAGCAAACGTACACCCTCGACCCTTGCGTCGAGGAGTTCGATCAACGCGGCAGTGGTGGCGAGCCCGGCCTCGCCTTGCGTTGCGCCGCGGTGCGCCGCAACGCAGAGGGCCGCGAGCGTCCGCGCCTCCTTCGCATCGAGCGCGTCGCCGGCCCTCAGTACCAAGCGTCCTCCGGCGCGCTGCACCGCCGTCCAGCGCGCCACATCTCCCGCGCCGCCCGCGGTGAGAAAGATCAGCGCCTCTTCGCCCGCGGCGTAGCGCGCCGGAACCGGACCGCCGAGCAGTTCGATGCGCGTCCCGGCCAGAGGCCCCTTGCCCTGTATTTCGCGCTCGACGAGGAAGGTCGTGTGCGCCTCGTGGACCTCGGCCCCGGCCTCGGCGGTCGCCGCCACGGCCCGGCCAAGGACGAGTGCCGACGACAGATGGCAGAGACCGACGAGACTCCGGCCACCGATGGCCAGATGGGCCCGCGCCGCGCTGGCGACCAGGAGTCCCGCGGTCGCGAGCGCGGCGGGGGCCAGCGTCAAGCGACGGCGCACCCTAGGGCAGCGCTTCGCAGGCCGGCTCGCCGGCGATCGACTCGGGGCCGGCCAGCAGCTCCGCGGCGTTGCACGCCACCAGCGCACCCGCCTCGACGCCGATCGAGAGGGTCTCGTGGTAGTGCGAGGGCACCGTCCGCCGCGGCACGGCGGGATCGTAGTTCTGTCCTCTGCAGACGTCGTCGGACTCCTCGTCGAGCCCGATGCCTGCATAGAAATCGTAACCGGGCACGATGTAGCCGAGCTCGTCGGGCGAGAGGCCGATGACGAACCGGTAGGGTGCCGTCATGCGGTCGCGGATCGCCGGCTCGGCGGGGCGGCCGGTGTCGGCTGCCGGGCAGTCGGTGCGACGATGCTTGTCCACACCGAGGAAGAGCTCGGGGAAGACCTCGCCGGGCAGAGTCACCATCTGCACAAGTGGCGCTCCGTCGCTCCCGAGCAGTTCGAGCACATTGTGTTCGACGAGACCGCACAGGCCCGTGCTGCCCGGGCAGAGGGCCGGATCATAGATCGCGGGATCGAGATCGAGCACGCCGACCACCCGGCCAAGCTCGAAAAGTGCGTTCGATGCCGACGAACGATATTCGATCCGACGCGCCGCGAGCCCGGCCACATCCAGACCGGGTGCCTCCGCGAGACCCTGGGCCACGACGCCACCCACCGTCCGGCCGATGGCCTCGGTGCGTGCGAAGCCGAGATCGTCGCGCCGATCGAATTCGTTGGAGCCATCTGGATGGCGCGGATCAGCACCGCTCACACAGGTATCGCCGACGATCTCGGCCGCGCCCAGATCGGCCGAGGCGTAGACCGCCGTGCCACCGAGCGTCTGCTCGACGACCTGACGGATCCAGTGGGGAAAGTCCGAACTCAAGTAGAAGTTATCATCCTCGAGCGACTCGGGGTGCGTGCCCCAATCGATGAAGCTCGCGATCGCCCGACCATCGGCTCCGAGGAAGGCGAGCCCGCGCAGCTCGTCGTCGAAGATCCACGGCGGCCGGCAACCGGTTCGGACCTGGAGGCCCTTCAACTCGGCATGGGCCGCCGGCGTGGTCGCAAACGCGCGCACCTCGGCGACCGGAGCCAGGCTCGCCACCGCCTCGCGCAACGAACGCGCGACCTGCTGGTCGATGAAGCGCATGTAGAGCGGAAACTTCCCATCCGAGGTCAGCTCGGGGCCCCAGAGACCCATCGTGTCCGGGCCTTCGTGATTGTGGGTGGAGGCGTAGATCGTCGAATCGAGGTCGAGTTCCTCGACCAGTTGCGCGCGCTCCTTCTGGAAGCCCGCGTAGCTTCCCCAGGTCAGCATGCCGACCGTGTCGACCACGGTGATCGAGGCCCGGGTCGTGCCATCGTCGATCACCAGCGTGCGCGCCCACAGGTCGTCGTGACAGCCGAGCGGGATCTGGCCGCTGTTGAATCCGGCCATGTAGATGCCGTCCCAGCTGCCACGCGAGCTCGCATCGAGCGCGTCGTTGCGTGGGTCGTCGGTGAAGGGCTCGCCAATATCCCAATGATCGTTGCCGTTGCGGTCCACGAAGACCTCGCCCCAGACGCCTGTCACCGTGATCGGGCCGTCCCAGTCGGCGGACTCGCCGCAGGGCGTGATCGGGACCGCGGCCACACCAACGCGCAGGGGCGGCGGTGCACTCGCATTCGAGCAGGCGGCGAGCAGCGCGGCGACAGCGCCGAGCTGCGCAACCGCGCCCATGCGCCCCGGCCAGATCCCCTGTCTCCCGTCCACGCCGCTCATCTGTCTCATGCGATCTGTGCTCCTCGCGTCGCTGCGCCATCGCACCGCCGCTCCTGCCGTGGCGCCAAGCTTCCCTCATGCCCGAGCCCGCCGGGGTCGGCAACCACCGCGACCGGCCCGCGCACGGCGCACGGCAGGTGCGGAGCGTCGGCGGTGCGGCTCCGCGGGGATGCTCCTCGCCTCGTCATGGTCGCGGCCCGCCGAACCTGCTCGCCGCCAGCCCGGACACAGCGACTCGCGCCTATGCCGAGGTCCCGGCCCTGGAATAGAGGGCTTCGATGGCCTCGCCGTAGCGCTCGAGCACGGCGCGCCGCTTGAGCTTCAGTGTCGGCGTCAACATCCCGTTTTCGGTGGTGAAGTCCTCCGCGGCGATCGCGAACCTCTCGATCCGCTCGAAACCCTTGGCCGGCCCGAGCGCGCGCGCCAGCTCCTCGTGCAGCAGCTCGCGCAGGCGCGGGTCGGTGGTGAAGTCCCCGAGCGTGATGCCCTGCCCGAGCGCCCATTCCTCCACCGCCGCGCGCTCGGGGACGACCAGCGCCACGTTCCAGGGCTTGTTGGCACCGTGCACGAGGACGTTGGCGATGAAGGGCGAGAGCTTGATCTTCTCCTCGAGCGGCGAGGGAACAACATACTTGCCGTTCTCGAGCTTGTATTGCTCCTTGATGCGGCCGGTGATCCAGAGGAAGCCGTCCCCATCGAGGTGGCCGAGGTCGCCCGTGCGGAGCGCGCCGTCGGCACGGAGGACCTGCGCCGTCTCGTCGGCGCGGTTGAAGTAACCCTGCATGACGTTCGGTCCGTGCACCACGATCTCGCCGTCGCGCGGATCGCCTGAAGCCGCCGTATCGATCTCGATCCGCACGCCGGGCACGGCTCGCCCGACGCTGCCCATGCGGCGAGTGCCCGGAAAATTGGCGGTCGCGATCGGGCTCGTCTCGGTGAGGCCGTAGCCCTCGTAGACCATGATGCCGAGCGCGTCGATGAACTCGGCGACCTCGCACGAGAGCGCCGCCGAGCCGCTGATCGCATACTTGAGACGCCCGCCGAAGCGTTCGCGAATCGTCGCAAACGCGAGCCGGTCGGCCAGCCAGAGCACGAGCTGATCGAGCAGGCCGAGGCTCGCGCCACGGCCCTTGCGGATCGCCGCGTCGATGCCGGCCCGTACCAGCGACTGCACCATCGCCGGCTTCGCCGCGATCTGCTTGTTGACGCCCTCATAGAGCCGGTTGAAGATGCGCGGCACCGCAAAGAGCACCGTCGGCCGGACGTCGGCGAGGTTGCCGACGAGGTTCGGAACCGTATCGTTGATCGCGATCTCGCCACCGAAGCTGAGCAGACCGTGCAGCTCGCAGGTCTGGCCGAAGGAATGCGCCCACGGCAGAAAGGCGAGCGAACGCTCGACGCCCGCGAAAGCGAAGCTTTGGTGGATCGCTTCGATGTTCGAGCAGATGTTGCGATGGGTGAGCATGACGCCCTTGGGCAGGCCCGTCGTACCCGAGGTGTAGATCAGACCCGCGAGATCCCCGGGCTCGGGCTGCAGCGACGGCAGGGGCTGTGCCCGACCGCGCTCGCGCAGGTGCTCGAATGAACCCGCGTCCGCGGCCGTGCCCTCGAGATCGACCACGTGCTCGAGCGTCGGCACCCGAGCCTTCATGCCGGTCAGGACATCCGCGATGAGGCGGGTCGCGCCGATCGCGACGCGCGCGCCGCAGTCGGCAAGGATAAACTCCCACTCCTTGGCGAGTTGCGCCTCGTACATCGGCACGAAGGTCGCGCCGAGCCCGCTGGTCGCGTAGCAGGCCGCGGCCCATTCGACGCGGTTGTCGGCGACGATCGCGACCCGATCACCGCGCCCGACGCCGAGCGCGGCCAGGCCGCCGCGGACTTCATCGACGAGGGCCGCGAACTCGCGGTACGTCATCCACTGCCAGGTCGCTTCGCGGCGGACGCCGAAGAGCTTGCGTTCGCCGTGCTGGGCGACACTCGCCTCGAACATCGCCACCAGATTACCGGGGTGCTGCGCCATGGCAGCGAGTCCTCCCCCACTCGACCGGGCGCGTCAAGGCGGGCTGCCCTGCCCCCAGCGAACGACGGCATGGTCTTTCCCGGACCGACCGGCCGTGCCAAGCAGGAGGGCCGTGGTGGAGACCAGATGGGTTTGGGCGAAGCGCGCCCGGGCGAGCGATTCGCCCCAGCGGAGCCAAAGCCCGAGGCGATGACGAACGTCCCGGCACGAGCGCCGCGCCTGCTCGCGCTGGCCGAGGCGGAGATCCCCTCGGCCGTCCTCGGCGTGCACGCCGTGGCGGGCTTCCTCGCAGCGATGGGGCATTGCGAGCTTCGCATCGGCACGTCGGTCGCGGCACGCGCCGCCGACCTGGCGTGGTGCGACTCCCTGATCCTGGTGCGCGGCGCCGCACCGGCCGAGGTCCGGCTGCTGCGCGAAGCGCAGCGCCTCGGACGACGGGTCGCAACCTACCTCGACGACGACCTCGAATGCGTCCCGGCGGACGCGCGCAGTGCCTACTTCTTCCGCTCGGAGGTCGTGCGCCGCGGCGTGGCCGAGATCGTGCGCGCGGCCGACGAGGTACTGGTCTGCAACCCGCTGCTCGGCGACGAGCTCGCCCGCCGCCACGGCACCTCCCCCGTCGGTCTCCTGCAGCCCGCGCCGTCACCACGGCTCGACTTCCGGCCGGAGTCCGGCGCAGCGCGAGTGACGACCGCGCGACATCCGGCCCACCCGCGGCGGGTGAGAATCGGCTTCCTCGGCAGCGTCGATCACGCGGCTTTCCTTGACGAGCTGCTCGGCGACGTGCTCCGCCAACTCGCACGCGAGCGCGCCGGCGTGATCGACTTCGTCTTCTGTGGCGCGAAGCCCGAACTCGTCGCCGCTCTCGGTGCGGCGTGGCACCCGTTCGATCCCGATTTCGTCCGCTGGCGTGCCACCGCGGCCGCGCTCGAGCTCGACATCGGCCTGGCCCCGCTCCCCGAATCGCCCTTCCATCGTTTCAAGTATTGGAATAAATTTCTCGAATACGGCTCGCTCGGCATCGCCGGGATCTACTCCGCCGGCTCACCCAACGCGCAGATCGTGCGCGACGGCGAGACCGGACTCGTGCGGCCGAACGAGCCCGACGCGTGGCGCGAGGCCGTGGGCATGCTGCTCGACGATGCCAGCCTGCGGCAGAGACTCGGCGCCACGGCTCGCGCCGAGGTCGAGGGCCGGTTCGCACCGGCAGCCCTCGAGCCGGCATGGCTCGCGGCGCTCGCCCCCTTGCTCGCCCACCGCGCGCCCCCGGTCGAAGCCGGCGACGTGCGACTCGCCACCGGGCGCATGCGCCACCTGCGGGACCGGCTCGCGGTCTACGGTCCGTTGCGCTTCGCCGAACGTGTCGTCGGCCGGCTCAGCGGCCGGCTGCGTCCCGGCTGAATCGCGCCGCAGGCGCGGCTCGAGTCAGTCGCGCAGGTGCTTGATCTTGTCGAAGGTCACCCTCTTCACCTGACGGCGCATGAACTCCGGTGCCAGTGCTCGCACCACATAGCCCGAGGCGGGACCTGCCGGGTAGGTCGTGTCGTGGCGGCCGCGGGCGAGCGTCTTGAAGATGTGCTTGACCAGTGCCCGGGGTTCACCCATTCCCGCCTTCGCGACCGGCGGCATCCGCGCCCGGTCCCTTTCCTGGAAGAAGGGCGTGTCGAACGCGCCCGGATGGATGATCGTGACGTAGACACCATCATCCTCGACCTCGATCCCGAGCGCGTCGGCGAGGCCCGCCAGCGCATGTTTGGAAGCGCAGTAAGCCGACTCGTCGGGCGTGGAGAGCTTGCCGGCCACCGAACCGATGAAGACGATGCAGCCGTTCTTCATCGCCACCATCTGCGGCAGCAGCAGCTTGGTGAAGTAGAGACTACCGAGATAGTTGACACGGATCATGTTCTCCATGTCCTCGAGCGGCCAGTCGATGAAGGGACGATGGCCGCCGTAACCGGCGTTGTTGATCAGCAGATCGATGTTGCCGTAGTGGGCGAGCGCCCGGCTCACGCACTGCTGGACTTGAGCGAGTTCGCGCACGTCGCACGGGAGAACGATCGCCTCAGCGCCGATGGCGGCGACTTCGACGCGCAGCGCCTCGAGTTCGGCCTCACGGCGGGCGACCAGCACGAGCCGCGCGCCTTTCTCCGCGAGTTGGCGACAGAGCAGCCGGCCAATGCCACTCGAGGCGCCCGTGACCAGCGTGCGCACGCCCTTGAAGTCGGAGATCCTGTCCATCGCCATCATCCTCCTGTCCTTGACAACCCACCGCAGGCCCGCGCGGCGCAGGTTACATCCATTCGCCGCATGCGTACCCGGCGTCAGTCCGCACAGCGCCAGGCGACCAAGGCAAGACCGTCGTCGCCGGGCTCGAACACGGCCTCGACGCGGCGTCCCGCACGGACGTCGGCCGCAGCACAGCCCCGCAGCCGGCCGACCATGTGCGGACCCTCATCGAGCTGAACGTCGATCACGACGTACGGCAGCTCGCCAGCAAAAGCCGGCAGGGTGGGCCCGTGCACCACCGTCCAGGTGTAGATCGCGCCGCGCCCGCTGGCCGCCTGCCAGACGCCGCCCGGCGCGTGACAGCGCGGGCACATCGGCCGTGGCGGATGGCGGTGGGTCCCGCACTCGGGGCAGCATTGCAGCACGAACTCGCCGCGGGCTGCGGCGGTAAAAAACTCCGCGTCATCCGGCGTTGGCTCGGGACGCGGTGCTTCGGCCTGCACCCAGCGCGTCTCTGCTCCCGTCCGCGACGGGTTGCCCCTGTTCTCCTGCCCCGCACTCATCCTCGAACGCTCACGGCCGGTGCAGCAGCACCGCCCCCGTCGGGTCGGTGTTGCCCCCGGCCACGAAGGCAACCTCGGCACCCACCACCTGTGCGGTGGAGGTGCCCCGGATCTGGCGCACCGCCTCGATTGTATTATTGAAACCGTGCACGAAGGCCTCCGAGAGCTGGCCGCCGTTGGTGTTGCAGGGCAGCCGCCCGCCCTGCCACGCGAGCCCGCCGTCCGCGACGAAGGGACCGCCCTCACCGCGGTCGCAGAAGCCGTACTGCTCGAGCGCGATCACGACCAGCGAGGTGAAGAAGTCGTAGAAGAAAGCGACGTCCACTTCGCCTGGTCCGATGCCGGCATCGGCCCAGAGTCTTCGTCCGACCCGTACCGCCGACTCCTCGTCC
>SXGT01878937.1_pt1 | contig 11280 bp, 4 predicted proteins | sample 3176221 | NCBI WGS metagenome assembly SXGT01 (sample SAMN11356862, study PRJNA531348) | freshwater metagenome | isolation source: freshwater sample F1-120 | place: China: Fuxian Lake, Yuxi | collected 2017-12-25
CTGTATTGGGTAAGGGTGAAAATGTTTTGCCCCGAAAGGTAAAACCGGCATTTGGTGAGGTGCAGCTGACGCAGCACGGCATCCGGCAGGGTGTAGCCAATCTGGGCATTTTTGAGGCGCAGAAATGAGCCATCCTCCACGAAATAATCCGAAATGCGGGCATTCTGGTTGGGGTCGCCCCACACCGCACGCGGTTCGGTATTGGAGGTGCCTTCACCCGTCCAGCGGTTGAGGCGGGTATTGAGCTGGTTGGCAAAGTCGAAATCGTAGCGGGTAAATCCGCGGTAGATTTCATTGCCCTGCACCCCCTGGATGAAGAGGCTGAGGTCGAAGCCGAAAGCGGTTACGCTGGCGGTAAGTCCGTAGGTCATGTCGGGCGTAGGGTTACCGATCATGACTTTATCCAGTTCATTGATAATGCCATCGGCGTTTTGGTCCACGAACCGGAGGTCGCCGGCAGCGGTTCCATCTGCCTGAAAGGCATGCCGGGCTACGTCTTCAGCATTCTGAAAAAGGCCGTCGGTCTCAAAACCGTAGAAGTAAGCCACAGGCATTCCTACTTCGGTGCGGCCAATGAAGCTGTTGGCTTGCTGCAAAAAGCCGGTGGAAAGCGGCGCACCGCCTAAACCCAGGCTCGTAAGCTCGTTTTGAAGCAGGGCGAGGTTAGCCCCCACGGTAATTTTCACCTTCCGGCTGAAATCATGACGGTAGTTGGCGCTGAATTCCAAACCCTGGTTGCGCATGTTGCCCGCATTTACCACCGAATTCAGGGCACCTACGTGGCCCAGTTCTGGAGGGGCTACGAGCATGCCTTTGGTGAGGCGCAGAAAAGCATCGGCCGTGAAGTAGAGGCGGTCATTCCACAGCCCGAGGTCGACACCGAGGTCAACCTGCTCGGTGGTTTCCCAGCGCACATCCTCATTGGGGCGGCGTGAAGGGGCATTTCCGGTCAGGATGGTTTCGTTCGGGCCAAAGGTGTAACTGTAGGTACCATTGGTTCCGTTTCCGTTTGATACCGCCGAGATCAGGGCCAGGTACTGGAAGTCGGAAATATTCTGGTTGCCGTTACGGCCCCAGCTTGCCCGCAGTTTGAGGAAGTTGATGGCTTCCACATTTTGTAAAAAGGCTTCTTCCGATGCCACCCAGCCTACCGACAGGGAGGGGAAATAGCCAAACTTATTGTTCGGGCCAAACTTGGAAGATCCGTCCACCCGGAAAATGGCAGTTGCGAGGTATTTGCCGGCATAGGCATAATCGGCACGGCCAAAAAACGAGAGCAGGCTGGATTCGCCGATACCACCGTACGAAAACTGCTCCTCAATGCGGGTATCGCCATTGTCGAGGTAGGCATACCGGATGTCGTTGTACAAGAGGTTATTGCGGCCGCCACCGAGGTTTTCAAACCGGCGGTCAATGGCGGAGGTACCCACCAAAAACAATACCTGGTGCTTGTCGGCAAAGGTGTTTTCGTAGGTGAGGGTATTATCCCACTGCCAGTTAAACCAGCGGTAGGCAATTTTCGTCACCGTGCTGCGCGGGCGCTGATCATTGATACTCAGGGAGTCTTTCGGAGCAAAAATATCCTGAAAGGCGTGGGTGAGGTCCAGGTTGATGGTGGACTTCAGGGTGAGGTGAGGAATGATCTCATACGAGGCGTACATGGAGCCAAACACGCGGTCAGACCTCCAGGTGTCATACGTATTGTTGATCTGGTTCACCGGGTTGAAAATATCGGTATCAAGGAAGCGGGAAGGCAGGAATTTGCCGTCAGCATCCTGAATAGGCGAAGTAGGGTCGAGGTTGAGGGCCCGGATGAGCGGGGTGGAGAATTCGTTGTTTTCCGGCAGGCCATCGCGCTCGATCTGAATAAAATTGATCTGGGTGCCTGCCTTGAGCTTGTCGGTGAGGTCGTAATTGGAGTTAAAGCGCAGGGTCATGCGGTCGAACTGCGATTTTTCTCCCCCTACAATGCCCTGCTGGGAAAAGATATTACCCGAGAGCGCATAGTCGGCACCGGAATTACCACCGGATACGGAGAGTTGGTGGCTGGAAATGGGTGCTGTGGTGAAAATAGCGTCCTGCCAATCGGTGCCTTCGCCCAGGCTGGCCGCATTTTTCAGCTCCTCAATCACGGGCAGACCTGCAGCAATGCGTGCCTCCTGGATCATCACGCCGTATTCCTGGGCATTCAGCAGGTTCAGTGTTTTCCATGGTGCCTGCTGGCCATAGTACGATTCGTAACCAATCTGGGCTTTCTGGTTGCGCTTTCCGGTTTTGGTCGTGATTAATACCACCCCATTTGCGCCCTGCGTACCATAAATAGCCGTAGAAGCGGCGTCTTTCAGCACATTAATAGTGGCAATATCGTTTGGGTTCAGAAAATCGAGCCCATCCACGATCACCCCATCCACGACATACAGCGGGTCGCTGTTGTTGATAGTGCCCAGACCCCGGATACGCACCGAGAGGGTAATGCCGGGCGAGCCTGAGTTTTGGGTTACCTGAATGCCGGCTGCACGCCCTTGCAGGGCCTGCTCTACGCGCAGCACCGGCGTTTCTGCAATTTCTTTTGCCTGAATCACCGACACAGAACCTGTGATCTGGGAGCGCTTCTGGGCTGAGTAGCCCACCACCACCACTTCATCCAGCTCGGTGTTCATTGATTTTAAGGTCACTTCCACGCGGGTTTGCTCACCCACGGGAACTTCGGCTACTTCGTACCCCAGGTACCGGATTACCAGTATGGCTTCGGCGCCATTTACTTCGAGGGTAAACTGGCCAGTTTCATCGGTAAGCACCCCATTGGTGGTGTTTTTTACGAGTACGGTCGCGCGGCCCAGGGGGTCGCCTTCATCACTTTTTACAAGGCCCGTTATCGTTCGGGATTGGGCCCAACCTGTTATGGAGATTAATACTGCAGATAGTAGAAAAAACAGGCGTTTGGTTCGGTTCATAGGTATCGGCTTAAAATGAATGGTGTCGTTAAAAAACAGGGGAGGAAAGTCCTCCCCTGTGTTAAGCATCCTTTCTATTCAGATCAATAGCGGATCACACGGTGGGTACCCAGGCGGCCTTGTGATTCAAGGCGCACGAGGTACAGACCCGCTGGCACATTGCCAAGGTCAAGCTGGTAGCTGTCGCCGGAAACTTCGGCAGAAAGTACTACCTGGCCGGCGGTGTTGAGCACGGTAAGACGTGCACCACGTACAGCGCCTTCGGCAAAGGTTACTTCAGCGAAGCGGCCGGTGAGGGTAGGCGCAACGGTGAACCACTCAGGGAATTTGTCCTTCTCGATCGATACCGTACAAGCGGTATTGGTGGAGCACAGGCCAAAGCAGGTGTTAATGGTGGTGTCCTGGGTGATCTGTGGGAAACGGCGGTCGTTGAAGTTGTTAGGGTTGGCGCAATCCTGGCCTGCAATGTTTTCCTTGCAGGAGTAATCAGCACAAGGGCCATTTGTAAAGGTGTAAAAGCCGTTGAAGTTGGTTCCACGCTCAAAGGTGATGGAGTACACGCCGTCACCGTCGCCATCCCGCAGGCGGAATTCGTTGGGTGCTGCACCGAAAGCCAGACCACCGGCGATAAACACGCCATCCGGGCTCGGGGTAACACCTGAAGGGAAGCCCATGTTAATGGTGATATCTACACCCTCGCCGCAATTGTAGCAGCTGTTCCAGCAAACGGTGCCCAGCGTAATATCATCTGTAATGGTAGCAGCACGGTTTACGAAAGCGCCCGAAGGGTCACGCTTGGTACATACTTCGGTACCTTTAAACTCTTCCTGAACAGCCCAGTTGTCGAAAGCAAATTTGTACTCGATCAGTCCGTTTGGCACATTGATCGTCGCGGTCCAGATACCATCGTTGTCGGGGTCAGAAAGCGGGTTAGCGGTGCCGCTGAATCCGTTGAAGGAGCCGTTCACGGTAGGCTGTGTGCCCGGGCCGGTGTAGCCGTTGAGGTTCAGGGCAAAGGTAACATCGCTGGTGGTAGGTCCGGCAGCGCCCTGCACGCAGAGGTCGTCGAAGTAGTAGGTTACGTCGTTTACACCGTCACCGGCTGTTCCGAAGTTAAAAAACACTACCACGCGGTTGTAGATGTGGCCTGCGGCTGGCTGATTCGGGCCTGCATCGGAGTTTTGGGAGGGGTCCCAGCAAATTTCCACCCACTGGCCGCCCGTAGCCACCGGTTTTACTACTTCCCAGTTTGGTCCGCCGGTAGTTGATTGCTCAAACTTCAGCATTACGTTACCAGGTGTAGGCAGCCACACTTTCATACATACGTTTTCGCCATTTACCACATTGATTGGCGTAGAGGGGTTTGGGTCGCTGAATGCGCCAGCAAACGTAAGCGCATCTTTCGGACGCACATGGATCATCACACTGTCGCTGGGGTTAATGCCCGTTTTGTCAGGGTTGGCCACCGGACCAGTCGTGGTACCATCAATGCTGGAACCAAAGTAGAAAAAGCGGGTGCTGGTAGCAGGAGCTTCAAAGTCGAGGATGGTATTGCAGGTAGTTGCAGCAACTGGCATCACCACGAGGTCGTCGAAGTAATAGGTGGAGTTGTCACCGGCGGTACCGAAATTAAAGAACACCACCACGCGGTTGTACACATGGCCTGCGGCAGGCTGATTCGGGCCGGCATCGGAGTTCTGGGAAGGATCCCAGCACACTTCCACCCACTGACCGCCGGTAGCTACCGTTTTGGCTACTTCCCAGTTAGGGCCGCCGGTGCTGGATTGCTCCAGTTTGAGCTGTACGTTGCCCGGAGCTGGAAGCCATACCTTCATGCAGATCTGGTTACCATTCACCACATCTACTGCAGTGGTTGGGTTTGGATCAGTAAATGCGCCAGCCCATACCTGTGAACCCGTAGGCTTCAGGTGTGCCATTACGCTGTCGCTGGTGTTGATACCCGTTTTGTCGGGGTTTGCCACCGGACCCACAATGGTTCCATCGATGCTGGAGCCAAAGTAGAAAAAGCGGGTGCTTGTTGCAGGTGCCTCGAAGTCGAGGATGGTTACCTGCGCCTGCGCTGCAACGGCCATAACCGTGAGCGCGAGAAAAAGTAGTCTTTTAAACATGGTTTGAAATAAAGGGTGAATAAAAAAACCATGGTGATCAGTTTCTCCCGGGAAGGAGCCGCTTTTCCAGCCAATGGTTTACATATCCAAATATCTTTATAGAAAAGTTAGCATCCTTGTTATATATATGCGTCAAGCATACATCAAAGCATGTATATTGGTACATCACAACTACATCAAACCACTGTATGCCCTACATCAGCCCCTGAAAAACCGTGGATTATCCTTTATTTCCCCTCAATACCTGTGTATGCGGATTTTTCTCATTTCGGTCTTTGTATGCCTCCTGTGGCCTGCGCTCATAGCCCAGGCTCCCCTGCCCGGACTGCCCTTTCTGCGCAACTTCGATAAACGGGTCTATCCCGGCGGTACCCAAAACTGGGAAATCACCCAAACCCGTGAAGGCGTTTTGCTTGTAGCCAACAATGAGGGCCTGCTTACTTTTGATGGCATTGGCTGGGACAAGTACCCCCTGCCCAACCGCACCATTGTGCGCGCCATCAAAACCGGGCCTGATAACCACATCTTCGTGGGCGGGCAGGATGAGTTTGGCTATTTCGCCCCCAATTCCGCCGGCCTGCTCCAATACTATTCTCTCATCGGGCTACTTCCCGCCCAGCAGGTGCCGGTCGCTGATGTGTGGGATATTGCCGTGCTGGGGAAAAAGGTTTTTTTCCGCACCTCCAACCAGATTTTTTTGTGGGAAAACAACCGACTCACTGTATTGCTTACCGATGACCTCCGGTTTATGGGCGGAGCATCCGGACGGCTTTTTTGTTTTGTAGAAAAAAAGGGATTGCTGGAGTGGAATGGTCAGGCTTTCCTGCCGGTAACCGGTGCCGAGGTGCTGGTGGATAAACTCGTGACCGACCTCTGTGCCACCGACAGCAGCCGCATCCTGATTTGCACCCTTCAGCACGGGCTTTTTGAACTCACCTCCACCGGCATTTCTGCCATCACCACCGACGCGGATCAGCGAATTCGCAATTTGCGATCCGAGAGTGTTGCCCAATTGTACAATGGAAACCTGGCCATAGGCACCGAACTGGGCGGCGTGCTGATTCTGGACGGCAGGGGAAAATTCCTTTTTTCTGTAGACCGCAGCCGCGGCCTGCAAAACAACTTCGTTACCGCCCTGTACCAGGACCTCCAGCATAACCTCTGGATCGGGCTCAACTACGGCATTTCCATGCTCGAAATTGCCTCGCCCTACCAGTCCATTTTTCCTGACGGTGCCTTACAGGGCACGGCTTATGCCGCAGCCAAATACCAGAACACGTATTATTTCGGAACCTCCAATGGCCTGTACCTCATGCAGGGAGGCCACCCGGAAAACACGCCGGGCCGCCTCGCGCTGGGTACCGAAAGCCAGGTTTGGGGGCTCAACGAAATGGAAGGGCAGCTGTTTATGGGCCACCACGAAGGCTCATTCCGCATTTCAGGTGCCGAAGCCGTGGAAAATGGCCCGGTCGGGGTGCCCGGCATCTGGCTTCACCTGCCCCTGCGTTCACGCCCGGGATACGTGGTGGCAGGCCATTACAGCTGCCTTGCCCTGTTTCGCAGGGTGCCCTCGGGGCTCGAACTGGTGCGCAAACTGGAGGGGTTCACGGAGTCATGCCGGTTTTTGGTGGAAGATACCGAAGGAATTTTGTGGGCATCCCACCCGTACCGGGGCATTTTCCGCATTGCCCTTGACCCAGAAATGGAACGGGTGGAGGTAACCCGCTTTGGCACAAAGGAGGGCCTGCCTTCAGCACTGTATAACCACGTGTTTTTTGTGCACAACGAGGTAGTGGTCACGGGCGAAAGGGGCCTGTTCAGGCTGAATCCGGAAAGTAACCTGTTTGAGCCCCATCCTGATTACTCGCCACTGTTTGATGCCGATGAACGGATTATCCGCCTGCGGGAAGACCAGAAGGGCAATATCTGGTATGCGTCAGATAAGCGGGTGGGCCGGATCAGGATTGAGGACAAAGGACTGACACGCAGTGCCAGCCGCCAGGATTTTCCGCGCATCCTGGGCAAACTGGTTTCGGGCTTCGAACTCATTTACCCCGTGAATGACAGCCTCACCATTTTTGGCATGGACAAAGGATTTCTGCTGTTTGAGCCCAACCGGTCGGGAACCTCCAGCCCGGGCGCATGGCATGCGCTGGTGAGTAAGGTGTTTTTCAGCGGGGGGCGCGACAGTTTGCTGGCGGGGGCCTGGCACCCTTCCCAGGCGGCATCTTTTCCCCATAAAATCAACGATTTTCGCATGGAATTTGCCGCCACCGACTTTACCGATCCGGAGGGACTTTGCTTCCGCTTCCGGCTGACGGGCCTGGAGTCGCAGTGGTCGGAGTGGTTGCCTGCCACAAGTAAGGAATACACCAACCTCTCTCCCGGCAATTATGAATTTCAGGTGCAGGCCCGCAATACCGAGGGGCAGGAGTCGGGAATAGCCCGGTTTTCGTTCAGCATATCCCCGCCGTGGTATGCCTCGTGGGGTGCACGCGTGGCCTATGTGGTGCTGTTTATCTCCGTTTTATTCGGACTGGTACTCATTCCCCGGCGGCAGTTTGAAAAAGAAAAAGCCGAAATCGAAAACCGCCATGCCTCCCAGAAGGCGGCGCAGCAGCAGGAGCTTGCCCGGTCAAAAGAAAAGATTGACCACCTCATGCGCGAAAAGTTCGAAAGCGAGATCAACCACAAATCGAGCGAACTGGCTACAGCGACCATGCACCTGGTGCAAAAAAACGAGGTGCTCACCCACCTGCGCGAGGAGTTGGAAAAGGTGGCCTCCAAAAACCGCGACCATCCCGGCACGGAGCAATTGCGCGAAATTATCCGCATGCTCAATCACGACCAGCAGTTTGATGCCGACTGGGAGCAGTTTGCCACCCACTTCGACCAGGTGCACGAGGGCTTTTTGCGGCGGTTGCAGGAAAAATTTCCCCAGCTTACCCCCAAAGACCAGCGCCTGTGCGCTTACCTGCGCATGAACCTCGCCACCAAAGAAATTGCGCCGCTCATGAATATCTCCGTGCGCGGGGTGGAAATCAGCCGGTACCGCCTTCGCAAAAAACTGGGCCTCGACTCAGAAGTGAACCTCACGGAATACATGATGCGGTTTTAGGCATTTTCCCACTGAACCAGCATGTACCACAACGGGATGAGGGCAGGGATCAAATTCTTTTTCAGGTATCAAATCCTTTTTAGGGGCGATCCGGCGGGGAAGCGTGGGCAGATTTGGGCCATCAAATGATTTTACCCGTCCCAAATGCTTTCGTCATGAAAAAAACCTCCTTCCTTCTCCTCGCTTCGTGCCTTTGGTTTGCCACCTCCTGCGGTATGTTCGGCGCACTCAGGTCCAATACGGAAATTGGCCCGCAAGACAGCTTTGTACTGGGCAACAATAAGCACGGTGCCTTCAGGGTCAATCTGACCAACTCCTCGTCCAGCCCAATTGATATACATCTGGTACCCATCGACGGCGGAAGGCACTCTCCGCAGGTGGTGCAGCCCAACGAGAAGGTAACAGTGAAAGTGGACAAAAACACGGCTGTGGTCATTGGCAATGCTTCCACAGATAATGTGAGTGTGAAACTCAAGGTCGTGGGCGATACCGGGCTGGCCATGGAGTACAAAAAGTAATCCGGCACATTTCACCCCGTAGTCGGGTTCTGGTGGCATAGGGCTGCCAGAACCCTTTTTTTTATTTTTCCTGAAAAACACAGCCCCCAACCCGGAAATACCACCGCGATGGGTGCAGGCAGCCCGCTACTGGTGAAACGGGACTTTTTGCCCGGGTATCCTTTCACCACACCTTCCTTCATTCAGGAAAAAAAGGTAGACTTGTATCTGACCCGTGCGCCCGTTGGTGCGCGGGATGGAAATCAGCCGGAATTTTTTCGTTAAAGCCGGGCCACAACCCCAAAAAAAATAGGCCCGTAGTTAACGGTTTTTTTTCACCACTCACCGAACCCCTATGAACAAACGCCTCCTTTTTCCCCTGCTGCTCTTCCTTACTCCGGCCCTGAAGGCCCAGGAAGTGTACACCGACTCGCTGGGTTATCAGTACTTCAACATGGCTGACGGCGACACGGTGTACGTGATGAAGCAGTACTTTATGGTGTTTTTGAAAACAGGCACCAACCGCAGCCACACTCCCGAGGAGGCCCGGCAGATCCAGACTGCCCACCTCGCCCATCTGGGCTGGCTGGCCAAAGAAGGGCATGCCCAACTCATTGGCCCCTTAGGCGACGACGGGGAAGTGCGCGGCATTGTGGTTATGAGTGTGCCCACCCTCGAAAAAGCCAAAGCACTCGCCGAAATGGATCCTGCCGTTAAGGCTGGCCGCCTCATCGTAGAGGTTCACCCCTGGTGGACTGCCCGCGGCGGCTCCCTGCGCTAAACCGTCTGGTTATTTTTACCTGAAATATTTTCCCCTGAAAATGAATATCCCCTTGCGCCCCCTCCTTTTCACCGCCGTGGTTGTCCTGTTTACAGCCTGTGAGGCCCCCAAACGGCAGGGACTTACCCCACTCGTGGAGGAAACCCGTTTTTTGCCCGGCAAAACCGAGTACCTCGCTTCGCGTTTTGTAGCTGCCGGCGACCGCGCCTACCTCATTGGCCATCAGGACGGTACCTTTCCCGACCTGGGCTGGCACGTGACCGGTGAAATGGGCGGCATCTGGGACCACCCCATCAAACTCATGGATGGCTTTTCGGCTGCGCTCGTGATCGCTGACCAAACCTACTGCCTCGACTCGGCCCGCAGTTTTGAAAACTATCCGTTTGCCAATATCCACCGCTATGCACCGGTGGTGGGAATCGAAACCTCCCGCATGCAGTTTGTGCCCGATGGTATGGAGGCCGTGGTGGTGGAATTTGCCTTTAAAAACACCCGCGATAAGGACCTGCCCTTTGAGTTTGTGTTTAATGGCATGTCGGACCTTCGGCCGGTGTGGCTGGGCGAGCGCACGGACATGACTGATGCCCCCGACTCGGTGTACTGGGATGCAGCCGCCAATTGTATGGTGGCAAAAGATGGCAAAAACCCCTGGTTTGCCCTCTGGGGCGGCGACGGTACGCCCGCCGGTCACCTCGTGGGATCGGCCATGTGCTCATTCGAACGCAAAGGAACCGGTGCCCGGGGAGAGGTGCGCTATCAGGTAAAGGTAAAAGCGGGCGAAACGGTGTACCTGCCGGTGTTTATTGCCGGAAGTTACACCAGCCTCGAAGCAGCTAAAGCCACCTTCAGCGAAGTAAAACGCCGCCCCGAGGCCTTACTCGCAGCCAAACGCGACCGCTACGCCGCCATAGAGCGCACGGCGCGGGTCACCATTCCCGATTCCACCCTGCAACTGGCGCTGGAGTGGGTGAAATACAGCACCGACTGGCTTATCCGCGATGTGCCCGAACAGGGCCGCGGCCTTTCTGCCGGGCTCGACGATTACCCCTGGTGGTTTGGCTGCGACAATGAATACTCCCTGCCGGCGGTACTCGCCACCGGGCAGGACGAAATCGTGTACACGACCCTGAGATTGCTGGCTGATTTTTCGGAAAAAACCAATGGAAATGGCCGCATGGTGCACGAGGTATCCACCAACGGGGCCGTGTTTAACCCAGGAAATGTAAACGAAACGCCCCAGTTTGCCTCCCTCGTTTGGGCTGCCTACACCTGGACCGGCGACCGGGAATTGCTGGAAGACTATTTTCCCCTCATCGAAAAAGGCCTCGACTGGTTGTTGAAGGAAAATGACGCCGACGGCAACCTCTGTCCGGACGGCTTTGGCATGATGGAAATTCATGGCCTCGACAGCGAAATGATCGATGTGGCGACCTATACGCAGCGGGCCTTTGCCGATGCATCCCGCATGGCGCAGGTGTTGGGCAAAACCGAACTTAGCCAGCGGTACCAGCAAATAGCCGATACCTTGCGCACACGAATCAATACCGATTTCTGGTCGGAGGAATTTGCCTCTTACGCCGATTTTATCGGTACTGCCCGCCAGGCCGATCACCTTATTGCCGATGCCCTCGTGCGCGCCGATACGCTGGGCAAACCCTGGGCTGTGGCCGAATTGCAGGCGACCCGCCGCAGAATTGCCACTTATCCACCGGACAAAAAGCAGGCTTTTGTTCTGTACCACAACTGGGTGGTGAATACGCCCATGGAAACGGGCATTGCCGACCGCGAAAAGGCCCTCGCC
>SXGT01016911.1_pt1 | contig 11277 bp, 6 predicted proteins | sample 3176221 | NCBI WGS metagenome assembly SXGT01 (sample SAMN11356862, study PRJNA531348) | freshwater metagenome | isolation source: freshwater sample F1-120 | place: China: Fuxian Lake, Yuxi | collected 2017-12-25
CAGCGTTTTTCAATCCGGGCCGATGGGGTGGGCCAAGCGCAGCGTTTTTCAATCCGGGCCGATGGGGTGGGCCAAGCGCAGCGTTTTTCAATCCGGGCCGATGGGGTGGGCCAAGCGCAGCGTTTTTCAATCCGGGCCGATGGGGTGGGGATGTGGCCTACACTTCGGATGTGGTGTCACCGTCGGGCTTGAAACCTAACCGTCTGCTCCCGCGCCATCGTGAGGCAATGGAGAACCAAGCGTCCGCTGGCCAACCCATCACGACCATCACTGAATACACCGAAGAAGCTGCAGCGGCAGTCGCCACACTCTGGCGCGAGAGTGCTGTTGAGTGGCCCGGTGGAGGGCCTTTCGGGGGGCGGCACGCCACTGCCGAAGGCGTACGGCACGAACTTCGTGGCAATCGCCCCCTGTCCACCTTCCTAGCTTGGCGCCCTGACCGGGTTTCAGGCGAGCCCTGCACGATCGGGTTCCTGTCGCTCATTGCACAACCAGATGATCCCACCGCGACCTACGTCGGTCTGCTAACCGCACATCCTCAATGGCATGGGTTAGGCGTCGGACGCGAACTCCTCACCGCCGCGCTTGATCGAACGGTGTCCCTTGGGTTCGACCGCATCGACCTCCACACCTGGTCGGGCAACCTCAAGGCAATGCCCCTCTACAAGAAGACCGGGTTCTTCTGGGTGCCCGACACAACCGTGCGCATGGCGAACTTCCTGCCGATGCTCCTGAAGATCGGACCAGTGCGCGACTACTTCGACCAAACCGGAGCAGATTGGTACCGCGACGCCGTCCGCGCCCTCGACATCACGCCTGATCGCGAGAAGTTTGGCAATGTCGAGGTGTATACGTACGAATGGGTCCGTGAAGGGCACCTGCTTCGTGCCCGCATTGATCGCCATGCGAATGCGCTGCTCACCCTCGAGACACCGCACCTGACCATCAACGTGAGCATTGACGATACGCGCCTTCCGATCGGCACGACACGGCACGCATGCTTGGGCGTTTCGGTCCCAACGGGTGCGTCGGACGTATCGGTCACGATCATAGCCACCGGCGAAGGCGCCGTCCGGGCAAGCCACCAGGCCCATCGCACCATTGCCGGCGGCGACAACGGTTCCTGGACATGGCCAGTCAGCGGCCCTGGCGTTGCGTATCCCAATCAGGGGCGATCGGGTGGGGCGGGTAGCCAGGCCAAGCCTCGGCCAGGCACCACATCACCCGACGCGACCCGCGTCCTTGCGATCGTCAACGAAACGCCAGTTAACTTCGGAATGGCGGTTCGGGTAGTGCCTCCCATAAGCCTTAGCGTGGAAGACGTCAATCCGCTTATCCCCGGCACCTCGCGCACCATCTGGGTGACCGCCCAAAACGAACTTGACACTCCAGCATCGGCGACGATTCGGCTGACCGTTTCAGGGCCGTTCGCCGTGGACGTGACAGCCCGCACCACGGCCCTCATCGCCCGTGGGCGCTACTCATTCCCCGTCCGCCTGACCGCAAACGGCAGCGGCGACGGTGCGTTGCAGCTGGTCGGTGAAGTCACTGCAACCCAGCAGGGCACGGCCACGGACGATGCCGGAGCAGTGCTGACCACTTCTTCGTCCGAGTTCGCCCCCCCGGTCTTCATCCCGTTGCATGCGGGTCCCACCGGGTCCCGCTTTGTGGAACAGACAGAGGCCCATGTCCGGGTCATCACTGATGACCTGATTGTCACGGCACCGCTCCCAAGTTCCGGGTGGCAGCCATCGTTCACCGTCGTCGACCGGCATACCGGAAGTGAGCTGCTAAGTCACTCCTGCGGGCTTGGTCCGCCGTTCGCCCCATCGGCAATCAGCAACTGTTCATGGACCCCCCACATCACGCGCGATGAAACCGGCCTCACTATCGCTCTTCGCTCACAACCAGAGCGAATTGCTGGCGTAACCTTCGAGCGCCTGATCCGGCTCGCGGGCAGTTCAATGCTGGAAGTCCAATACCGCCTTGTGAATGGTTCATCGTCGGATTGCACGCTTGAAGTCAGCGCGGGAACGTCCGCCGAACTGGACGGCGTCCGGCAATCGCAGATTGCGTGCGTTGTCGATGGCAAAGTGATCGTCGACGAAAGCGACCGCTTCCCGGACTGGGACGACCCGTCGGGCGGAGCATCACACCTTTCGGAACCTTGGATTGCCGAATTTGGTGACGGAATGGTCGTTGGCGTGATCTGGTCCGACGCACGTGACGTGACCAGTGACTACCGTTTGGCCGAACTGATCCTGCCATTCGGGACCGTGGGGCCCGGAGGCACGGCCACGACCGCGCCCATCGGGCTCTATGCCGGGGCGGGTGACTGGCATACCGTTCGGTCCCGATGGCGCTCCCAGTTCTCGAGCCAGTCATCCACCTCGGATCACGCCGCCACGCAAAGCCGGATCTCTGTGGCCGCGCGTCCGTCACTCGGCATCACCATCGACAGTCCATTCGTCGTGGGCACCCAAGTCACCGCCAACGTGTCGGTCACACATGCCAACGACGACCCCATGACCGGTCACTTGACACTCGAGGCACCAACCGGCACGACCGATCTCGGCGAGGTCACCACACGGGGCTCCGGGAACCCGGTCGTCGTGCCCGTGACCCTCGCCCTGCCGGAATGGGGAACCACTAGGCAGGCGGCCTTCCCGGTATCCGTAACCCTCGCGACCAGCGAGACCACCTACCGCTTCCCCGTTCCAATCGTCCGCGTCGGTGACGGCAGGCCCGTCGGCGTGACCATCGGCGACATCGCACAGAACGGCGGCGTGACCCGACAGACCATCAACTTGGACACCGGCCGCATGCGGGTCCGGGCCATCCCCACCGAGCGCGGGCGCATCCATGCCCTGGAAACCCCGTCACCGCTCGCAACCAACGGCGCGGGACACACCAGCCAACCGGACACCGGACATGAATGGACAAACCACTTGTTCAGCAGTGTTCCCGATCCAAAACCGTGGGTCTGGTTCAACCCATGGTACGGCGGGGTGTCCGTGCACCTCAGGGACGGCGGCTGGCACACCGGAACCACATGCGTCGACCACGCACGGTGGGAATGGCACCCCGTGGAAACCCGCCGCGGTGGTGTGTTGTGGAACGGATTCTCCACAACCGCAACGGTGGAGGCGTCAGGCATTCCCCCGGACCAAGCCCGCCTTGTCGGCCTCTCGGTGACCACAACCTACCTGGTTGCCGGAGGCGGGACGACCCTTGTCGCCGAAACCACGGTCACCAACGGCACCCAGTCCCGCCTTCATTCCAACCTGACCCTCGGTACCTACCTGCAACCCGGAGGAAGCGTCAACGATGTCGTTGTGCACTACCTCCGCCACGGCGAACGGAGCCGGGCCCGCGCCCACGGCACCCTCTGGTCAACGACAGAAGGATGGATCGCCGTAGCATCGGGAAATGCCGGACCAGCGCTCACCATCGTCAGCAGCGACACCCGCGCGCGGATGATGTGCGGAGACATGGGACTGCTTGGCGTCCACCCATTCATCGCGTCTGAAATAGATCTGGTCCCGGGCGGATCGCAGACATCAAGTACCTACATTGCGATTGCACGCGACCTCGACGAAGCGCGCGCGTACCGGCCGTTGGTTGGCACTGCGCTGCCTATGGCGGATTCCTGAACAATGCCCGAGACTGCCGCGATCGTCTACAGCCCACGTCACCGCGAACACCAACCTCGCATAGAAATCCTGTACGGTCGCCACACTCCGCATCCCGAACGACCCGAACGGGTCGAGGCGATCCGAACCGCCATCTCGGGTTCTCGCTGGGAACAAGCGGTTCGTGGTCCCTCATCATTTCCGATCGAGATGGCGACCTCGGTACACGATCCTGCCTACGTGGCATTCCTGCATGCACACGCCGCCCTTGCCGCCGAGGAGGGTCTCGACGGAGAATGGTTCCCATACACATGGCCGAGAGACCGTGGGCTTGACCTCGGCACACCTATCTCCGCACACACGGTTGATGTGGCATGGCACTCCGCCGAATGCGCCCTGACCGCTGCACAGGTCGTCCGCGAGGGTGCGCCGTGGTCGCTCTCCATCGGACGCCCCCCCGGTCACCACGCGTCGGTCGGGGCACACGGAGGCTACTGCTACTTCAACCACGCCGCCCTTGTTGCCCAATCCTTTCTTGATACGCCAGTACCTACGGGACGCACCACCAACCGGATTGCGATACTCGATCTCGATATCCACCACGGCAACGGCACCCCGGACATCTTCTATGCCAGCGACCAGGTCTTCTACGCCAGCATCCACGGCGAACCAGACTGGGCATACCCGCCTCACTCAGGCTTTGCGAATGAGACGGGAACTGGCGCAGGCGTTGGCGCTACCCACAACCAACCGCTTCCCGTCGGGACCGCATGGCGCGAATACTCCCTTGCACTTGACCGTGCGTTCGACCGACTGTCGAATTTCGATCCGTCGTACCTGGTTGTCTCGCAGGGGTTCGACACGTTCGCCGGCGACCGTTGGGGAGGCTTCGAACTCCATGCACCCGACTACGCCCGCATCGGCGAACGCCTGCGCGCCTTCGGCCGGCCAATCGTGGTCATCCTCGAAGGTGGATACGAACCAGCGAACATCGCCGCTGGCACCATGTCCCTTCTGGACGGCCTCGCATGACCCTCGGGTATCGCTGCGTTATCCCTCTCTTGTCGCAACAGGGGATACGTTGGGCACCCTAGCCCGCGGGCACCCTTGCCTGCATCTTCTTGTCTGTCCCGCGGCATCCCCTTTCAGGGTGGAACATTCCCACGGATTATTGGGCTGGAGAGACGGCTGTCGGGTGGTGTCTCAACCCAGACGAAGACGAGACAAAAATCTTTTCACTCGCAGTGGGATGCCCGCACACCAAGACACCTCGCGCCAACTGGTTGTCCACCCTATCCGGACAGGTTTGTGGGATCCATCCTCCTCTCTCTCACCCCAACGAGGGAGGGAGGCACTTTCCGGGGGGAACATCACCACGACGGAAGTGGAACTACGCGGCGGCAGTCACCAACCCCAGCGCGCGTTCGGCAGCCTTGAGGACCACAGGGATCTGCGCGGCATCGAACTGGTAATGCGTCACCATCCGGAGGGTGTCACCGTACGGGCTTCCTACCTTCACTCCGTGTGACGCAAGACCGGCCACAAAGTCCTGTGATGATGCCTTGGGGCTATCAACCGTCACCATGATGATGTTGGTCTGCACGCGGTCGACATCCACTCGCAGTCCGGGTACGTTTGCCAAGCCACTGGCAAGTGCCTTCGCGTTGGCATGATCAACAGACATCCGGTCGATCATCTCGTCAAGCGCCACCACACCAGCCGCGGCGAAGATGCCACTCTGACGCAGGCCACCACCAACCATCTTGCGCCACCGACGTGCCTCCGCAATGAAATCTGCACTCCCCGCCAGAATACTCCCCATCGGGCAGCCAAGCCCCTTGGACATGCAGAATGTCACCGTGTCGATCTCACGAACCAGCCTTGCCGGCGTGACCCCCAGCGAGACTGCTGCATTGAAGATGCGCGCACCATCAACGTGCACCCGCAAGCCCTGGGCGTGCGCCGCGTCACACATGGCATCGGTATCGCCGACCGAGACGGTGGCGCCGCCTTCGCGATTGACGGTGTTCTCTAGGCAAAGGAGGCTTGAACGCGCGAAGTGGAGATTGTGGGGATCACGGACCGCATGGGCAATCTCTTCGACGTCGAACACCCCGCGGGTCCACTGCATCGCACGCATCTGCACCCCACCCAGGACACTGACACCACCGGCCTCGTAGTTCAGGAGATGCGAGTTAGGTCCAGCAAGTACCTCGTCACCGCGCCTCGTCTGGGCGAGGACACCAACAAGGTTCCCCATCGTCCCTGACAGCAACAGGATTGATGCCTCCTTGCCAAGGATGGCAGCTGCCTTCTCTTCGAGGCGGTTCACCGTCGGGTCCTCGCCGAATACATCGTCGCCGACCTCTGCCGAAGCCATCGCGGCACGCATGGACGCGGTCGGGTGCGTCACGGTATCGCTTCGCAGATCAATCACTGTGCTTGTCATCTGGAATTCTGCCTACCCTTGGGACGTTGTTGGGATACGTTCGCCCAGTTTAGCTTCACTGCCGGCGCGGATTCGCCCGATGTTGTCACGGTGTGTCGCAATCACGAAGAACCCGGCAACAAGACCGAATGCCAGATACGGTACCGGGTACTCAGGGTTCTCTAAAAGCCTCAAGGCGAACATGGTCGGCACGTCGATCGCCGAGACAAGACTCGCCAGTGACACGTACTTGCTCCACCACGCGACCGTGAGGAAGATCGACAGTGCGACCAGGAACACTTCCGGGTCCATGACCAGGACGCAGAACGCGGCCACAAGGACCCCGCGCCCACCGCGGAATTGCGCGAAGACCGGCCACGTGTGTCCTACGACGGCACTCAGGGCCGCCACCACATGAACCCACGCGTCATCCGGAAGGACGTACCGCGCGAGACCGACCGAAATGATCGCCTTGGAGGCATCGAGGGCGATGACCGCATAGGCCGCCGTCTTGCCAAACACGCGCAGGACATTCGTTGCCCCGGTCTTGCGGCTCCCGTAGTCCCGGACATCCTTGCCATGGACGACCAGCCCGTACCAGAGACCGGATGGCACCGAACCGCACAGGTACGAGACAACGGCCAAAGCCATCGCCGTTATCAGTACGTCCGTCATCAGTCACCCCTGTCATGGAACGCGCACCGAAGCACGTGATCGCCATGCCAACCCCACCCCATCGCCCCTGATTGCAATACGCTGCGCTCGGCCCACCCCATCGCCCCTGATTGCAACACGCTGCGCTCGGCCCACCCCGTCGCCCCTGATTGCAATGCGATGCGCTCCCGTTCGACGACACCACGGTACCGCATGGCACCACTGCCCGCCATGCCAACCCCACCCTGTCGTTGCATGTACACGCAAGCCTCGCTTGATTCAGCGGCGCGGACGTGAACGAGGCTTCGGCGTGGCCTTCTCTGGATTTCGTGGCCGGAACCGCAACCGTATCGGCGTTCCCCGGAACGGATAGGTCTCACGCAACGTGTTTTCCAGATACCGTTGATAGGTGAAGTGGACTGCTGCCGGATCGTTCACGAAGAAGACGAATGTCGGCGGGATCACCTCGGCCTGGGTCACGAAACTGAACCGGGCCAGTTTGCCCCGGAACCCGCGAGGCGGGTTGTTCTCGATCGCACGGGACAGGAACTCATTCAGCTTGCTTGTGGAGATGCGTTCCTGACGGACGATGTGTACAAGTTTCGCCTCGTCAAGCACTTTGCGTGCCCGTTGGCCCGTCAGTGCCGAGATGAAGACAACCGGCGCCCATCGCATGAAGTTCAGGTCGCGGCCGAGTTGATCCAGATAGCGTGCCGCCGTGTAGGTGTCCTTGTCAGGGACGGCATCCCACTTGTTCACCACCACCACAACTCCACGTCCCTGTGCCTCAATCTCGCCGGCAATGTGGACATCCTGCGCGGTCACACCTTCGATGGCATCAATCATGATGATGGACACATCGGACCTGCCGATTGCACGGAATGAGCGCAGGACACTGTATTTCTCGATCCCAGGTTCCACCCGGCCCCGGCGGCGGATGCCTGCCGTGTCGATCAACACCATCTCTTGGTCATCATGGGTGACCACGCTATCGATGGCATCCCGGGTCGTTCCGGGAATGTCGCTGACAACGGCACGCTGTTCGCCAAGCAAGCGGTTGAGGAGACTTGACTTTCCAACGTTCGGTCGACCAACAATCGCGATCTTGAGCCGGGTGTCCTCAACAACCTCGTCGCGAGGCGCCGGGGGTAGGCGTTCGATGATGGCGTCCAAAAGGTCGCCGACGTTCGCCGCATGGTAGGCCGAAACCGGGATCACTTCATCAAAACCAAGTACCCAGAATTCAGCGGATGACGTGCGCCGTCCATCGTTGTCTGCCTTGCCGGGGACGACCACCACGGGCCGAGCCTCGCGGTCGGCCTTGAGCCCGGCGCGTCCAAGGCCACTTCGCAACATCTGGCCAATCTCATGATCGGCAGCGGTCACGCCGTCGACCGAGTCGGTTGCGAACAAGATCAGGTCGGCCTCTTCAATGGCTACCCGCACCTGGGCTGCGACGCCCGTTAGGATTTCATCGGTTGGTCGCAACTCAAGTCCGCCGGTGTCGATCAGAGTGAAGACACGGCCACCCCACTCGACTTCACCGTATAGGCGATCCCGGGTCGTCCCTGGAAGATCTTCGACAATCGCCCGCCTCTGTCCTGTCAATCGGTTGAAGAGTGTGGATTTCCCCACATTCGGTCGCCCGACAATCGCGACCACCGGCCTGGGATGTGCCCCAGGGGGAAGGGCCGAACTACCGAGTTCCATGCCCTCGGCTGACATGCCGGCCACCATTGCTTCGGGGGTCATGGACGCGTCCATGCGTTGGTCTCCGTTCCGTCGATCAGGACCAGCCGTGTTCCGGCGGATCGTCGATTACGTGGGGATCTGACCACGGCGTTTCGTCGCGGCGGTTCCGTCCAGTTACACAATTGCGAGCGCGCGACCGATCACCTTCCGTGATGATCGCGCACTCGGTTCGGCCCCGGCTGCTTCAAGAAGTGCGTTCACGACATCCGGAACCGTGCGCACCGGAACCACTGTTGCCAACGTGGAGGCCCGCAACTCCGACAGCGTGGTTCCATCCAGGAACGCGTGCCCAGCATCATCAAGTGCGACCCGCGGGATGAAATACAGGTCTCCCGCACTGACCCCTGACTCAACTGCAGCGGACGCCAGATCACGGCCTCCCAGCAATCCCGAAACCGTCACCACCGGCCCGAACAACGAGTTCGTAATCACCGCGGTGCGCATGGATACGTTAGGCACCCCGGACATCTCTGAGGCAATCTGCTGCAAGGTCGGTCCAATTAGAGTGGCACACGCCATCACGCCCGCAACCGGTCTAGGCAGACCCTCGGCCAACGTGGTCCGACGCATCCGTCGCCAGTCGTCAAGCAAGGCACGGACCATCCCGATACCGTTCTCGTACTGGACATAACCGTCGTACTTGACCGACGTGGGCACCGGCTTCCCGGCAAGCAGGTAAACCTCATCCGAAAGGAACAGCCAGGTGTGGTTGCGTTCCTTCTCGAACTTCCGTTGCAGGGGTCTTGCCCACGCAATCAGGCGGTTCGCCTCATCTGCGGTGACCAGCCTGAGCATCGGTGCCGACGCAGTCCGCTGTTCAAGGCCCTGACGGTGCACCGGGTCTAGATCCGGACGGGCGAGCTGTTCGTCCAGGCGTCGCCTCAGGCCATCCTGACGATCAAACCGCTGTTGCGTCAAGCCAACAGGCACTATGGCCAGGGACAACACATTTGGCCAACGCAAAGCTAGGTCAGTTACCGTCTTTTCCAAGTGGACACCATCGTTCCACTCCGGTGTCAGAACAACCTGTGTGTGTACCTTGATGCCCCAACTCGCCAGACGATCCAGCTGTTCCAGGATGTCAGGGGCAGTCGGATTGCCAAGCAATCGACGCCGGACTTCATGATCGGTGGCGTGGACCGAGACGTAGAGGGGCGAAAGATGTTGGTCGTGGATCTTCCGCCAGTCATCATCGGTAAGGTTGGTGAGAGTGACGAAGTTCGCCGCGAGGAACGAATAGCGGAAGTCGTCGTCCTTCACGTAGATGGCGCGGCGCATCTTCGCCGGGGACTGGTCTACAAAGCAGAATACGCACCGGTTGTTGCAGATCCTGATCCCGTCCTGCGTCGGATCAACAAACTCCAGACCTAGTCCACCGTCAGTATCCAGACCAGTCGCCAGGCGCGACCGCCCCGGCGTAGCAGCCGGTTCCCACTGGATCGAAACCGCATCGGCGGATGCGAAGACATGCACGTCAATCACATCGTGGACGGCCTGACCGTCAATTGCGATCAAACGATCACCCGGCCGGATCCCATGTGCCTCGGCAACACTGCCAGTTGCGACTACTTTTACCGTAAGCATCAAAAACCAACTCTATCAGTTAGCCCCAGAGGTCCCGGGAGCCTGAACGCCTGCCCCAATCCGGGAACATACCGCAAGCATCGCCACCTGGCCCATCCCATCACTTCAACGGAACCTGTAGGCCACAACCAACAATCCCAATACGACAATGGCAGGCGGGATGAATGGTTGCCCGGACGGATCGACGAACTTGCCTGACATCGTGACCGTTGCCAGGACAATCCCGGCAAGCAAGACTGCACCAACCCGCATGGATCTGGCACGCAACGCCATCACCGCCCCGGCTACGATCAAAGATGGAACCGTCGCGACGGGCGTGGATGCAGACACAACTGCCGTGGCAATCACGGATAAAGCGACCGCCCCCTCAACCGCCATCCGACGCAATACCGGGTACAGGCACCAGCCTACGGCCAGGACCACACCGAGCCAGATTGCCGTGAGGGTCACGAACGTTCCTTCAGGAAGCGTCCCTGTCGGCGTAACGGAACCACTCCCTTGTGGAAAGAACGTTGCCAACAGCGAGATAAGGGCGATGTTCGACGGGTCCGGCACGAACACCACATCGCCCGCCATACGGAACAGCGGAGGAGCCCCGGACAGCATCGCAACACCCCACCCTGCGACACCGAAAAGCCCGAGGGCACCCCGTCGAACGTCGTCAATCTCCGAGGACACACGACCTTCCACAGGCACTCCCTGACCCGGGCCCAAAAGGGTGTCCGCCGAGGGCACGCCACTGTCGTCAATCTCGCGATCTTCGTCCAAGTCGTCGTCGAGACCTACCTCATCGCCGGGTCGTCGCCCCAAGGCGTACCCAACGGCCGATCCGGCCAGGGATGGCGCAAGCAGGACGAGGATAAGGATCGCAACCGCTGAAACGCGGTCAGAGCCGCGGAACACCCACCAGAGGACCGCACCAACCAGGCCGGCAACAACCGTGGAGTCCCACGCCCACGGCATGATGACGACCCACATCACAAGGGCGAAAGCCGTAACCGCCACCACGACCGCAACCCACCAGTCGGGATGTGACGGTGACGGCAAGCCAGAAACACCCATCCCGCGCGCGGAGCGTGCCTCAATCAGGCGAGTTGGGGCGGGCGAAGCGGAGCGTGCCTCAATCAGGCGAGTTGGGGCGGGCGAAGCGGAGCGTGCCTCAATCAGGCGAGTTGGGGCGGGCGAAGCGGAGCGTGCCTCAATCAGGCGAGTTGGGGCGGGCGAAGC
>SXGT01847771.1_pt1 | contig 11276 bp, 10 predicted proteins | sample 3176221 | NCBI WGS metagenome assembly SXGT01 (sample SAMN11356862, study PRJNA531348) | freshwater metagenome | isolation source: freshwater sample F1-120 | place: China: Fuxian Lake, Yuxi | collected 2017-12-25
ATCAAGACCGGCGCACCCGCCCGCAGCGACCGCGTCGCGAAGTACAACCAGCTGCTCCGCATCGAGGAGCAGCTCGGCGAGACCGCCGCGTTCCGCGGCCGCAGCGCCCTCAGCCCGCGCTGACCTGCGCCACCGAATTCTCCGGGTGACGTGGTTCGCGCGGGGAGTGCTGCGAGAATGGGTTCGATGAGCGCAGGCGGCCACAAGACCTCGGCGATTCCGCGTCCCGCCGACGCGAGCCGGGCTGCCACGCGCCCCACCGATCGCCGCGACGACACCCTCCTCTCCGACTTCACGCGCCCCATCGACCAGTCGAAGCGCCTGGTGCGCGGCCGCGGCAAGCGCGGCATCATCGCCCTCGTGGCCGCCGTCATCACCGCAGCGCTCGTCGCCGCATTGTTCGTGTTGCCGGTGAAGGCGTGGTTGCGTCAACAGGACGACATCGACCGCAAACAGCAGGAGCTGGCCGCACTCGAACAGGCCAACGCCGAACTGAGCGACGAGGTCAACCAACTCAACACGCCGGCCGGCATCGAAGAAGCGGCCCGTGAGGAGATCGGCTACGTGCGCCAGGGCGAGATCCGTCTCACGGTGCTCGACTCGCCGAACGCGCCGGTCACCATGCCGGCCGGGTGGCCGTACGACGCGGTCGCGGGCATGGTCGGAGTGCGCCAGGCAGAGGCTGCCGCAGCCGATGCGGCCTCGACCACACCCTGACCCTGCCTGGCCGTCTAGTCTCAGCGCACTCGCTACGACATTCACCAGGGGGTTCGCGCGTGGCCGGCAGCATTCTCGGTAATCGGGTTCTTCGCAAGGAAGATCCCAAGTTCCTCACCACCGGCGGCGTGTACGTCGACGACCTGCTCGACGAGCCGCTGCTGCAGGGGGCAGCGCACGTCACGTACGTGCGGTCCACCCTCGCGCACGGTCGCATCCTCGGCATCGACACCAGCGACGCCGCGGCCATGCCGGGTGTCATCGCGATCTACACCGCCGCCGACCTCGGCCTCGAACCGGTGCCCAGCGAGTTCAACCCGGGGGTCGCCCGCGGCCTGCTGGCCATCGACAAGGTGCGCTTCGTCGGCGAGCCTGTCGCCGTGGTCGTCACCGAGACGCGCGAGCAGGGCGAGGACGCCGCCGAGCAGGTCATCGTCGACTACGACGCGCTGCCCGTGGTCATCGACATGGAGGACGCGCTCACCAACACCTCGCTGCTGTACGAGGCGGCCGGCAGCAACGTCGTGTTCGACTCCACGTTCGTGGGTCGCCCCGGCGTCTCGGGCCCGGCGTTTTTCGAAGGCTGCGAGGTCGTGTCGGGACCGCACCGCATCGTGAACCAGCGCGTCGCACCCTGCCCGCTCGAGGTCCGCGGTTCCGCCGTGGCGTGGGCGCCCGACGGCCGTCTGCACCAGTGGCTCAGCAGCCAGGGCGTGCAGGACGCCAAGAACACCATCGTCGCCACGAACGGTGTCGAGCCCGACCAGGTGCTCGTGCTCACCGCCGACGTGGGCGGCGGCTTCGGCGCGAAGATCAAGTGCGATCCCGAGGAAGCCCTGCTGGGTGTCATCGCCAAGAAGGTCGGCCGTCCGCTGCGCTGGCGCGAGACCCGCAGCGAGTCGATGATGGTGCTCGGTCACGGCCGCGCCCAGGTGCAGAACCTCACCATCGGCGGCAACCGCGACGGCAAGATCACGCACTACCAACTGCACGTCATCCAGGACTCCGGTTACTTCGTCGAGTACGGCACCATCCTCGCCCCGTTCATGACGTTGCCCATGGCCAGCGCCGTGTACGACATCCCGAACATCGAGTGCCAGTCCACGAGCGTGGTCACCAACGCGGCACTCACCACCGCATACCGCGGCGCCGGTCGCCCCGAGGCCACGGCCGCCGCCGAGCGCGCGATGGACCTGTTCGCCGCAGAGATCGGCATGGACCCGGCAGAAGTGCGCCGCCGCAACCTGATCGGCCGGTTCGACGCGCCGCACACCACGGTCGTCGGCCAGACCTACGACGTCGGCGACTACGAGGGTGCACTCGACAAGGCACTCGCAGCCGCCGGCTACGCCGACCTTCGTGCCGAGCAGGCGCGTCGACGCGCCAACGGCGACGTCAAGCAGCTCGGCATCGGCGTCAGCACGTACGTCGAGATCACCGGCGGCGTGGGCACCGGCGAGCACGCTCGCATCGTGGTGAACGACGACGGCAGCGCCACCGTCTACACCGGCACGTCGGGCCACGGTCAGGGCCACCTCACCGCCTGGAGCATGCTCGCCCACGAGCAGACCGGCATCCCGATGGACAAGATCGACGTCATCTGGGGCAACACCGATCTGGTGCCGCAGGGTTCGGGCACCAGCGGATCCCGTTCGCTGCAGCAGGGTGGCAACGCCGTGTTCCTGGCCGCCGGCGACCTGGTCGACAAGGCCCGCGCCATCGCAGCGAAGCTGCTCGAGGCCGACGAGGCCGATGTGGTGCTCGACAAGGCCAGCGCCAGCTTCCACGTGTCGGGTACACCGTCGATCGGCAAGTCGTGGGCCGACCTCGCCGTCGCTGCCAAGGCCGACCCCGAACTGCCCGAGGGCCTCGCCCACGCCGCGTACTACGCGGTGAACGGCGCCACGTTCCCGTTCGGCGCACACGTCGCAGTGGTCGAGGTCGACACCGAGACCGGCCAGGTGCGCCACCTGCGGCACATCGCATGCGACGACGCCGGCACGGTGCTGAACCCGATGCTGCTCGAGGGCCAGATCCACGGTGGCGTCGCCCAGGGCACCGCCCAGGCGTTGATGGAGGAAGTGCGCTACGACAGCGACGGCAACCCCGTCACGTCGAACCTCGCCGACTACGCCTTCATCTCGGCCGCCGAGTTGCCGAGCATCGAAGTGGTGCACATGGAGACACCGACGTTCATCAACGCCCTGGGCGCGAAGGGCATCGGCGAGAGCGGCACCATCGGCAGCACGCCGGCCGTGCAGTCGGCGGTCATCGACGCGGTGAGCCACCTCGGCGTCACCCACATCGACATGCCGTGCACCCCGCAGAAGGTGTGGCAGGCCATCGCGGCCGCCCACGCCTGAGGTTCCGGCATCTGGGCGTGATCCGTCCCGGATCGGCAACTGGCGCTGGATCGTCCCGGATTCCGGGACGATCCAGCGCCAGTTCACATTTCGGGGTCGGCCGGTGATCACCGCCCGGCGACCGATGCGAGCGATTCGCTCCCCCAGGCTCTGATCGCCAAGCGAAACGATCGTGCTAGCGTGATCTACATGATCGATCGACAACGGCTCGCCGCCCTCCACCACGAGGAGGAGCAGCGCTTCATCGACCTGCATCCACGGTCGGCCGAGATGGCCACCGGTGCCCGCACCCACCTGCTCGGCGGCGTGCCGATGGCGTGGATGACCCGCTGGCCGGGTTCGTTCCCGCTCTTCTTCGACACCGCGAGCGGCGCCCGGTTCACCGATGTCGACGGCCACGAGTACGTCGACTTCTGCCTCGGTGACACCGGCGCGATGACCGGCCACGCCCTCCCCCAGGTGGCCGACGCGTTGTACCGGCAGGCGATGCGCGGCATCACCACCATGCTGCCCAGCAGCGATGCCGCCTGGGTGGGCGAGGAGCTCGCCCGCCGGTTCGGCCTGCCCGTGTGGCAGATGGCGATGACCGCCACCGACGCCAACCGATTCGTGCTGCGCTTCGCCCGACACCTCACCGGACGATCGAAGGTGCTGGTGTTCGACTGGTGCTATCACGGCAGCGTCGACGAGACGCTCGTGGTCATCGGCCCCGACGGCCAGCCGCAGTCGCGCCCGGGCAGCATCGGCCCGCAGGTCGACCCCACCCACACCAGCGTGGTGGTGCCGTTCAACGATCTCGCTGCCCTGGAAGCCGCGTTGGCCGAGGGCGACGTGGCCTGCGTGCTGGCCGAGCCGGCCCTCACCAACATCGGCATCGTGTTGCCCGAGCCCGGGTTCCACGAGGCGCTGCGCGCCCTCACCCGCAAGTACGGCACGCTGCTCGTCATCGACGAGACCCACACCATCTGCGTCGGCCCGGGTGGCGCCACCGCCGCGTGGGGGCTGGAGCCCGACTTCTTCGTCATCGGCAAGACCATCGGCGGCGGCATGCCCGCCGCGGCGTACGGCATGACCACCGAGATGGCCGAGCGCATCATGCCCACACTGGTCGGCGAGTCGGTCGACGTCAGCGGCGTCGGCGGCACCCTCACCGGCAACGCGCTGGCCCTCGCAGCCGTGCGGGCCACATTGTCGAGCACGCTGCGCGACGACGACTTCGCCCACATGATCCCACTCGCCACGGCCTGGACCGACGGCGTGCAGGCCACCATCGACGAGTTCGCACTGCCGTGGAACGTGCAGCAGCTCGGCGGCCGCGCCGAGTACTGGTTCTGCCCGCCACCGAAGGACGGTGCTGCGGCGGCCGCCGCGGCCGACCATCAACTCGATGCGTTCATGCACCTGTGGGCCGTGAACCGGGGCATCCTGCTCACCCCGTTCCACAACATGGCACTGATGTCGCCGCACCACTCGCAGGCCGACGTCGATCGGCACACCGAGGTGTTCCGCGATGCCGTGAAGGCGTTGGTCGGATGAACCTCGCCGGACAGGTCGCCCTCGTCACCGGTGCGGGAAGCCGCGACGGCATCGGGTTCGCCGCCGCACGCGCCCTCTCGGCCGATGGGGCCGCGGTGGTGCTGGCCAGCACCACCGACCGCATCCACGAACGCGTCACCGATCTGCAGGCCATCGGCGGTCGCGCCGTCGGCGTGGTGGCCGACCTGATGGACGACGGGGCAGCCGACCGAGTCGTGCAGGCCGCGCTGCAACTGGCCGGCCGGCTCGACATCTGCGTCAACAACGCCGGCATGGTGGCGGTGGGCGGCGAGCTCACCGACTCCGTGGCCCATCGCACGACCGACCAACAGTGGCGCGACGCGCTCGACCGCAACCTCACCACGTGCTTCACCGTCACCCGCGCCGCACTCACGGCGATGCGGGCACGCGGCTACGGCCGCATCGTCAACGTGGCCAGCACCTCGGGTCCGGTGCAGGCGTTCGTCGGCGACGCCGGCTACCACGCGGCCAAGGCGGGCATGCTCGGCTTCACCCGTGCCGTGGCGCTCGAGTACGCCGGCCAGGGCATCACCGTCATCGCCGTCGCGCCGGGTTGGATCGCCACCGCCTCACAGACCGACGCCGAGCGCGCGGCCGGGGCACTCACCCCGATGCGCCGCTCGGGCACCCCGGTGGAGGTGGCAGCTGCCATCCGCTTCCTCGCCGACACCAGCGCCTCGTACATCACCGGGCAACTGCTCGTGGTCGACGGCGGCAACGCACTCCCCGAGAACCGGACGTGGACCCCGTGAGCGGCCACGTGGTGCTGGTCACCGGGGCGGCCGGCGGCATCGGCGGCGCCGTCGTCGAGCGCTTCGCTGCCGACGGATGGCAGGTGGCCGCGCTCGACGTGCAGCCCGTCAGCGCCCACGACGGTGTGCTGCCGGTGGCGGCCGACCTTCGCGACGTGGCGCAGTGCCGCGACGCCGTGGCGCGCACGGTGGCCCACTTCGGGCGACTCGATGCGGTGGTGAACGCTGCCGGCGTGTGGACCGAGGGCCCGGCAGACCAGACCGATGAGGCCGACTTCGACCGTGTGCTCGACGTGAACGTGAAGGGGCTGTACTTCCTCACGTCGGCCGCGATCCCCCACCTCGAGGCGGCGCAGGGCGTCGTGGTGAACCTGTCCAGCGACGCCGGCATCCAGGGCAATGCCGGGGCTGCGGTGTACTGCGCCAGCAAGGGTGCGGTGTCCATCCTCACCAAGGCACTCGCGCTCGAACTCGCACCGCGTGGCATTCGGGTGAACGCCGTGTGCCCCGGCGACGTCGACTCCCCGATGCTGCGCGGTCAAGCCCGCGACTTCGGCGGCGACGACCCGCAGCGCTACCTGCAGCGGCTGTTGGCCGGCTACCCGCAGGGCGCGACGGCACGATTCGTCCGCCCCGACGAGGTGGCCGAGCTGATCTGGTTCCTCTGTTCGCCCGCCGCGGCCCCCATCACCGGCGCGAACATCTCCATCGACTTCGGCCTCTCCGCCGGCATCGTCTGACCGACTGTTGTGAAAGGCCTCCTGTGATCCCCCTCGACCCCACCGATCGCCAGCTCGTGGAGGCGCTGCAGAAGGACGGCCGCGCCAGCTACGCCGATCTCTCCGAATTGGTGGGCCTGTCGCCCGCCGCCACCCGCCTCCGGGTGCAGCGCCTGCTCGACGCCGGGGTGGTGCAGGTGGTGGGCGTCACCGACCCGCTGGCCCTCGGCTATCCGGTGATGGCGGCACTCGGTGTCGGCGTCGAGCGCAACGTGCGCGACGTGGCCGATCGCATCGCGGCCATCGAGGGCGTCATCTACGTCGTGTTCACCAGCGGCTCGTTCGACCTGCTGGTGGAGGTGGTGTGCGAGGACTCGGCGCGCCTGCTGCACGTCATCCACGACGAGATCCGGTCGATCCCCGATGTGCGCAGCGTGGAGAGCTTCACGTACTTCGGCATTCACACACACCGCTTCGTGTGGGGGACGCGCTAGGGCCGAAGGTCTCACTTGCGCTCGATGTTCGGCATGCTTAACATCACGGACATGTCCGCTGCGTTCCTCATCACGCTCCGCGAAGGACTCGAGATCTCGATCGTCCTCGCCATCCTGCTCGGCTACCTCGTGAAGACGGGTCGCGCCGACCGCACCGGCGCCGTCTGGGCGGGTGCGGCCGTCGCCGCCGTGGTGTGCGTGGTGACCGGCATCCTGTTCAACACACTGGTGGGCGAGTTCGAGGGCAAGTCCGAGCAGGCCATCGAAGGCTTCCTGGCACTCGCCGCCGCCATCGTGCTCACCTGGATGATCCTGTGGATGCGCAAGAACGCCCGCTCGCTGAGCGGCGACCTGCGGTCGAAGGTCGACGGCGCCACCACCGCCGGCGCCGTCACGATGATCGCGTTCGTGGCCGTCGCCCGGGAAGGGTTCGAGACCGTGCTGTTCCTGCTCGGCGCCGAGACCGGCAGCTCGTCGGGCGCCGAGGTCGTGCTCGGCGGTCTCCTCGGCCTCGCCGTGTCCGCCGTCGTGGGCGTGCTCGTGTACCGCTTCGGCAAGAACATCGACCTCAAGGTGTTCTTCAAGATCACCGGCGTGCTGCTCATCTTCTTCGCCGCCGGCCTCGTCGGCAAGGCCGTGCACGAGCTGCGCGAGCTGGTGGGTCTCGAGGGCGGTTGGCTGTTCGAGCCGCTGTGGGTCATCACCTCCGGCCCGTTCGCCAGCGGCACGCTGTACGACTTCCTGAAGGGCCTCTTCGGATGGTCGAACGAGCCCGAACGCATTCGGGTGATCGCCTACTTCGCGTATCTCCTGCCGGTGCTGTACTTCTTCCTGAAGCCCGAGCGCCCCGCCGTCACGCAGGGTGCGGCCCCGACACCGGTCGCCGAACCGGTCGCCGGTGCCTGACGAGAAGGAATACCGAAAAAGGACTCATATCCCTTCGCAGGCCGCCAGCTCCGGCCGATAATGACGGTGTATGGCCGACCACATCGACTTCGAGGCACTGGCGGGCGCGATGCCCGACCCCGTGCTGGTGGTCGACACCGACGTGGTGCTGCACTACGTGAACCCCGCCGGGGCCGAGGTGTTCGGCTGGCGGCCGGAGGTGTGGCTCGGCCGCAGCATTCTCGACCTCATCCACCCCGACGACGTGGCCAACGTGCTGTCGTCCACCGGCACGATGCAGGCCAAGCGCATCGGCACCCCGGTCGAGGTGCGCGTGCGCCTCGCCGATGGCACCTGGAAGTGGGTGGAGATCGTCGGGTACAACGCGCTCGACATCGAAGGCCTGCACGGCTTGGTGGTGGTGGCGCGCGACGTCACTCGGCGACGGATGTGGGAGGTGGCGGGCAGCGACACGGTGCGGTTCCAGCAGGTGGTGCAGCACGCCTCGTCGGTCACGCTGCTGCTCGACCGTGACGGTGAGATCACCAGCGTCAACGCTGCGTTCACCCGTCTGCTCGGGCACGACGTGTCGCACGTGATCGGTCGCAAACTGGTGTCGTTCTGCACCACCGACGACGCGAACGACCTCGAGTTCTCCATCGAGAAGGCCGGCACCGAGGTGAAGCCGGTGAGCTGCGAGGCCTCGATGCGGCACGTCGACGCGGCGCGGCCGCCGTTGCCGATGCGGTTCGAGATCGTCAACCTGCTCGACGATCCGGTGGTGGAGGGCCTGGTGGTCACCGGGTACGACGTCAGCGACCTGCACCATGCCCGCCGCACGCTCGAACACCTCGCACGCCACGACGCCCTCACCGGGTTGGCCAACCGCTCCGTGCTGCTCGACGAGCTCGAGCGTGTCGTCGACGACCATCGCAACGCGGCCGTGGTGTTCATCGACCTCGATCGGTTCAAGCCCGTCAACGACCTGCTCGGACACGAGTCGGGCGACGAGCTGCTGCGCAAGGTGAGCGAACGACTCCTCGACAGCGTGCGTCCTGGCGATCTGGTCGCGCGCGTCGGCGGCGACGAGTTCGTCGTGGTCGCGTACGACCTCTGCGACCGGGTCCAAGGGCAGGCGCTGTGCGACCGCATCGACGCCACCCTCTCCATGCCCTACCTGCTCATCGAAGGTCCGGTGCGGGTGACGGCCAGCGTGGGCCTCGCGCTCGTCGACGACGATGCCACGGTCACCGGCCTGTTGGCCGACGCCGACCTCGCGATGTACGAGGCGAAGGCCGCCCGCCGCGGCGAGCCCGAGCGCAGCATCAGTCAGCGCCAGCGCAACGCCAACGAGCGGCGCCGGCTCGCCGACGACCTCGCCGCCGGTCTCGGCCGCGGCGAGGTGGTGGCCTTCCTGCAGCCCATCGTGTCGATGGAGCTCGGTGCCACCACAGGGCTCGAGGCACTGGTGCGCTGGCAGCACCCCGAGCGCGGGTTGCTCACACCGGCGGCGTTCCTCGACCTCGCCGAGGATGCCGGACTCGATCTGCTGCTCGGCGACGTGGTGCTCCGGTCGGCCTGCGCCGCGATACGCGATGTCGACCCGGCCGTCAGCCTGAGCATGAACCTGTCGGTCACGCAACTGGCCGACCGGGCGCTGTGCGACCGCATCAGCGGCATCCTGGCCGAGTACGACATCGATCCCGAGCGGCTGATGGTGGAGATCACCGAGCACGCCACGCTCACCCGGCGGGCCGGTGGCGGCAAGGTGTCGCCCGAGCACACGCTCGAGGAACTCCGCGCGCTGGGCGCATCGCTGTGCCTCGACGACTTCGGCACGGGCTACTCGTCGCTCACCCACATCCGCCGCTACCCGCTCACCGCCATCAAGATCGACCGGTCGTTCGTGGCGGGCGTCATCGATCACCCCGAGGACCGCGCCGTCATCGCCGCGATGGTGGGCATGGCCGGCGCACTCGAACTCGAGGTGGTGGGTGAGGGCGTGGAGACCGAGGAACAGCTCGCTGCGCTGCGCACGCTCGGCTGCGACAAGGTGCAGGGCTATCTCATCGCCCGGCCGCTGCCACCCGATCAGGTGGGCGACTGGATGCGCACCCGAGGCCGCAACTGGCGGGCGCCGAGTTCGAGTTCACGCATCGACTGACGCGCACTCGCGGCATCGTCCGCGCACGTCGAACACGTGGTGCGAGACGACGAAGCCCGTGCTGCCCAACAACGCACCGACCTCCTTGTCGATGAGCCGTTCGAGCGCTGGGCTGGGGTCGAAGTCGGTGACGATGCCGCATTCGGTGCAGACCAGGTGGTGGTGATGATGGTCGGAGAAGGCCTCGGCGAGCTCGTGCCGGTCACCACCGGCGGCCCCCGCCACTCGCGCCACGATGCCGGCATCGACCAGCTCGGCGAGGATGCGGTACGCGGTGGACACGGGCACGGTGGAGGCGGCGGCCACCTCGTCGGTGGTGAGCGGACGATGCCCGTGCTCGAGCACGGCCAGCACGGCACGACGATGCGGCGTGAGCCGCATCTCACGCAACGCGAGCGCGGGCAGCACCGCGGCGGTCGTCACGGCGGAGAGCGTCGGTGCGGGCGTGTCGTCTCGGGCCACTCGACGAGCGTACCGCCCGTTCTCGTCGAACGAGAATCGTTCCCGGCATTTTGAGAATGGTTCTCATTAGCGATAGGTTGGCGCGATGCGATCGATCCTCCCCACCTCCATCGTGCTCGCACTTCCCCTCGCGCTCGTCGCCTGCGGCGACGACAGCAGCGGCGGTGGCGCCGGCGAACGACTCACCGTGGCGGCCGCGTTCTATCCGATCGAGTCGATCGTCCGCAGCGTGGGTGGTGACGCGATCGACGTGGTCACGCTGGTGCCGCCCGGCGAGGAGGCACACGAGTACGAGCCCACACCCCAGCAGCTCACCGAGCTCGGCGAGGCCGACGTGGTGGTGTACCTCGGCCAGGGCTTCCAGCCCAACGTGGAGAAGGCCCTGGAGTCACTGCCCGACGACGTGGTGCGCCTCGACCTGCTCGAAGGGCTGACGCTGCTGCCGATCACCGAGCAACTGCCCGGCACCGAGGGCGAAGCGGAAGGCGAAGCCCTCGAGACCGGCAACGACCCGCACGTGTGGCTCGACCCCAGCAACATGCAGGCCATGGCCGATGCGGTGGCCACCACATTGGCCGCGGCCGACCCGGCGGGCGCCGACGGCTACACCCAACGCCTCGGCGAGTACGACACGGCGCTCGGTGCGCTCGACGCCGAGTTCACGGCCGGCCTGGCCACGTGCGAGAGCGACGTACTGGTGACCTCGCATCGCGCATTCGGCTACCTGGCCGCAGCGTACGACCTCACCCAGATCGCGATCGCCGGCATCTCTCCGAGCGAGGAGCCGTCGGCCAAGTCCCTGGAGGCAGTCGCCACGTTCGCCAAGGACAACGGCGTCACCACCATCTTCTTCGAGGAGAACCTTCCCGACGACCTGGCCGCTACGGTGGCGGCCGAGATCGGCGCGGGCACCGACGTGCTCGACCCCATCGAGTCGCTCTCCACCGAGCAGCTCGACCAGGACGCCGACTACTCCTCCGTGATGCGCCAGAACCTCGCCGCCCTCTCCACCGGACTCCGCTGCTCGTGAGCCACACCGCACCCATCGACACCGCGCCGATCCTCACGGTGCACGACCTCGGCGTGCACTACGGCGATCGGCACGCACTGCACGACGTGTCGTTCTCGGTGGGCGCGGGTGAACTCATCGCCGTCATCGGCCC
>SXGT01196491.1_pt1 | contig 11275 bp, 13 predicted proteins | sample 3176221 | NCBI WGS metagenome assembly SXGT01 (sample SAMN11356862, study PRJNA531348) | freshwater metagenome | isolation source: freshwater sample F1-120 | place: China: Fuxian Lake, Yuxi | collected 2017-12-25
CATCGCAGTGATTGGCTATCATCGCGCCGATGCTTAGGAGTTGAGCTTTAGCGGATACCCCGGGTGGTAGCCCCCGTCTTCCTTCACGTCCATGGCCAGTCGGGCCACGGCGCCCCCGTGCTCGGCCGGGAAATCCAGCCGCCAGTGGCGGTAGCGGTCGGGGTGGGTCTCGAAGCGGACGGGCGCCAGCGCGGCTTGTTCGTCGTGTGCCATTCGTGTCGCTTGGATCAAGCACGCCCCAGGAAGGGGCGCAAGAACGCCATGAACGAACCCTCGAGCTCTCTTCGTCGGCGTCACGTGCGCTGGCGCCTATCTATCCTGCTCGCGTAGTCTCGCTCCCATGGCCCTTGCTCCCTGCCCCACCTGCGCCCGCCACGTCCGCGCCACCGAGCCCTCCTGCCCCTTCTGCCGAGCCGCCTTCGACGCTCCCCTGGAGCCGGGCTGGGCGCGCCACGGAGTCTCCCGCGCCATGCTGGTCTTCGGGACTCTCTCGACCGTCGCCGGCCTTGCCGGGGCCTGCAAGGACGGGCCCGACGTCCACGCTCCGGTGCCCATGTACGGAGGTGCGCCTCCGGTGACCGAGGACTCGGGCTATCCCCTGGTGGCGCCCTCGGCCTCGGCCGCCAACGAGCCCGTGGACGCCGCGCCGCCGCTCATGCCTCCCACCTCCCAGGTCGCCATCTACGGCGCTCCTCCTCCGGGGCCGCCTCGCCCCAAGAAATGACCATGCAGGGCGGCGGACTCACGTCGCAGTTCGGTTGGGAGGGAGACGGAGGACTCGGCGATTACCTCATAGAGCGCATACTGCGTGGCGAGAAGACCGCGACGTGTTGCCCGCTCGCGCTCTACAGCGATGAAGAGATCGCCAGGATCCGGGGCTCGCAGGGGAGGTCCGTGACCGTTCTCGACGAGCGAGGCACACCTCGATGCAGGATTCTCGTCCTCGATGTGTACGAGGTACCGTTTGGTCAGCCGGGCGACCGCTTGCTGCGGGGGGAAGGGTTCGATAACGACCTGACGGGCTTCCAGGAAGCTCATCGGAATGTCTGGAATGACCTTCTTCGAGAGGCCAGTATCGAGCTCACCCCCGAGACTGTGTTGCTCGTCGAGCAGTTCCATCTCATCGTCGAGCCATGACGCATCGAGCCCTCGCGTCGCCGCTGCTGCTCTGCTACCTCCGCGCTTGTGGGCCAGCCCGACCAGTTCGCCAAGCGCACCTTCGCGCAGGAGACCACGCAGCTCACTCAGGGGGCTGTTACCTGGAAGGACCCGCCCGAGATCAGCCTGACCCACGTCCAGGGAGACGGCAGGCTGCTTGTCCGGCGTTCGGGCCACCTGCCCCGCCTCGATCCTCCGTGGAGCTACGTTCGTGGTCACAATGAAATTCAGCTCGAGATCAAGATGGCCCGCGATCACCTGGACCTCGGAGCCATCGAGCGCATCCTCCTGCGGCGCCAGGCACGGCAGGTGGAGCGCGTCGAGGATCGGAAGGCGCCGTTCTCTGGCCAGGGGCCTGTCTGGGCGGTCGCACCGCGCGTCCCGAAGGTTCTCCGCGACGTGTGGAAGGTTCACCGCGAAGCGCCCGGCTGCTACCACGTGGGGTCCTTCGTGTTCCCCTTCCTTTGGATCGCGGCCAACGAGCTTCCTCTGCGCGACGACCTGGTCCCCTTTCTGGTCGCCCGTTCCGGTCGCGCCCTGGATGTCTTCGGCCGTTGGGTGGCGACTCGCAGGCCTGCAGAGTGGGTGCTGGACATGGTACAGTACACAGCCATGTCCACCAGAGCGCGCGCCCAGGTGATTCAAAGCGTGGAGACCGACGAGCCCGAGGTCGTGGCCCGACAGCGCCACCTCGTGGAGCTCCTCCTCGCCAAGCACCCAGAATTCCAGCAAGCGCTGACGGACCAGGCGAAGAAGAAAGAACGTAAGGAGGGGCGCAGGAAGGGTCGCTTGGCCGAGGCACGGGCCATCCTGCGTCGCGTGCTCGCCCGTCGTGGGCTCGAGCTCAGCGCCGACGCCGAGGCGCGCATCGACGCGTGCACCACCCTCGCCACGCTCGAACACTGGATCGATGAAGCCGTCGTGGCTTCGAGCGCCGCCGAAGCGCTGGGCCTCCCGCGTCAAGCATGATGCCGGAGGGCCGAGCTGGGACGGCGCGATAGACGGTTAGGCCGATAAGGCGAGGAGTAAGGGGTCGGTAGGACTGCCGAACACGGGAGAGGCGAGTTCGACGGGGCGACCGAATAGTAGTTAGATGGACACACATGAAGCGAATTACAGCGTCCAAGATAGCGGCTCACCTCCAACGTCGCGCTGCGAAGGACTCCTCGCCGTTCAAAATTCGCCGCATTCGGGACGGTAATCCTCTCGATGGATTTCATGACTGGGTGGACGGGAAACCGCTGCTCGCGGCGGATCACATCGAGCGAGAGGATGGTGGTTCGCTGGTTTGCTTGCTGATCGACTGGCAACAGAGCGGCGAATGGTACGTGCTCGCGTGCTCATCCAAGACCCACGCTGCGAGATGTTGCGGGTGAGAGCGCGATGGGCGCGCAGACCTCACCCCCCGACCCCCTCTCCCACGCGGCCGTTGTAAACTTCGTTGCGAGGGAGAGGGGGAGCACAAGAGGTGCCCGGAGTTGAAAGACTCCTTGTGAACTCCCCTCTCCAGCGCCACGAAGTTCACAGTGGCTGTACCCTTCGGGTATCGCGAAGCGCGTCGCGGGAGAGGGGTACGCGAAGGGATGTGGAGCGATGTGGGGGGGGGAGGTCTGGGCGCCGCGGCATGAACCTCTCGCAGTCGTGTTAGCCGAACGACGGGCCGTTATTTATTTCCGTGGCGGTGCTCCATAGGCAGGCGCGGGGCCCATGAGGGTCGCGGGGGGCTTGGGCGCGGGCTTGGGGCCGATCTCGCTGCTGGTGGGGGCGGGTGGACCTACCGGGTTGTTCGAGGGCGAGGGCGGGCCTATCGAGGCGTCGCTCGCGGCGGGGACCGGTGGGGTGGGCGTCGCGGGCGTGTAGCTCTCGGGCGGGCCTCCATAGACGGCGTTCTGGGCAGGGCAGCCGCCGAGGGACGCCGCCAGGGCCAGGCCTCCGAAGGTGAGGGCCGCCCGGGTCGCCTTGGAGGTGTCCACCAGGGTGCGAGGTGGGTCGGGGAGCAGGGCGCTCTCGCCGCAGAAGGGGCAGAGCGCGTCGGTCGGGCGACGGTGGCGGTCGCAAGAGGCGCAGAGGACCAGGGACATCCGTAGAGCTTATACGAAATGTCCGGAGGCGAGCGAGAGGCTCGCGCGCCCTGGGGAGGCTTCGGCTAGGCTTTGCGCCATGGCCCTCGCCCTCTGCCCGTCCTGCACCCGTCATGTCCGCGTCAGCGAAGACGCTTGCCCCTTCTGCGGCGCGCAGCTGGCGCTGGTCGCCGAGCCGCCCTTGCCCGCAGGCGTGATCAGGAGCAGGGCCGCCCTGTTTAGCGCCCTCGCCCTGTCGCTCTCGGCGGCCGGGTGCACCAAGGACGGAATACCCAACGACACCACCACGATCGTCAATCCCTACGGGGCTCCTCAACCCACTCCTCAGCCTACCCTCAAGGGGCCCGACGCCCAGGGGCCCACGACCGCGATCGCCGCTCCCTATGGAGCTCCGCCCGATCCACGGCCGGTCGATGCGGGAGCATCGAGGGCCGTGGTCCAGCCCTATGGAGCCCCTCGCCGCCCGGACGGGCCAGACGCCGCGGCGCGCCCGGCTCCCAAGGAGATCGCCAAATGATGACCCTGGGGCCCAGGCCTCGCTCTCTGCCCATCGCCCCGGAGGCGCTCCCCGCCGCCCGAAGGCTCCCCATCTTCGGCCAGACGAGGGATATCGACAAGCGCTGGCGCCCCATCTACGTGGTCTGGGAAATAACCCTGGCCTGCGATCTGGCCTGCCGCCACTGCGGCTCCAGGGCGGGCCGGGCCAGGCCCGACGAGCTCACCACCCAGGAGGCCGAGGACCTCATCGATCAGATGGCGGCGCTGGGGGCCAGGGAGGTCACCATCATCGGCGGGGAGGCCTATCTGCGCGACGACTGGACCACCCTGGTGCGCCGGATGCGCGGGCACAAGATGTCATGCAGCATGACCACCGGAGGGCGGGGGCTCACCCTGGAGCGAGCCCAGGCCGCCAAGGACGCTGGGCTCCAGTCGGTCTCGGTCTCGGTCGACGGGCTACGCCAGACCCACGACGGCCTGCGCGCCGTCCAGGGGAGCTTCGACTCGGCCATGCAGGCCATCGACAACCTGAAGACGGTGGGAATCCCGTTCTCGGTCAATACCCAGATCAACCGGTACAGCATGCCGGAGCTCGAGGAGGTCTTCGACATGCTGGTCGCCAAGGGCATGCACTCCTGGCAGATGCAGCTCACCACCGCCATGGGCCGCGGGGGCGACGAGCCCGACATGCTGCTCCAGCCCTGGGAGCTCCTCGAGCTCTTTCCTCTCCTGGTGCGCCTCAAGCGCAAGGGCGACGCCAAGGGCGTCCGCTTCTGGACGGGAAACAACATAGGCTACTACGGCCCTCACGAGGCGGAGCTCCGCCGCACCTTCCCGGGGAGCCACAGGGGCTCCTGCGGGGCGGGCCGGCTCTCCCTCGGGATCGAGGCCAACGGCGACATCAAGGGCTGCCCCTCGCTCCCCACCCAGGATTACGTGGGCGGTAACGTGAGGGACGCCAAGCTGGTCGACATATGGGAAAAGACCCCGGAGCTCCGCTTCACGCGCGACATGACCGTGGACGACCTCTGGGGGTACTGCAAGACCTGCTACTACGCAGAGGAGTGCAAGTCCGGCTGCAACTGGACCACGCACGTGCTCTTTGGCAAGGTGGGAAATAACCCCTTGTGCCACCACAGGGCGCTCGATCTGGCCGAGAAGGGGACAAGGGAGCGCCTGGTGAAGACCCAGGCCGCGCCCGGCCTGCCCTTCGACTACTCACTGTTCGAGGTGCGAGAGGAGCCCTTCCCCGAGGACGAGCGCGCCCGTTATCTGGCCATGGCTCACCAGGCGATGAAGCGCCCATGACGTCCAGGGAGGGGTGGCCGGGTCACCTCGTACGGAATAAAGAAAGAGTGCGCCTGCCCCGCACGCCGGAAACGCGCTCGGTTGTCCTTAGAGGCCTTCTCTGACTGTGACATGGTTCGATTCACAGGGAGGAGACAAGGCCGTTCTCTCCTTCTCCGACTGTGACATGATTCGATTCACAAGGGAAGATACAAGGCCGTTCTCTCCTCCTCCACGTGAATAACCCCTTACGATGTGGAGGAGACGCCGGAGGTTTCCCGATGCTCGGTTGCGACGCCGTTCTCTCCTCTCCCTCCTCCCCTCATGAGCGGCTAGCGGAGGCGCTCGTAGCGGGCGCGCTTGCCCGAGGTGTTCTCGTCCAGCTCCAGCCAGCTCCCGTCCTGGGCCACGCGCGAGAAATAGGAGTTTCCCCCGGTTCCGCTGTTCAGGTTGATCTGGTAAGAGCCAGGGCCGTTCATGCCCGTCGCGTCCACGTAGGAGAGGCTCCGCTCGTAGTCCCAGGTCCCGCCACGGACGATGGCGCCGCTGCGGTTGACGAGGAAGAAGGCGTTGGTCCGTGCGAACTCGATGCCCTTGGTGTCCGCGGGCGAGTTGATCCCACCGCTGCATAGTTGCCATTTGCCGGCCAGGCGAGAGGCCGTGTCCTGGATGGAGGTGTAGGCGTGAGCCGGGCCGGTGACCCCGGTGCACCGGGGGACCACGCTGCCCGAGGCCAGGCGGCCGAAATGATAGACGTTGCCGCTCGTGCCCGCCGAGAGGCGGAGCTGGGATCTGTCGGCGGTCATCTCCAGCTGGAAGTTGTTGCCTCCTCCTCCGCTATAAGAAAACTCGAGCTGGTAGCTATGATCGTGATTCGATGTGGCGACTCCCAGCGTGTACTCCGCGCCCGCCCCCGGCACGAGCGCGAGGCCGTCCTTGACGAGGACCGTGATACGGCCGCCAGCCACCGTGAGGCCAGCGATGTCGGCCGGGAACGACCCCGTCAAGTTGATCCGGGCGCTGCAGAGCTCCCAGCTCCCCTGGAAGGCGTCGAGCGCGGTCTGGTGACTGGCAAGATCGGCGCGGGGTCCGGCGAGGTCCCTGCACGCCGCCCCCGGCAGGCCGGCCACGGGCTCCGGGACCGTCTCGGAGTCCGGCGCCCGCACGTCGTCGACGCTCGCGTCAAGCAAGGGCACAGTTCCCGGCCCCCCGTCGATCGTTCCCAGCGGGACGATCTGGCCCGTACAGGCCAGGGCGGATACGGCAATGGCGAGCGAAAGCGAGGCGATAAGCGATGCGGTCTTCATGTGAAACCTCCACTCACGCAATCCCCGAGAATCTCTCTTTGATCATGGATTGTGCGTGACCCCGGACGGTATTCGCCCCGCGCGCACGAGGAGCGCCTCCCGCTCGAGCGCGAGGTTCCCGGAGGGATATCTCGAGGAGTGTGCCGCCAGCGCCGCCAGCGCCGCCGGCGCGTCATGCCTGGCGAGGGCCGAGCGCGCAGAGTCGATGAGGCGGATCTCCTCGGCCAGGGTGGTCGGCTGGAAGGTCGCCTCGGGCGCTCCGGGCACCCTGGGCGCTGTGGGCGCTGTGGGCGCTGTGGGCGCTGTGGGCGCTGTGGGCGCTGTGGGCGCTGTGGAGCTGAAGGTAGCGGGAAAGGCCGGGCGCGACGAGTCGTCCTTGGCAAAGCGGGCAGGGGAGGGGGCGAGGCTCGCCCGGGGGGCCGGGGCGATGGGGAGGGGCGGAGCGGCCGGCCCAGGAGGAGCCGCGGGCTCGGCGGCTTTCTCGGCGGGAAGAGGTGCCGCCGAGATCACAGGGGAGCGGGGCGAAGCCTCGCCAGGAGGGGGCCCCGCTTGGTGGTGCACGTAGAGGCTGAGGGAGGCCGCGCCGACCACGAGCGCCGCGCCCCATTTGAGGCTCGTCGCTCGGAGGAGCAGGGTGGCCAGCTTGCCTGTCGAGGCCGCGAGCTTGGCGCCCCCTGCGCCTCCGGCGGCGCTGAGCGCGATCCCCGCGGTGGCTGCCAGCATGGCCTTCCGGCGGACGCGCTCGGTCGGGCGCTCGGCCCGCCCCGCCGAGAGCAGCTCGGTGTCGAAGTCGTCGTAGGGGGCTTGAAAGGTCATGCTCCGCCGCCTCTCCTCGGCCCTGACTCTCGCCGGAGGCGCTCCGTCGTCTTCTTGAAGCCCTCGCGGGCGCGACGGAGGCGGGAGGCCACCGTCCCGGGGGGAAGATCCAGCATCAAAGCGATGTGCGCCATGGTCTCCTCCTCGATGTCGTGGAGCACGAGGACGAGGCCAAGCTCCTCGGGGAGAGAGGCGAGCGCCAGGTCCAGGAGCCTCCTGGCCCTCGCCTCGTCCATCCGGGCGTCCGGGCTGGCCGACGCCGGGGCCAGAGGCTCGCCGTCGAGCTCGCCATACCTCGCTCTCCGCTGGCGCGCCTTGCGCACCAGGTTGAACGCGACCGAGAGGAGGTAGGAGCGCTCCTTCCCAGGCACCACCTCGTCCAGGCGGCGAGCGGCGACGAGGAAGGTCTCCTGGGCGACGTCGTCAGCCTCGCTCTCGGGAAGGCCCATACGCCTTCCGATACGCCAGATGAAATCGAAGTTCGCCTCTGCCATGGAGAGGAGCCTGGCCTCGCGCCGGGCCTGGAGCTCCTGGGCCGAGGAGCGCGCCCGGTCCTGGAGAGCCTCTCCCAGGGGGGGAGCCTCCCCTGCGCGGGGCATCAAGGTGTGCGAGATGGACACAGGGGCTCCTCCAGGATGATCCTCGACGACGGCGCTTTGATCACAAAAAGCGAGCTCCGGCCCGGAGAGTCACGAAGCCGGAGAACGGAGGGGCTCGGTAGACCGAGCCGCCGTTCAGGAAGACGAACTCGTCGCGCAGCAGGGTGGCGGCGCCCCCCACGTCGAGATCGGCGAAGAAGCCAGGGGCGCTCGGGGCAGGCGTCCATCGCAGCCGGGCGAGGGCGCCCGAGGCCAGCCAGGGGCGGGAGCGGCTCTCGGCCTGGTCCACCCCCACGCCCCGAGCGTGGAGCACGCCAATGTCGACGAAGGCGCAGGGGTGAGCGTCGAGCCCTCTGGCGAGCTCCACGCGGATCGCGCAGGCAGAGGCGCGCCCGTGGATCCAGACCAGGTTGGCCTCTCCTCCTCCCCCCGCCACCGCGCGAGGTAGCCCCGCCGACGCGCTCAGATCGAGCTGGGGCAGCCACATCGCCCTCCTCTCCAGGCCCGCGGTGAGCGAGGCTCCCGGGGTGCCCTCACCCAGGCTGGAGCCGAAGATGCCCACCCCGATCGTGGGGACAAAGCTCGGTCCTGCAGGGGCAGGGGCGGGGGCGGGTGGGGCGGGTGGGGCGGGTGGGGACCGCAGCGCAGGAGGCGCGGGCGCTTCCACCCGCGCAGGTGGGATCGCGACGCGGGCCTCAGGGCTCTTGCCCTCCTCGAGCGCCAGGACGACGATGAGCGCCGCGGCCTGGAGCAGCTCGTCGCAGGAGCCCCCGACGAGCCTGCGCCCGGGCGAGGCGCCGCGAGGGCCCCTCGAGATCACCTCGAGCGCTCTCGACGAGCCCTCCTCGCTCGTCCTGAAATGAAATGAGCGAGGCGCTTCCCCGCCCGTAAACCGGATCTTCGCGTCGCGCGCCAGGATCTCTCGCTCCAGGTCCTCCCTGGTGAGGCAGCCAGGGGGGCCCTCGATCTCCAGGCGCACGGTGACGCTCTCCTGGGCGAGGGCGGATCGCCCCGCCGTCAGCAGACCGAGGAGGAGTGCCACCGTGCGCCACACGCCGAGCGTTCTCTGCCAGTCCCGACGAGCATCACCGCGATTGCTCGTAGGATTGGTCATCGGGACGGCGCTTTGCGAGTGGCGTGCCAGTCCTGGCAGGCGCTTTACCTGCTGTGAGCGCCGGATCACCTCTGGAGTTTTTCGAGCTGGGCGACGTTGTGGCGGAGCAGCTTCTCGTATCTGTCGGTCTCGGGGCCGCCGCCCACCGGATCGAGCACGCCCAGAGGGATCCTGGCCTCCTCAGAGAGCCGCTTGGCCGGGCCAGGATCGAGCTGGGGCTCGCTGTAGAGCGCGGGCACCTTCCTGTCACGCAGGATGGCGCGGATCCCGGCGAGGTGCGCCTCCGTGGGCGCCGTTCCTGGGGAGGGCTCGAGGATCGCGAGGATCTCCAGGCCGTAGCGCTCGGCGAAGTAGCCGAAGCCCGCGTGAAACGTGACCAGGCTTCTCCTGGGGAGGGCCATGGTGCGGGCCGCGAGCTCCTTGTCGAGCTCCTCCAGGCTCCTGTCGACCTCGGTCGCTCGGTCGCGGTAGGCCGTGGCGTGGGGGGGGTCGACGCGGGAGAGCTCCTCGCCGATCGCCCTCACGATGAGCCTCGCCCTCTGAGGATCGAGCCATACATGGGGATCGATCGCGGCCTCGTCGCCCATGAACGGGCCGCTGTCGCCCGAGTGCTCCGCGTCGAGCGCGCGCGTGGGCACGCGATCGCCCGACTTGAGCAGGCGCGCCTTGGGAGCCGACTCCTTGAGGAGGCTCTCCAGCCATGGATCCAGCCCCAGGCCCACCATGATCCCCAGCTGGGCCCTTCCGGCCGCCTCCACGGCCTGCGGCGTCCGCTCGAAGCCGTGCTCGCTCTTGCCAGGCGAGAGCAGCAGAGAGACCTCCGCGTCGGGGCCCGCGACCCTCCTCGCCAGATCGAACAGCGGATAGATCGACACGACCACGCGAGGCCTGCTCGGGGGTGAGGACTTGCACCCGGGGAGCAGGAGCAGGACCAGGGCGGCCGAGAGCAGCGACAGGAGAAGCACCAGGAAGTGCAGGAGAGGCCGGGGCGCCTTTTTCACGAGTCGAGCCTACCGAAGGCGAGGCGGCCGCAAAAGGCCGGAGGTGCGCCTGCCGCGGCGTCGTCAAGCCCTGCGCCTCGTGGTACGGTCCCTTGCCCCGCCATGCTCGACTTCGAGATCCGAGGGGCGGTGCCCTCCGACGAGGATCAGGTCCTCGCGGTCGCCCGCCACCTGAACACCGTGAACCTCCCCAACGATCGGGAAGGGGTGAGGCTCATCCTCGAGACGGCGCACAGGAGCTTCACCGGCCAGATCAAGGATCCCAAGCGCCGCGAGTACGTGTTCGTCCTGGTCGACTGCAAGGAGCAGAAGATCATCGGGACCTCCATGATCTTCGCCCAGCTGGGGCGCAGGGAGGCTCCCTACATCTACCTGGACGTGAGCGCCGAGGAGCGTTACTCGCAGACGCTGGACAAGCACTTCAAGCACACGGTGCTCAAGATCGGCTACTCGTACAGCGGCCCCACCGAGATAGGTGGCCTCGTGCTCATGCCCGAGTACCGCCGGGTGCCGGAGCGCCTCGGGCAGTTCGTCTCGTACGTGCGCTTCCTCTACATCAAGATGTTCCGGGAGCTCTTTCGCGAGGAGGTGCTGGCCGAGCTCCTGCCCCCCCTCGAGCAGGACGGGACCTCGCACCTCTGGGAGGCGCTGGGGCGCCACTTCACCGAGCTCACCTACGCCGAGGCGGATCTGCTCTCCAAGCGCAACAAGGAGTTCATCCGGAGCCTCTTTCCGGAGGGGCCCATCTATGCGTCGCTCCTGCCGGCCCTCGCCCAGGAGGTCATAGGCAAGGTGGGCGCCCAGACGAGGGGCGTCGAGAAGCTCCTGCGGCGGATAGGCTTTCGCTACGCCGAGCGCGTCGATCCCTTCGACGGCGGCCCTCACTTCACCGCCCTCACCGACGAGATCAGCCTGGTGCAGCGGACGCGCCGGGTGCGCGTCGCCGAGCTGCTCGCCCCCGGCGCCCCCGCCAAGGCCAGGGCCGTGGTCGCCGTCGCGATGGACAAGGGGCCTTATTTTCACGCCGTGCTCTCGCCTCTTCGAGAGGGCCCTGGCGACGAGGAGTGCGGCGTGGGCGGGGAGGCCGCCAGGCACCTGGGGATCGACGTGGGCCAGGACGTCTGGGTCCTGCCTCTGGATTGACGAGGCCATGATCGGACGGGACACGAGCGAGCTCCGGGGCTGGGGTGGACCGGGTGGGACCGCGCCTCCGGAGGGCGAGGGGAGCGAGGAGCTCGAGATCCGCACCGAAGCCGGCGCCAGGCTCCTGGCCACGCTCCGCGAGCCCAGGCTGGCCCCCGGGGACGAGCCCCTGGGCACCCTGGTCCTCGCTCACGCCAGCTTTGCTCGACGCACCGAGTGGGAGCGCCCCGAGGGCGAGGGGCTGGCCCCCTTCCTGGTCGCCCGCGGCTGG
>SXGT01484560.1_pt1 | contig 11275 bp, 12 predicted proteins | sample 3176221 | NCBI WGS metagenome assembly SXGT01 (sample SAMN11356862, study PRJNA531348) | freshwater metagenome | isolation source: freshwater sample F1-120 | place: China: Fuxian Lake, Yuxi | collected 2017-12-25
TCCACTCGGCAGGCACTCAGTGAACGCGACGCCGGCGTTCATACACTGTGCAGGTGCGGCTCGGGCCGCGTCGATCTCGCGAAGGAGCATCCATGTCTCAGGTCACTCTCTCCCCCGGCGACACCGCCCCCGCCTTCACGCTGCACGACAAAGACGGCAACTCCGTCTCGCTGGCAGACTTCGCCGGCCAGAAGGTCGTGCTCTACTTCTACCCCGCGGCGAGCACGCCCGGTTGCACGACGCAGGCCTGCGACTTTCGCGACAACCTCGCTTCGCTGAAAGGCGCTGGTTACACCGTGCTCGGCGTGTCGAAAGACGACGCGGATGCTCTCCAAACGTTTGCCGAGAACGAGCACCTGCCCTTCCCGCTGCTGAGCGACGCCGACCTCGCCGTGCACCACGCTTATGGCGCCTTCGGCGAGAAGTCGATGTACGGCAAGAAGGTGCAGGGCACGATTCGCTCGACCTTCGTCATCGACGAGAAGGGCACGATCGAGCACGCGCTCTACAACGTCAAGGCCACCGGCCACGTGACGATGCTGCGCAAGAAGCTGGGCCTCGCGGCATAGTCGCACGGTGCCCGCCTCGCGCCTACGCACTGCCCCAGATTTGCCGCACAAGCTGCGACTTGCCCGACTAGAGCGCCCTTTTGCGGCAGATCTGCCACAAATGGGTTAGTCGCGGTGGGCTAGCCAGCGGGTCACGGGCGTGGAGAGCACCAAGACCAGGCCCAAGACCGCCGTGCCGATGACCCACCAGCCGATGTCGGGGCGCGGGATGAAACCCTGGATGCTCCCCACTCCGATCGCGAGCTGCAAGAACTCGTAGACGAGCACCGAGCCGCGCGTCCAGGCACGACCGCGGTGCACCCCGCGCGTCATCGCGACAAGCCACACGGCAGCGAGCAGCACGAGCACCGTGAGCGCGATGGCGGTCGGCGGAAAGTCTGCTTCGGCGAGCAGCAGCTCGACCACGAGCCACACCGTCAGCCCCACGATGAGGGCCGCCTGAGCCGCGAGCAGCACCGTGAGAAGGATGACTAACGGTGACTTCTGGGTGTCTTCCAAGCGAACCATCCCATACGAACCTATTGATTTGCGCACCAGCCTATGCGACCCTAGTTACCGGTTGATGTGACGCCTACAGTGCGGTGGGCGAACCTCCCTGGATTCTCTCCCCCGTACAACTTGGCCGGTGGAACCCCGGTCTTGTAGCGCGTCTGTCAGCCCGTTTCATACGGCGTGCTACCTCGGCAACACGAATAGGAGCACTGCCTCATGGATTGGCGCGATAAAGCAGCCTGCCTCACCGCTGACCCGGAACTCTTCTTCCCGGTCGGCAACACCGGCCCCGCGGTCGACCAGATCGAGAAGGCCAAGACGGTCTGCGGCCGTTGCTCGGTCACCGAGACCTGCCTGCAGTACGCCCTCGAGACGAACCAAGACTCGGGCGTCTGGGGCGGCCTCAGCGAAGATGAGCGCCGCGCCCTCAAGCGCCGCGCCGCTCGCGCCCGCCGCGCCTCCTAAGCGCACACTGACTCCGGCCTACCCAGCCGGACTGCGGCACATTCCGCACCCGCACCATCGCACCACAGCACCGCTCCCGCCCCGTCGCTCGACGCCACCCGAAGGCCCCGAGCACGGGGCGGAGCCGTGTGCGGGCACCCTCGCGGTGTGCCCCGACCCATGGATGCTGCGCTCAGGCCCGCGAACGCCGCAAGTACATGAGCGGCACCTCGATGGTCACCTCGGTGCCCTCGCCTTCGAGGGTGTGCCAGTCGATCGTTCCGCCGAGCTCGCCCTGAATGAGAGTGCGCACGATTTGCGTGCCGAGCCCCGTGCCGACCTTGCCCTCGGGCATGCCGCCGCCGTTGTCTCGCACCTTCACGGCGAGCGTCTCGTCGGTGCGGCTCGCGGCGATCTCGATCTCGCCATCGGCGCGACCCTCGAGGCCGTGCTCCACAGCGTTGGTCACGAGTTCCGTGAGCGCGAGCGCGAGCGGCGTGGCGTATTCACTCGGCAGCGTGCCGAACTCTCCGGTCGCTTTGGGCCGCACGACGGTCGAGTGGCTCGACGCGACTTCGGCGATGAGCAGCAGCACTCTGGCGAACACGTCGTCGAAGTCGACGTTCTGGTTGAGGCCCTCGCTGAGGGTGTCATGCACGACGGCGATCGCGGCCACGCGGCGCATGGCCTGATTGAGGGCATCCCGCGTCGATTCGCTGTGGGCCCGACGGGCCTGGATGCGCAGTAGCGAGGCGACCGTCTGCAGGTTGTTCTTCACCCGGTGGTGAATCTCGCGAATGGTCGCGTCTTTCGTGATGAGCTCGCGCTCTTGGTGCCGCACTTCGGTGACGTCGCGCACGAGCATGATGGCGCCGATGCGCAAGCCGTCGCGAAAGAGCGGAATCGTGCGCAGCGTGACGGTGACCCCGCGCGACTCGATGTCGGTGCGCCACGGCGCGCGGCCGGTGACGACGAGCGGCAGTGATTCGTCGACCTGCAGCGATCGGCCGGCGAGCAGACCAGTGACGACGGTCGCGAACGATTCGCCCTCGAGCTCACCGGCGAAGCCCATGCGGTTGACGGCGCTCAAGCCGTTGGGGCTCGCGAAGGTGACGACGCCGTCGACGTCGAGCCGCAGCAGTCCGTCGTTGGCGCGCGGAGCACCACGGCGCGGACCACTCGGGGCGCCGAGGTCAGGAAAGTCGGCGGCCGCGATCATGTGAAAGAGGTCGTTGGCGCACTCGTTGAAGGTGAGCTCTTGCCGGCTGGGCATGCGCGCTTCGCTGAGGTTGGTGTGCCGGGTGATGATGGCGATCGGATGCTCGCTCAACCCTTTGCCGAACTGCCCAGCGCGGCGGCGCACCGGCACGGCTCGCACTCGCGTGGGCGTCTCTTCGTACCAGTCGGGCGCCGAGGAGTCGACGATCTGCGCCGAGTCGTAGGCCTGCTGCACGAGAGCCCGCCACTCGGGGCGAATGCTCTGCCCTACGAAGTCGCGATAGAAGAGCGTGGCCGAACTCGAGGGGCGCGCGTGCCCGACAGCGATGAAGTCGCCCTGCGTGGTCGGCACCCACAGCACGATGTCGGCGAAGGCGAGGTCGGCGATGAGCTGACCGTCGGCGAGCAGCAGGTGCAGCCACTCGATGTCGGTCTCATCGGCGCGCGAGTGCTCGTGAACGAGATCGGAGAGCGTCGACACGTGCCCAGGCTAGTCGCTTGCGCTGGGCACCCTCGACGGGTCCGACGAGGCGGTCGGCGAGCATCCGTATTCCTGCGGCGAGAGCCGAACGGGGTGCCACCTCGATGACCGGTCGCGCCGACAGCAGCGCGGCATCGGCCGCAGCGGGGTCATCGTCGACGAGCACCGCATCGAGCACGCTGCCGTAGCGCTCGAGCGTCTGCCGCACCTGCCCGTGCGGATCAAGCCCCAGCACGGATGCTCGCACGCGGTTCACCGCCACCTCGACTCGCTCGGGCTCAACCACCTCGAGCAGATCGGGCTGCGAGCGCAACAGCCGCGCGAGTCCAACCGGGTCAGCGGCGCCGACGGCGACGACTCGATCGGCGGCACGCAGCGCGGCGAGCGTCGCAGCGTTGCGGCGAGGCGCGTGCAGGTCGCTGACGAGCTCTTCGTCGGCCTCGAGGCTGAAGCCCGCGTCGACGACCACGACATCGCGCCACGAACGGCAGAGCTCGAGCACGGCGGTCACTCTGCTCGCCGAGAGCTCGGGCCAGCGGTGCGGGCGGCCGATGCCCGTGAGCACGCTGAGGTCACCAGCACCTCGCGCACGCTGTGCGACGCGGTCGAGCTCATCGGTCGTGAGCGCGTTCGACCCCGCGAGCCGGCACGCGGCCGCGAACCCCGGCGCTTCGTCGAGCAGACCGAGTGCAGGAGCCACGGTGCCGCCGTAGGTGTCGGCGTCGACGAGGCACACTCGTCGACCACGTGCCGCGAGTTCGGCGGCGAGCCCGATCGCGAGAGTGGTGCGGCCCGGCGCTCCCGCGGGGCCCCACACGACGATCACGCGAGCCGCAGGCTTCGTCGCGGGCATCGTCGCAGCAGGCTCGGGCTGGGAAGCAAGAGCGGCGGCCGGCGGGACGGCAGCGGGCGCAGCGGGGGCAGCGGGCGCGAGCGCAGCATCCACTCGCTCGATGCCCCGGGTCGCGGGTGCAGGCGGCAGAGCACCAGGCGGTGCCAGCACTGCGCGCAGATCGAGGGCTCCTCCACCCTCGATTCGCACGGTGTCGTGCAGGTCGAGCCGGGCGGCTGCCGCGCTGATCGGGCGATCGTCGAGCACGAGGGCGCTGCGCACACCGAGCAGATCGCACGCTCCGACGACCGAGACCGTAGCCACATCGGGGTGGTCGGCGATGAGCAGCACATCCGGCACGTCGCTCGCAAGGTGCTGCAGCACAGTGCCTTCGTCGTTCGCGTGCCACGCCACGCGGTGACCAGCGCGCACGATGGCGAGTTCTACGGCCTCCGTGTCGATCGAAGGCAAGGCAAAGGCGAAGAGCACCTCAGCCTCCGACCGCGAGCGAGACCGGCACGGCCGACAGCGCGTCACCGTTGGCGAGGGCGTGCAAGATACGAGCAACCTCGTGACGCGGCACGAGCAGCTCGACCCGCGCAGCCTCGGCACCCGACACGATGCCCTCGGCCTGCACCTCGCGCACGAGCTGCGCACCCGAGGCGATGACGGCCGGCGCCCCGAATCGACCGGCCTCGAGCGCGGGGGCCGACCACAAGTCGAGCACATCACCCGGCCGCACGGTCGCGCCGATCGGCGTCGAGAGGGCGACCACGAGCGTCGTCGCCCGCGGCGAGCGCTCATCGCCGACAGCCGCGAGTGGCACGAGTTCACCTCGACCGATCGTTCGGGTGACGACCAGCCCTTCGGCGGGCATCGCATCGGCCTGCAGGTAACTCGACGCTTCGAGTCCGAGCGCTACGCGACGAGGTTCGAGGTCGTCGATCGTCACGAGCTCACCCGCGGTGAGAAGCCGCGGCGCCATCAGCACCTGCTCGCCCTCGTCGGCGGCAGACACGATGCCGACGACTGCTGCGACCGAACCGGCGACGAGCAGCAGTCCGATGAGCAGGCGTGGATCCCACGATCGTCGCGTTCGGGGTGCGGATGCTGCTGCCATGTCTCCTCCTGGTCGCTGGCTCGTCCAGCACGGTCGTGTGAGTGTCGGGGCCGTGCGCTCGATCCTGACGAGTCGCCCCGCGAACGAGCGAGAGTTATCCCCAAGCACTCTTCGCGACCCTTCGCCGGTCGATAATCGACTCATGACGCAGAGCTCCGACTCCGGCCTCGGCCGCTTCCTCAGCCTCGGCGACGTGGCTGAGGTGCTGAGCCTCTCGGCCACCGAGGTGCTCGCGCTCGTGCGGTCAGGCGAGCTTCCGGCCATCAGGCTCGGCTCACTCGGTCAGTGGCGAGTCGAACGCGAGGTGCTCGAGTCGTTCATCGCCGACAAGTACGAAGAGAGCCGCCGCATGGCGCTCTGGCACGAGGCGCAGTACGCCGATGTGGCCGAGCTCTTCGGCGAGCGCCGTTCTCAGAGGCGCACGAGCAGCAGCTGATCGAAGGGCACCACTCGCACGCTCTGCACCTCGGCGGCTCGACGCGGACGGTCGCGCTCGTGCACCGCGATGTCGAGGTGGTCGCGCCCGACACGGTCGATCGTGCCGTCGATAGTCGCCGCACTCGTGTGAACCGTGACCGGCACGCGTCGACGACAGAGGTCACGCAGCAGAAAGGCGATGCTGAGGCGCGCTGCGAGTTCTGACGGCTCTCGAGCCGAGGCGAGCGAGCGCTCTGCCTGCCCGGGTGACAGGTGCAGAGCATCCACCGCCCAGAACGGCACGATCGCTTGCTCCTTCAGTGCACCCTCGCCCTCGAGGTCGCCCGCCATCCAATCGCGACCCACCGTGACCAGTCGCAGAGAACGCACGCTGTGCAGGCGATCGCGATACGAGATGCGGCTGTCGTCGCCGCCGGCGGCGCGCAGGGTTGCGAGTCGCTCACGCAGCGGGAGCCTGCCGAGCCGCAATCGTTCTTCTTCACGCTCGAGATCGGCCTCCTCGGCCGCGAGTTCGTGCTCGAGCTGCCCGGCGAGGTCATCGAAGAGGTGGTCCCAGCGCATGCGATGACGGTAGCGATGGCCGCCGACGGTCGCGAGGTGGTTATCCACATCTTCGAGGAATCCTCTTGAGCGTTGAGGAATTGTCTGCTTGAGTGTCTGTGCACCCCGGGGGTGCACCACTCGGTCTACCGTCGGGGGGCGACGCGACCACGAGCATTCGTTCTGTGCGACTCCGCTGGCGGGGCGCGCACGGGGGAAAGGAACCCATCGTGACCGCAGCCGCGCATCGTCTTGCCGACGCTCCCGCCCATGACGCCTCCGCGAGCGGAGTGGCACCGCGACGGGCGCTGGCGCCTCCCCCGGGCCGCACAGCGAGCGCCCGCATCGCCCACGAAGAGTTCTTCGACTACCAGCCGACGCCTCGCGCCGAACTCCCTGATCCGCAACCCCTCATCGAGAACCTCACGCGCAGCGTGATCGAGATTCTGGCGGGCGCGCGCGAGCTCGAGCAGGTCGCTCGGTGGGTGACCGACGAGGTCTACCGCACGCTGAGTGCTCGAGCGTCGATCAGCGCCCGAGCCCGAGCCGCGCGGGGCGCCCCCGCAGCACGACCGGCATTCTCTGTCGGAGAGCCGCGCATCACCGAGCCTCGCGACGGCGTGGTCGAAGCCGTCGTCATCGTGACAAGCCGTGCTCGCGCTCGCGCCGTGGCGATCAGGCTCGAGGGCCTCGATCGACGCTGGCGCGCCAGCGCGATCACCGTCCTCTAAGCGCGCACCCGCGGTCGCCTTCGCATCATCGCGCACTCATCACCGGCCACGCCCACCGAGCTTCACGCCAGTCCGAACACCTCTGGCCGCGACCGCCTATAGTTGAGACATTGTCTCGCTGTAACGCAAGGGTGCGCTCCGATCCAATGAGATCGGCGCGGTCGAGAGGAAGCCAATGAGGGCGCGCGCGGGCGGCATGACTCCCATCGATCCCGCACGGCACACCCTGTACCTCGCGCTCGCCGTCACCATGCTCGTGCAGTTCGCCCAGCACGCCACGCGACCGATGGCCTCGTACCGCGCGCTCGGTCTCGACGCGTCGGTCGAGCAACTCGGCTACCTCGCCCTGTCGTTCGGCATCCTCTCCATCGCCGTCGCGATTCCCATCGGTCGCCTCGTCGACCGGCGCGGCGCTCGATCAACCACTGTCGGGGGCATCGCGCTCATGGGCGGCGCGGCCGCTGCGCACAGTGCGGTGGCCGATCTCGTGGGGCTCATCGCGGCGCACACGGCTCTCGGCTTGGGCCTCATCTTCGCGGTCGTCGGGCTGCAGGCGATCGTCGGGCACGCCGGACCGGAGGAGGGCGCGGATGCTCGCTTCGGCCTCTTCGGAGCCACCGTGTCGCTCGGCCAAGTGCTGGGCCCCCTCGTCGCGGGTGCACTCGCCGAGGGCCTCACGGCAGCGGGACTCGCGACCCCCGACGACCCCTACGGCACAAGCCCGACGTTCCTGCTCTCCGGGGCACTCTGCGTCGTCGGTGCTCTCGCCTCGTTCTGGCTGCCCCGATCACCGGGGGGCTCACGCGACAGACGACCCGCGGCTCCGCTCGTCGCAGGTGCGCGTCCAGCCGGGCTCGGCTCGGTACTGCGGGCGCCGCACATGGGCAAAGCGTTATGGGCGAGCCTCGTGGTTCTCACCGCGACAGACGTGCTGACGGTCTACCTGCCGGGCATCGGTGCCGAGCGCGGGTGGTCGGTGGCGTTCGTGAGCATCCTGCTCGCCGTGCGCGCAGCGCTCTCGTTTCTCGTGCGCGTCGGCACCGCCCCGCTCGTGCGGTGGTTCGGCAGGCGCACCCTGCTCGTGGGGGCGTGCGGCATCGGGTCTGCTGCCCTGCTCCTCATGACACCAGAGCTGCCCGCCTGGGTCGCCATCGTGCTCATGGCGATCACCGGTCTCGTGCTCGGCATCGGTCAGCCGCTCACGATGGCATGGGTCTCACGATCGGCGCCGGATGACCTGCGCGCCACCGCTCTCGCGGTGCGGCTCACCGCGAATCGCGTTGGGCAGTCGCTCATTCCGGTGGCGGTCGGGGCCGTCGCAGCACTCGCTGGCTCTGGCGCGATCTTCATCGTGCTCTCGGTGCTGCTCGTGAGCACCTCGATGACCGTGTCGCGCTCGAACCTGCGCTGATTCGCAGCGTCGAGCATCAACTGCTGGTTCGACGGCACGAGCCGCGCGTCACCCGGTCTGCGCGGGGGCGACCCGACCACGCCTGTCGGCGGTGTAGCCGAGCCGACGCGAGATCTCGCGCGCTGCGGTCATTGCGAGCCGGCCGTGTTCAGCGATGCGGTCGTCGCGAAACCGCGATGACGGCCACGTCAGCAACACTGAACCGACACAGCGACCGTCGGCGCCAAAAACAGGGGCCGCGATGCCGCGACCGCCCTCGACACGCTCGCCATCACTCACGGTGAAGCCGCGCAGTCTGTCGGCGTGAATCTGTTCCTCGAGTTCGTCGCGACCGCTCACCGTCGTGCGCGTGAACGGGGTGAAGTCGACCCGCGCGACGTAGTCGGCGACCTCGTTGCTCGTCATGCCGAGCAGCACGGCGCGTCCGGCTGCGCCAACGTGCAGCGGAGACGTTGTTCCGGCTTCGATGAGGTATCGAATAGGGCGGTGGCAGTCGATTCGCTCGCCGAAGCGCACGAAGTCTCCCTCGCGGGCGATGAGGTAGCACGTCTCATCGACTTCATCGACAACCTCACGCAAAACCGGTTCGGCAACCGTCCACATGAGGTTGCGTGAATGAAGCTGCTCACCCAGCGTTGCGAGTCGCGAACCGATGACATACAACCCCGTGTCGTTGTCCAGGCGAAGTACGCCAAGGTCGCGCAATTGCGTCAGCAGTCGGCTCACCGCGCTGCGGTCGTAGCCGGTATCGCGAGCCACCTGGCGCACCGAGATGCCACGTTCTGCGGCGGCGACGAGCTCGAGCAACGTGATGATTTTGGCCGAGAGGTGACGGCCCGCGTCTGATTCACCAGGGTTGTGCAGTCTGCAACCTCCCAGCTTGACCAGTGGGAATCCTCCTGATTGACTCCCCGGCAAGACATTGTCTCATAATTGCCGAGGCCTGGATAGGGCCCCGCGACGGAAGGACGGCCGTGAACAACGAGCCACTCGCACCCTGGCACCGCTTCGGCTACGTGATTCCCCACCGACACACCGACATGGATGGCTACTTGTTTGCCCGGGTCGCACCCGAAGGCATGATGATGGTGTCCACCCAACTTGACCTGCGCGAGTACAGCCTGGCCGCAGTCGAAGAACAACTGCCGACCCTGCGCGAAGCTGTCGAGATTCTCGCCCGCCGCTCCGTGCACTCTCTCTCCGTGTCCGGGGTGCCACTTGCGGCGTCGCTGGGCATCGAACGCACTCGCGCCTTGCTTGATGACCTCTCCGAGATCGCCGGCATGCCGTGCTCGACCGACCTCGAGAATCACATTCGAGCACTCCACGCTCTCGGCGCCCGCCGCATTGTGCTGGGCACACGCTGGCCCGAGGCTCTCACCGCCGCCATCGTCGACTATCTCGCGGTCGAGGGCATTACCGTTGTCGCGCAGAGATTCGCAGGGCGAGATCTGCAGCGAAACAAGAGCGCTGACCCGCTTGCTGACCACCGACTGGCCATCGAGATGGGGCGCGAACTCATTGCCGAAGCTCCGGATGCCGACGCCATCCTCCTCCCAGGAGGGCTGTGGTTTGCCATCCATGCCGCACGGCAACTCGAACAGGAAACCGGCGTGCCTGTTCTCACCAACATCACGTCGACGGTGTGGTCGTCACTGCGATTCGCCGAGACTGAGACGGTCGTACCTCTCGATGCGACGTGGACGCGATTGTTCGCGGTTCCGACCGCGAACTGAGACACAACGTCTCACGAAACCCTCTAGGCCGCAGTTGCGGGCTCTCCTCCCGTCTCTCACTACAGGACGGCACCTCACCGACGAGGGCCGCCTCTGACGAGGAGGATCCGTGTCAACGACGACCCCGGAGCGCACCGTGCGGACGTTCCTCGAGCAGGCCGTCCACGAGGTACCCGACGAGCCGTTCCTGATCTGGAACGACACGGCGATCACTTACCGCACCTTCGATGCCGAGGTCAATCGTGCTGCTCGCATCTGGCTCGACCTCGGCATCAGCCGCGGTGACCGGGTTGCGATGATGGCGGGCAACTCCCCGGAGTTTCTCTACAGCTGGCTCGGCTTGGCGAAGATCGGCGCCACCCTCGTCGCGATCAACACGGGGTTCAAGGCGGCGGAGGTCGCGTACATCCTGCAGCACTCAGGGGCACGTATCGCGCTGGTGGATCCGGAATTCGCTGACATCGTGCGCACCGCCCGCGCCGAGACCCCGACGCTGGAGTCGATCTACTCGATCGGCCCTACCACCGATCTTCAAGACTTCGAGGCTTTCCGACGGGCCGCTGACCCCAGCGCACCCGACGGCCAACCGCACGAGGATGACATCGTCAGCTTCATCTACACGTCGGGCACGACGGGCAAGCCGAAGGCTGTCATGCACTCGCAGCGCAACTTCGTGCTCACCGGCCAGTCGTATCCGGCCTGGATGGGGATGGAGCGCGGCGACCGCATCTATGCCTGCCTCCCGCTGTTTCACATCAACTCACAGGCCTATTCGACCATGGGCGCCATCGGCGCTCGCGGGGCGATCGTTCTGGTACCCCGATTCTCGGCCAGTCGATTCTGGAGCGACATCAAGCGCCATCGCGTGGCCGTGTTCAATTTCATCGGAGCCATGACGCTCATCCTCTCCAAGAAGGAGCCGGAGCCAGGCGACACCGATCACGTCGTCAAGGTCGCCTACGGCGTGCCCGCCCTGCCTGGCGACTTGCGTGACGAGCTCGAAGCCCGGTACGGCATGCGCATCGTCAGCGGCTTCGGCATGAGCGAAACAACATTCGGTCTGCTCGAGCCGTTCGACGAGCGTCGGCGTGCAGGTGCCATGGGATTCCCCCGCCACCACCCCGACCCGTCGGTGCCGCGCACCGAAGCGCGCATCGTCGACGAGCAGGGCAATCCCGTGCCCGATGGAACGCCGGGCGAGCTCATTCTCCGCGGCCCAGCGACGATGCTCGGCTACTTCAACGATGACGAGAAATCTCGCGA
>SXGT01613831.1_pt1 | contig 11275 bp, 11 predicted proteins | sample 3176221 | NCBI WGS metagenome assembly SXGT01 (sample SAMN11356862, study PRJNA531348) | freshwater metagenome | isolation source: freshwater sample F1-120 | place: China: Fuxian Lake, Yuxi | collected 2017-12-25
GCTGCAGAAGGAAGTCGTCGATCGCATGGTGGCTGCACCGGGTAATGGCGATTATGGTCGTTTGTCCGTGATGCTGCAGTATCGCTACTTCATGGAGCGGCTATTCATCGTGCCACCCGGTTCGTTCAATCCGGCACCCAAGGTGGATTCGGCCGTGGTGCGGATGATTCCGTTAAAAGTCGGCTCTGGCAGGACGGCAGTAGATGAAACGTTGTTTGCCAATCTGGTGGCGGCGGCCTTTTCGCAGCGCCGCAAGATGCTGCGCAATACGCTCAAGGAGTTCGGCGGCGAAACGCTACTTGAAGCTCAAGGCATTGCACCGACGGCGCGGGCCGAAACCTTGTCCGTTGAAACATACGTGCGGCTGGCGAATGCTGTGAGCCTGCAGAGGCAAATACAGCCTGAAGACGCTTTACAACAAGCTCAAGGTGTACCAGGCCTGATGCCTCGCAGCGCCACGACCGACTTGGGTCGCGAATGCAAATAGGGGCACGTTTTCAGGGAAGTCGGCGCTGGCGAGACGGCACACGTCAAAAAACTCTATTCGCCCCTTCTATTTCGCCATAGGAACAATCTGGTCGCCATTTGATCTAGCGCAGAAACTTCGGGCGGGGTTGACGACTACAATCGCGGACCATTTTCGGTAGTAATCTTTGCTGTACTCTCTCACGGAGGCTAGATGACGGCTTCAATCGCAACCAACCAGACCATTCTTGTCGTCGGCGGCGGTATCGCTGGCATGACGGCCGCTCTCGAGGCGGCGGAATGCGGCAAACAGGTGATCCTCGCGGAAAAAACCCCCACGCTGGGCGGCCGCACATCCCTGCTGTATCGCTATTTCCCCAAGATGTGCCACCCCACCTGCGGGCTGGAGATCAACCTCAAGCGCATCCGCAGCAATCCCAATGTGCGCGTGATGACGATGACCGAAGTGGCCGCTGTGTCCGGCAGCCGCGGCGACTACAACGTCACGCTGAAGATCAAGCCGCGCTACGTCAATGAAAACTGCACGGCCTGCGGCGATTGCGGCAAGGCTGTGTCGGCCGAAGTGCCGAACCCCGCCAACTACGGGCTGGACAAGATCAAGGCAGCCTACCTGCCCCACGGCATGGCCTATCCGCAGCGTTTCGTGCTTGATCCTTCCATCGTTGGCACCGCCGACGGCGAAGCAGCCAAGGCGGCCTGCAAGTTTGGCGCCGTTGATCTGGCGATGCAGGAGGAAACCGTGGAATTCAAGGTCGGTAGCGTGGTCTGGGCGACCGGCTGGCGTCCCTTCGACGCGGCCAAGATTCAGCCCTACGGCTACGACCGCTTCGACAACGTCATCACCAGCCTCGAATTCGAGCGCCTCGCCGATCCGCGCGGCCCGACCGGCGGCAAGATTGTGCGTCCGGGCGATGGCAAGGAAGCCAAGAACATCGCCTTCATCCAGTGCGCCGGCTCGCGTGACGAGAACTACTTGCGTCACTGTTCGCGTATCTGCTGCATGGCGACGCTGAAGCAAACCCAGTATGTGCGCGAAGCCTGGGGCGACGAAGGCAAATCGACGGTTTACTACATCGACATCCGCGCCATCGACCGCTTTGAAGATTTCTACGCCAACGTGTGGAACGACGCCACCGTCAGCTTCGTCAAGTCGAAGGTGGCGCGCATCGCGCTCAACGAAGAGAATGGCAACCCGGTCCTCCACGGCGTGAACACCGAGGGCTACCACCGCTACGCCACCGAGCATGACCTCGTCGTGCTGGCCGTCGGCATGGAGCCTGAAGTGACGGGTGTGAAGCTGCCCGATGACATCGTCCTCGATTCCTCGAACTTCATCGAAGGCTCGAAGAGCGGTGGCATGTTCGGTGCTGGCAGCGCCGCCAGCCCGCTCGACGTCAACCGTGCGGTGCAAAGTGCCACCGCCGCTTCGCTGAAAGCCATTCAGGTGATCCATAAAACCGCATCCACGGAGGCCTCGGCATGAACGCCCCCGCTACTCCAAAATACGCCGCCTACGTCTGTTCCGGCTGCGGCATCGGCGACAAGCTCAATGTCCCCGCGCTGGAAAAGGTCGCCACCAAGGAAGGCAAGATGGCCTTGGTGAAAACCCATGAATTCCTCTGCAATGCCGCAGGCGTGCAGATGATTCGTGACGATATCGCCAACGAAGGCGTCACTCACCTCTGTATTGCTGCCTGTTCGCGTCGCGCCAAGGCCGAAGCCTTCCAGTTCGCTGGCGTCGCCATGTCGCGCGCCAACCTGCGTGAAGGCGTGATCTGGGTCGTCGCCGAAGGCGCCGATCATGACGAAGTCCGTCAGGAAATGGCTGAAGACTACATCCGCATGGGCTGCGCCGAAGTCAAGAAGATGGCCGCACCGGCCGGCAACGTCAAGGAGACGTCGAGCAAGAAGATTCTCGTCGTCGGCGGCGGCATGTCCGGCATGACGGCGGCCCTCGCCGCAGCCGATGCCGGCTACGAGGTCGTGCTGGTCGAAAAGACCGGGGCCCTCGGCGGCTTCGCCAACAATCTCCACAAGCGCGTGCCCTTCAACGGTCCCTACGCCGAGCCGCAAAATGTCGGCGCTGGCGAGACGGCTGCCCAGGTCACCGGCAACAGCAAAATCAAGGTGTACCTGAACTCGACCGTCACCGAGACCGCCGGCGCACCCGGCCGCTTCGCTGTCAAGATCGCTGCCGAATCGGGCAGCATCAGCGAAGAACTCTGCGGCGCAATCGTCCAGGCCACCGGCTTCACCACCTACCCGCTCGACAAGTTGCCCGAACTGGGTGGTGGTCAGGCCAATGTGGTGGATCAAGTCGGTCTCGAGGCTTTTGCCAAGACGGCCAACGGCGGCGCCATCAAGCGTGCCGACGGCAAAGAAGTGAAGAGCGTCGTCTTTGTGCAGTGTGCCGGTCAACGCGGGCATGGCGGCAACGGCAGCGGCGAGCATCTCGAGTACTGCTCCGGCCATTGTTGCGCCACCAGCATCAAGCAGGCAATGTACTTCAAGGACCAGAACCCCGACATCGACACGGTGGTAATGTTTTCCGACCTGCGCGTGCCCGGCATGGGCGAAGACTTTTATCGCAGCGCCCAGCAAAAGGGCGTGATCTTCACCAAGGCCAAGGTCAATTCGGTCAAGGGAGGCGATAGCTGCCAGGTCGGCTTCAAGGATCTGATCCTCGACGAAGACACCTCCGCCGATGCCGATCTCGTCGTGCTGGCCACAGGCCAGGTACCAACCGCCGGCGTCAATCTCGACGAGTGGACCACCACGGTCACCGCTGCCGAGAGTGGCGACGAAGCCGCCAAGGCCAAGAAGTCCGAGCTGCAGAAGATTTCCGTGCTCAACCTGAACTATCGTCAGGGCCCGGATGTCCCGCAGTTCAAGTATGGCTTCGCCGACTCGCACTTCATCTGCTTCCCCTACGAGACGCGCCGTACCGGCATCTACACCGCCGGCCCGACGCGTCGTCCGATGGACATGTTCCAGGCCACGGAAGACGCCACCGGCGCCACATTGAAGGCGATCCAGACCGTCGAGAACGTCGCGAAAGGCCGTGCTGCACTGCCGCGCGCCGGTGATCTCTCCTTCCCGAAGGCCCGTCTCGAAGGCTGCACACAGTGCAAGCGCTGCACAGTGGAATGCCCGTTCGGCGCCATCGACGAGGACGAAAAGCGCTTCCCGGTGTTCAACGAAGAGCGTTGCCGTCGTTGCGGCACCTGTATGGGCGCCTGTCCGGTACGCGTCATATCCTTTGAAAACTACAGTTGCGACACCGTCGGCATGCAGGTCAAGGCCGTCAATGTGCCGGACGAGTTTGAAGAGAAGCCGCGCATTCTGATCCTCGCCTGCGAGAACGACGCCTACCCGGCGCTCGACATGGCCGGCCTGCAACGTATGACCTACTCGGCTTTTGTGCGGGCGATCCCGGTGCGCTGCCTGGGTTCGGTCAACACCATCTGGATCACCGACGCGCTGAACTCCGGCTACGACGGCGTGATGATGATGGGCTGCAAGCGTGGCGACGAATACCAGTGCCACTTCGTCAAAGGCTCGGAAATGGCCTTCTATCGCATGAGCAAGATCGGCGACACGCTGAAGCAACTGGGCCTTGAGGAAGAGCGCGTTCAGACGCAGGAAGTCGCGATCACCGACAACACCCGCGTGGTCAAACTCATCAACGACTATGTGGCGCAGCTCACCGAAATGGGCCCGTCGCCAATGAAGGGCTTCGGCTGAGAGGATCGAGACGATGACTACCGCAAACCCCAAGTACAAGAACAGCTTCCTCAAGGAAGTCGAGGCCAACGTCGAAGACGGCCACATGGTCAAGATGTGCATGCAGTGCGGCGTCTGCGCCGGCTCCTGCCCGCTCGGCCCGCACTGGGAGCATTCGCCCCAGAAGATCTTCATGATGATTCGCGCCGGCAAGCGCGAGGAAGTGCTCTCGTCCGACTCGATGTGGATGTGCACCTCCTGCTACAACTGCATCGTGCGCTGCCCGCGCAAGTTGCCAATCACGCACATCATGCACGGTCTGGCCAACTATGCGCATCGCCTCGGCCTCGCCCCGCAAGGCCAGCCGACGCGCGAGATCGCCAAGCTGTTCTGGAACAACATCCTCAAGACCGGGCGCGTCAATGAACTGACCTTCTCGCTGGCGATGTATTTCAAGGACGGCTTCGGTCAGGGCATCAAGAACGCCATGGCCATGCAGGGTGTCGGTCTTGGCCTCGTCAAGGCCAAGCGCCTCAACCCGATGGAAATTCTTGGCGGCCACTCGTGCAAGGACAAGAGCGGCATCCACAAGATGATCGCCAAGGCGCGTGAGATTGAAGACCGCCGCAAGGGCTTTGCCCAATAAGCCCAGAGGAGACGAACGAATGTCGAAGAAGCAATACGCGTTTTACCCCGGCTGCTCGTCGCAGGCCAAGGCGTCAGCCGACAACTTTGTCCGCTCGATCGATGTCGTCTGCGAGAAGCTCGACGTCCAGTTGAACGAGATTCCCGACTGGAACTGCTGCGGTGCCTCGATCGGCTACGGCGAAGGTGGCGAACTGCCGCGCCTGGCACTGTCCGCCCGCAACCTCGCCCTGTCCGAGCAGAACTTCGCCGGCCAGGACATGGTCTCGGTCTGCCCCGCCTGTTGGCTCGCCTCGCGCGAAACTGCCGAGCGCCTGCACGAATCGAACAGCCTGCTCGCCGAAACCAACGAAGCGCTGAAAGAAGCCGGCCTCACCTTCAAGGGTGAAGTCAAGGCGCGCCACTTCGTCGAAGTGCTGATCGAGGACATCGGTTGGGACAAGATGAAGTCGCAAGTGGTCAAGCCGCTCGATGGTCTCAAGTTTGCCGGTTACGTCGGTTGCCAGACCAACCGCCCGTTCGGCATTGTGGGCGAGTCCTTCGAAAACCCGCAGTACCTCGACAAGATGATCGAAACCTGTGGCGCCGAAGCCGTCGCCTACGACCAGAAAGTCACTTGCTGCGGCGGTGCGCTGGCCTTCTCTGAACCGGAAAAGGCACAGAAGCAGATTCGCGACATCGTCGAATCGGCCTACGACCACGGCGCCGACATGATCGTCACGCCCTGCCAGTTGTGCCAGGCCAACGTCGAGATCTACCAGTCCGAGATCAACAAGAAACAGGGCACCAAGTTCAACATGCCTGTCATGTACTATTCGCAGCTGATGACGCTCGCCTACGGCGGCACCGCCCGGCAGGCCGGTCTTGACGGCCAGTTGATCAAGGCCGAGAAGCTCGAAAAGATCGCCGGCAAGTAAGCAGGAACGCATTAAAGGGGCAAAAGGGGATAGGCGGCCGGCGCAGTTTGACTGCACCGGCCGTTTTTTTCGTTGCTATACTTCGTTCCATCGTGGGGGGGTAGCTCAGCTGGGCGAGCGCCGCGTTCGCAATGCGGAGGTCGTGAGTTCGATCCTCATCCTCTCCACCATCCATCCTCAAGTCAGCAAAATGAGCCCGCAGAATTGTTATGCGGGCCTACTTTTTTTCTATGTGGGCTTGCGTGTCCTAGGAAAAAAATCCAGAATCCGCCTCTGGTACTGCAAGACCCCAACAATTTCCAAACACAGGAGGTAACGATTCGATGGACATGATTCGCAGAACCGTGCTGAAAGGTGCGAGCGCCACGGGTGTACTGGCTGGTCTTCTGGCTGCAGGCGTGCTCAAGCCGACGCTGGCTTATGCCAGCGACTGGAACAAGGCCGCATTTGAAGCCAAGGACCCCGATGCTGCCCTCAAGGGCATCGGTGCCGAAGGCGGCGCCCCCAACAAGGACCTCATCATGAAGGCGCCGGATATCGCCGAGAACGGCGCGGTGGTACCGGTCGACGTCACCAGCAACATTCCAAACACCACCTCGCTAAGTATCCTGGTCCTGAAGAATGTTTCCCCGCTGTCCTCGCACTTCGAGTTTTCGAATGGCGCGAGCGCAGATGTCGCCGTGCGCCTGAAGGTGGGTGAAACCTCGATCATTCGTGCGATTGCCAAGGCAGACGGCAAGTTCTACAACGCGCAGAAGGAAGTCAAAGTCACCGTCGGCGGCTGATCTCACTGGACCAGGAAAGGATAAAGAAACATGGCAGATCCGATGAAAATTCGCGCCGCAATGAAGGGCGATGTATGTGAAATTCGCGTGCTGATGTCGCACCCGATGGAAACCGGCATGCGCAAGGACAGCGACGGCAAGGCCGTGCCCGCTCACTTCATTCAGACGCTGACGGTTGCGCTGAATGGCAAGGCCGTTGTCTCTGGACAGGCCGCCCCCTCGGTTTCGCGTAACCCGGTTTTTGGCTTCAAGGTCAAGGGTGCAAAAGCCGGCGACAAGGTCACCGTGAGCTGGGTGGATAACAAGGGTGACAAGCGTAGCGACGAAGCGACGGTTGCCTGATCCGTTTCCTTCGAAATAGAACATGAAAAGGGAGAGCGCAAGCTCTCCTTTTTTTATTTTCGGCCTGTGCAAAAAAGATGGAATAAAACCGTTGGCTGTTCCGTCTTAGCATGACAACAAGGTTAATCCTGCATACATAAATGAGTCTTCTCAGCTTTTTCGGTCGATCGCGGCAGTTCGAAAACCTCCTGGCGGAAAACCGTATCCGGATGTGGCGACTGGCCTATGCCTGGTGTCACAGCCGTCACATGGCGGATGACATCGTGCAGGAAGCGCTCGCGAAGGCACTCAGGCAGCACGACCAGTTGCGTGACCCTGCCGCCCTGCGCGGCTGGCTGTACAGCATCCTCTTCAATTGCTGGCACGACCAATTGCGCGCGCGCAAGGATCTGACGGATCTCGATACGGTTGATGAGGCCGAGTTGCTCGATCACGCATCTCCCGATACTGATTACGAACAGAACGAAATTGTGCGACGCGTGCGGTACGAAGTTGCTCGCCTGCCCGCCGGGCAGCGTGAAGTGATTACCCTCGTCGACTTGGAAGAATGCGCTTACGCAGAAGTGGCGACCATCCTGGATATTCCCATCGGTACGGTGATGAGCCGCTTGTCACGCGCCCGCTCGGCCCTGCGCGACAAACTGCGCGAACAGCCCGCCAAGTCCGCCACGCTATACCAGCTGAAAGCTTGAGGACGGATCATGCACAACGAAATTTCCGACGAAATTCTTAGCGCCTATATCGACAACGAGCTCGATCCGGCAGAGCGTGCCCGATTGCTTGAGCGCCTGACCTCAGATGAAACACTCAGTGGCCGGGCCTGCGAGCTGTGGCGACTCAAGCAGATGCTGCGCGGTGCCTATCCGTTGCCGCACGAAAAGTCGGCGCTGGCAGGACGGCGATTTGCGCCGCCACGCTGGACACAAGCGCTGGCGGCATCCCTGCTGCTGATGCTGGGCGCCGCCAGCGGCTGGATGGTTCATGAGCGTGTTGAATCCCAGGACGTATCGATGCGCCAGCTGGACGCCATTCGCCATGATGGTGGACGGGTCGTCCTGCATCTGTTTTCGGATGAACCGGCGCGCATGGAAGCGGCCCTGCGCAAGGCCGAGCAGCTTGCCCAGGCACAGGATCAGGCCGGCAAGCCGCTGCGCGTGGAGTTCGTCGCCAATGGTCCCGGGCTGCATCTGCTGCGCGTCGGTGGTTCGCCCTATGCCGATCGCGTGGCCCAGCTGAATCAATATGCCAACCTGCGCGTGATCGCCTGCCAGGAGGCCATGCAGCGCCTGCAGGAACGCGGGCTGGATGTCACTCTGCTGCCCTCGGTCGAAATCGCGCCATCGGCCGAAGGCGAACTGGCCGAACGGCTGACGCAGGGGTGGCGCTACATTCAGGCATGACAAATAGGCAACGCACTGATACCATGACCAAAGACATACACAGAGAAACGAATAACCGTTCGCATTCCACTCACACCCGCTCGGAGGAAAAACATGAATCGAATCACCTTGCTGCTGGCCTTATGTACGACCCTCAGCACCATCCCATTATCAGCCTACGCCCAGAGTATTTCTCCCTCGCAAACCGACACCATGAAGCAACTGATTGCCGGCTATGAGGTAAAGGTCAAGACTGAGGCAGCCAAGGCAGCCAAGGGCAAACCCTATACTGTTGAGCCATTCACGGTAGATAACGGTCGCCAGATCTTCCTGAAAAGTCGCAACTGGGAAGGTGAAGAGCAACCTGCCTGCGCCACTTGCCACACCGACGATCCGAAAAACGAAGGTAAACATGCTGTCTCCAAAAAGGCAATTAAGCCTTTGGCACCCGTGGTAAACCCAGAGCGTTTCACCAATGCGGAGAAGGTCGAGAAGAACTTCAGCATTCACTGTCGCGAACTCTACAGCCGCGACTGTACCGCTGCAGAAAAAGGTCATTTCCTGACCTATCTTTTGTCCGTCAAGTAATCGCTTTCAATAAAAATCGAAGGAGGAGATGATGAAACAACCCCGACTGGCCAGCCTGCTAGGTGGCATATGCGCGCTGTGTTTCTCTGCCGGTGCCCTTGCCCAGACTGGTATCGACCACGCCAAGGCGGATGCCGAATTCGCCAAGTTCCGCGCCGAAATGGAAGACAGCAACCCTGCCGAACTTAATGAACTAAAAGGCGAAGAGCTCTGGAAAGCCAAGCGCGGCCCGAAGAGTGTCTCGCTTGCGGAGAGTTGCGACCTCGGCCTTGGCCTGGACAAGCTTGACGGCGCCTATGTGCAGATGCCGCGCCATTTCGCCGATGCGAACGCCGTCATGGATACCGAGCGCCGCATCGTCTGGTGCATGACCGAAAAGCAGGGCTTCAAGTTCGAGGACATCGCGAAGAAGCCTTTCCAGGGCGGCAACGATTCGAATGCGCCGGATATCACTAACTTGGTGATGTTCATCGCCGGTCACTCGCGCGGCAAGCCGTTTGCCGTCAATCTCAAGGATCCGATGGTGCGCGACGTCTACGAAACCGGCAAGGAAGTCGCAAATTACCGTGCTGGCCCCTACGACTTTGCCTGCAATACCTGTCATGGTGCTGATGGCAAGCGCATCCGCATGCAGAACCTGCCGAACATCAGCACCAAGGAAGGGGCTACCAAGGCTGTGATGGGCTGGCCGGCTTATCGCATGACTGGCGGTGTCGCACTGACCATGCAATGGCGCATGAATGACTGCTTCCGTCAGCAGCGCTTCCCCGAACCGAAATATGCCTCTGACGTGGTCACTTCCTTGTTGACCTATATGACGGCCAACGCCAATGGTGTGACTTACGGCGGCCCCGGCATCAAGCGCTGATTGACAGGAGACAGGACATGACAAAAAAATTCATTCTCGCAGCCCTCGTTGCCTCACCTTTCCTCACCGTTACGCTACCAGCACAAGCGGAAGGTGACTTTAGCGCCAAGGCGCGTGCCCTCTTCAAAAGCGATTTCAAACCGCGCGGACAGGCAGCCGTTGACCGGGTTTATGAAGATGGCCTGCAAGCAATCTGCAACCGTACCGACAACAATCCCTCTCCCGAAAATGCGAAACGTCTCGAAGCAAGCCAACTGGCAACGGTGAAATACCCTGTCGATGGCAAGCTGATGGGCGATTGGAATGCCGGTGAAAAACTTGCGCAAAGCGGCCGTGGTTTCACCTGGAGCGACAAGCCAGCTGAGCCGGTAGGCGGCAACTGCTACAACTGCCATCAACTCAGCGCGAAAGAACCGGCCTATGGCACCGTCGGCCCGAGCCTGCTCCATTACGGCAAGCTGCGCGGCAACAGTGCGGAAATTCAGAAATACACCTACAACAAGATCTTTAACGCCAAGGCTTACAACGCCTGCTCTGAGATGCCACGTTTCGGCCATGTTGAGGCATTGAAACCTGAGCAGATCAAGGATCTGGTCGCCCTGCTGCTCGACCCCGAGTCGCCAGTCAATAAGTAAAATCGTTGTGCCCTAAAAAGCCTGGCAGCGCCAGGCTTTTTTAATCCCCTCGGAGAAAGCCATGTCGATGAATCGTCGCGAATTCATGCAAATCCTTGCCGCCGCCTCTGCCGCCGGCTTTGCCCTCAACAGCCGTGGATTGCTTGCCGCCCAAGGTGGCGAAAAACTCTACGATCTGCCGCGCTTCGGCAATGTGCACCTGATGCACTTTACCGACTGCCACGCGCAACTGCTGCCGATCTACTTTCGCGAGCCGAACGTCAACATCGGCATTGGCGGCGCACTTGGCAAGGTACCGCACATCGTTGGCGAGAAGTTGCTCAAGGCTTACCACATCAAGCCGGGCGATCGTGAAGCCCACGCCTTCACCTATCTCGACTACGAACAGGCTGCTAAGACCTACGGCAAGGTCGGCGGCTTCGCGCATCTCGCCACGCTGGTAAAACAACTGCGCGCCAGTCGCCCGGGGGCACTGCTGCTCGACGGCGGCGATACCTGGCAGGGTTCGGGAACGGCCTTGTGGACCAAGGGCCAGGACATGGTGGATGCCTGCAAGCTGCTCGGCGTCGACATGATGTCGCCACACTGGGAATTCACCCTCGGTCATGAGCGCGTCAAACAAATTATCGAAAAAGATTTCGCCGGCAAGATCGAGTTCCTCGCGCAGAACGTCAAGACCACTGATTTCGGCGACCCAGTCTTCAAGCCTTATGCCATCCGTGAAATGAACGGCGTAAAAGTCGCGGTCGTCGGTCAGGCCTTCCCCTACACGCCGATCGCCAACCCGCGTTACATGGTGCCCGACTGGACTTTCGGAATTCAGGACGAGGAGATGCAGAAGGCCGTCAATGCCGCCCGCGGCGAAGGCGATCAGGTCGTCGTCGTGCTCTCGCACAACGGCATGGAC
>SXGT01254814.1_pt1 | contig 11274 bp, 8 predicted proteins | sample 3176221 | NCBI WGS metagenome assembly SXGT01 (sample SAMN11356862, study PRJNA531348) | freshwater metagenome | isolation source: freshwater sample F1-120 | place: China: Fuxian Lake, Yuxi | collected 2017-12-25
CCGTTGGTCTTGTTGCGGATCTTTTCCGGCCAGACGTCGTGGAAATCCTTGAGCACGGTGTCGCCCAGCAAACGGGTATGCAGGGCGGCAACGCCATTGATGGCGAAGCTGCCTACACAGGCCAAATTGGCCATGCGCACATACTTCGGGCCGCTTTCGTCGATCAGCGACAAGCGGGCGATACGCTCATGGTCGTAGGGGTAACGCAGGCGCATGTCGTCTAGAAAGGCGCTGTTGATGGCGTAAATGATTTCCAGGTGGCGGGGGAGGGCCGTCTGGAACAGCGGCAGCGGCCATTTTTCCAGGGCCTCCGGCAGCAAAGTGTGGTTCGTGTAGGCAAAGGTGTGCCGGGTGATCTTCCAGGCCGTATCCCAGTCGACCTGATGTACGTCGACCAGCAGGCGCATCAGTTCGGCGAGGGCGATGGTTGGGTGGGTGTCGTTGAGCTGGGCCGCGAACTTGTCGTCAAACTCGGTCAGCGGCCGGCCCGAGGACAGGTGGATGCGCAGCATGTCCTGGAGCGAGCAGGAAACAAAGAAATATTGCTGCACCAGACGCAGGCGTTTGCCGCCATCGCCGCTATCGTTGGGGTAGAGGATCTTGCTGATGGTCTCGGAGCGGACCTTGCGCATCACCGCGCCGACATAGTCGCCTTGGTTGAAGGCAGCGAAGTTGAAGGATTCCGGTGCTTCGGCGCTCCACAAGCGGAGCAGGTTGACGGTGTTGACGCCGAAACCAAGGATCGGCGTATCGTGGGCTACGCCGCGAAAGGTATCACCCGCCAGCCAGCGCACCCGGACCTGGCCCTGTGCATCGGTATAACGTTCGGTCCGGCCCCCCACCTGGACATCGAAACTGATGCCCGGTCGCCGAACTTCCCAAGGATTGCCGTAATGCAGCCAGGTATCGGTGGTTTCCACCTGCCAGCCATCGCGAATCTGCTGGTCAAAAATACCGTATTCGTAACGGATGCCATAACCAATGGCGGGTATTTCCAGCGTGGCCAGGGAATCCATGAAGCAGGCCGCCAAACGCCCCAAGCCACCGTTGCCGAGGCCCGGCTCTTCTTCGTGAGCCAGCAGGGTGTCAAGGTCGAAGCCCAGTCCCGACAAGGCCTCCCGGGTCTGTTCGCGGATGCCGAGGTTGAGCAGGTTGTTGCCCAGATGGGGTCCAGGCAGATACTCGGCGGAAAGATAGCAAACCGTGCGGCTGCTGCCTTGTTTGTAGGCCTGGACAGTACGCATCCAGCGCAGCAACAGCCGGTCGCGCAAGGTGAAGGCAAGAGCCTGGTAAAGATCATTGACGCTGGCGACCTCGGGAAAACGTCCCTGGACATAGAAAAGGTTGTCGAGGAAGGCCCGGCGGATGGCATCCACGGACAGGCCGGTGCGGGTATGTTCGACAGGATTGGCGGGCGCGTTGGCCGGGCGGGTGGACACGGGGATGCTCCTTGGATGGTGTTGTTATTGAATGGAGAGAAGGCAGATGGCGCAAATTGGCCCGGATTCTATTGGATCGGATTGCTGGTTGTCAGCCATGCTCATTCACAGAAATGGGCTGGCCCTCGCGCCAATGTTCCAGGTTGAATTGCAGCGTTTGCTTGCCATTCCACTCGTTGACTTCGAATCGATAGACCGCCTCGATGTGATCAGGCAGCGGCGAATCGCGATTGAACAGCACGGCCTCGGCGGCCAGGCCCTGTCCGGACAGGCGCAGTTTGAGATGCTTGCCACCCATCAGGCGTTGTCCGTCGACGTGGAAATGGCCGTGGAACGCCGGCGGGGGAAAGCCCTGGCCCCAGACGCCTTGACGTAGCAGCAATGCCTGGTCCAGACGGCATTCGTGCGGGGCGAGCGGGCCATCCGTTTCGATTACCTGCTCCAGATCCGCCGGATTCAGCAAATCACGGCAGACCGATTCAAAGGCGCTGGCGAAGCTGGGCAGTGAATCGGCGTGGATGGTCAACCCAGCCGCTGCGGCATGGCCACCGAACTTCAGCAGCAGGCCGGGGTGACGTTTGTCGATCAGATCCAGCGCGTCGCGCAGATGCAAGCCCGGAATGGCGCGACCGGACCCCTTTAGCATGCCATCCTCGCCGGCAGCGAAGATGATCGCCGGGCGATGATGGCGCTCTTTCAGGCGTGAGGCCAGCAGGCCCACCACACCCTGATGCCAGGCCGGGTCGAAGAGGGTCAGGCTATAACCATCGTCAAGCGCGATGCCGTCCAGCAACGCAACCGCCTGGGCCTGCATGCCCGCCTCGATTTCCCGCCGTTCACGGTTCAGGCTGTCCAGTTCGTGGGCAAGCGACTGTGCACCGCTGTCGTCTTCGGCGAGCAGGCAGGCGATGCCCAGGCTCATGTCGGCCAGTCGCCCAGCCGCGTTCAGGCGCGGCCCGACCACGAAGCCCAAGTCCTGGGCGGCGGCCCGGGTCGAATCCCGTCCGGCGGCCTTGAACAAGGCGCGAATGCCCGGACAGGCACGCCCTGCGCGCATCCGTTTCAAGCCCTGATCGACCAGCAGGCGGTTATTGGCGTCCAGTTTGACCACGTCGGCCACCGTGCCCAGCGCCACCCGATCGTGCAGCTCGGACAGGTTGGGGTCCGTTTGGCTGGCGAAGACGCCACGTCGGCGCAATTCGGCGCGCAGGGCGATCAGCACATAGAACATCACCCCTACCCCGGCAAGCGATTTGCTTGGAAAAGGGCAGCCGGGCTGGTTGGGATTGACGATGAGCGCTTCGGGCAAACTGGCGGAGGGGTTTTGTGCAGGCAGATGGTGGTCGGTGACCAGCACCTCGATACCCAGGCGACGGGCCTCCTCGATGCCGGCGAAGGCGGCGATGCCGTTGTCGACGGTGATCAGCAGGTCGGGGCGACGTTCGGCGGCCAAGCGGACGATCTCCGGGCTGAGCCCGTAGCCGAACTCGAAACGGTTCGGCACCAGGTAGTCCACAGTCGCTCCCATGGCCCGCAGACCGGTCACCGCCACGGCACAGGCGGTCGCCCCGTCGGCATCATAGTCGGCGACGATGAGCAGGCGCTGTCGCCCGACGATGGCATCGGCCAGACGCGCGCCGGCGGCCTCACAGTTGAGCAGGGCAGAGTAGGGCAGCAGGTCGCCGAGCGCGGTTTTGATGTCTTCCTGGCGATCCACGCCGCGTGCCGCGTAGAGGCGGGCCAGCAGAGCAGGGTGACCAGCAGCACGCAGGCGTTCGGCGGCGGCAGGCAGCCAGGGTCGGGGGGTGATTTTCAACATGGCCCAATAGTAACCGGAGCGGCTTTGAATGACCGACCGGGAACGCTATCATCCTGTTCATGAGCCATTATCTGCCCCTGTCCCGTGTCGCTCGTCTAGTCAATGTGCCGCGCACGACCTTGCAACGGATGATCCACGACGGCGAACTCGCTACCTTCGACGGCCAGATCGAACTGGATGAGTTGCTACGCGCCTTCCCCGATGTCCGCTGGCAGGACGATGGCGAATATGAACGGGTCGAGGAGATCAAGCGCAAGGCGTTCGGCAAGCGGATCATGGAGCGCGTCTTGCCGGACAAGGAAGTCCTGGCCGAACGGATTTTTGAGATGGGCAAGGAGTTTGCCGCCGCCAAGTCGCTACTGCTTCATTACGACCAGGTATTTGGCTGGCTTGAAGAAAAGATGGTGGCCATGGCCGAGGATGAGCCTTCTGCCGCAGATGCCCTGTTGGCGATGCGCATCTGGCTGCGCCAGGAAATTGATCAGGCACCCAAAGAGGCGGAGCGCGGCAAGGCGCTACTCGCCGAGGAGAGCGTCATGCGCATCATGTCCGCCCGCGTCCTGGTCCAGCCCAGCGGCCACGAGTTTTTCGTGGAGGGAAACGACACCATCCTGGAAGCGGCCTTGCGCGTTGGTCTGTCGCTGGACTACGGCTGCAGCAACGGCAACTGCGGTGATTGCCGCGCCCGCCTGGTTTCCGGGCAGGTAAAAAAGGTCCATCCCCACGATTTCCACTTCAGCGAGGCGGAAAAGACCAGCGGTGCCTTCCTGCTCTGTTCTTACACGGCCGTCAGCGACATCGTCGTCGAGGCCAACGTGGCCGGTGCCGAGGATATCCCGCCGCAACACATTTCCGCCCGGGTCAAGTCGGTTGAGGTCATCAGTGACCAGGTCCGTGCTCTGCACCTGACCACGCCGCGCAGCCAGCGTCTGCGGTTTCTCGCCGGCCAGTCGGTAACCCTGGAAGCCGACGGGGCCAGCGGCGAGTATTTCGTCGCCAGTTGTCCCTGTGAAGATCGGCAAATCACCTTGCATGTGCGGCGCGACAATCGGCCTTTCGCCCGCAAGGTGTTTGGCGAACTGGGCAAGGAGGACACGGTCACTATCGATGGCCCGCACGGCAGCTTCGTGTATGCCATGGAATCCCGCCGGCCGGTCATTTTCGTGGCCTGGGAAGACGGTTTCGCGCCAATCAAGAGCCTGATCCAGCATGCCATGTCCCTGGAACAGGCCGAGACCATGGATCTCTACTGGGTAGCCGCGGAACTCGGCCATTATCGCGACAACCTGTGCCGATCGTGGGCCGACGCCTATGATAATTTCCGCTACACGCCGCTGCGTCCGGACGATGGCATGAGCGGTTTGAACGCGGCCATGTTTGGCTCCCATCCTGATTTGTCGGGCTTTGATGTCTATGCCGTCGGTCCGGCCGAGTTCTTGTACGCCGTGCGCGACGCGTGTGTGGGACATGGTCTGCCGCCGGCGCAGTGGCGCGGCAAGCAGATGTTGTGAGCAACCATGACCAGCGGAATTCGACCATGAGCGCCCAGATCATCGCCGTCGTCAATCAGAAAGGCGGGGCGGGCAAGAGTACCCTCACCATGCTGCTCGCCGGCTCCCTCGCTGACCGGGGTGGGCGGGTGCTGGTCGCCGATTCCGACCCGCAAAATAGTTCGCTACGCTGGGCGACCGCCGGTGAGGGTTTTCCGGCCGATGTCGAGGACATGTCGGGCGAAGAGGGCAAGTTGCACAAGCAACTGCGCAAGCGACTCGACGATTACGATTACATTGTCATCGACACGCCGCCCGCCGCCAGTGCCCCGGTGACCGCCAGTTCGCTGCGCCTAGCACATCTGGCGCTGGTGCCGGTGATTCCCTCGCCGCCGGATATGTGGGCCAGTTTGCGCATCCGCGAGGCCATCGAGCTGGCGCGCGAAAAAAATCCCGATCTGCAGGCCCGCATCGTTGTCAACCAGGCGCAGCCGAACACGGTGCTGGCGCGCGAGGTGCTGGCCATGCTGCCGGAGTTCGGCATCCCCTTGTTGGCCGCGCCGTTGCGTCAGCGCACCGCTTACCGGCAGTGCGCCGCGCTGGGCGCTAGTCTGTCGGCCCTGGGCAGTCGGGGGGGCATCGCCAGCATGGAGCTCGATGCCTTGCGCCGCGAAGTCCAGTTCATTCTGGCGGTGTAATCGGTTTGTCGGGCGCTTCCTATACCCTGATCGACATGCTGCGCCACGGTGAACCCGTGGGCGGGCGTCGTTATCGCGGCCAGACCGACGATCCGCTTTCGGCCAAGGGTTGGGCGCAGATGCGTACCGCCACGGCCGGTGAGCGGCACTGGACGGCCTTGATCAGTTCTCCGCTGAGTCGCTGCCGTGCCTTCGCCGAGGAACTCGCTGCCCAGACCGGCTTGCCGTTGAGCATCGATGCGCGTCTTGCCGAGGTCGGTTTTGGGGTATGGGAAGGCAAGACGGCGGAGCAACTGAAGGCGGTCGATCCGGAATGTGTTTTCAATTTCAAATGCGATCCAGTTGCCTATCGACCGGATGGGGCGGAACCGCTCGACCTGTTCCATGATCGCGTCGTGGCGGCGTTGCAAGCCATTCTCGCGGCGCATGCAGGTGGCCACCCGCTGATCATTGCCCATGCCGGCGTCATGCGCATGGCCATCTGTCACGTTCTCGGACTCCCGCCCGCACATGCCTACCGCCTCCAGGTTGGTAGTGCGGCGCTGGCCCGATTTCGCATCGAGCGGCAGGGCGACCGCAGCCATGCCGCGCTGCTCCATCTGACCCCAGGTATCCCGGCCGGCTGACGGTCAGGTGCCGGTTGGCAGCAGCCTGACTTCCCTTTGCGGGTAGGGAATCACGATACCCCGCGCCCGGTAGGTTTCCAGAATGGCTTGATTGATTTCGCCGATGGCGGACGGGTAGTCGGGTACCTTGACCCAGGGTTTGACGGCGATGGTCACCGCCGAATCGGCCAGGTTGGCGACCTGGATCAATGCCGCCGGATCGGCCAGGACCCTCGGGTTGTCGCGCAGCACCGCCTCGATGCCGGCCAGGGCCATTTTCAGGTCGCTGCCGTAGGCGACCCCAACCTGGAGGTCGAGTTGGCGGATGCGTCCGTAGTTGTGCAGGATTTCACCGGCGATCTTGCGATTCGGGATGATCACGCTGGAAAGGTCCGGATGGCTAAGCACCGTGTTGAACAGGGTGATGGTTTCCACTTGGCCTTCTTCGCCGGCGATGGAAATGTAGTCGTCGACGCGATAGGGACGGGTGAAGATGATGGTCAGGCCAGCCGCCAGGTTGCTCAGCACCCCCTGCATGGCCAGGGCAGCGCCGGCACCCGCGATACCGAGGCCTGCGATCAGCGGCAACAGTTCCACGCCCAGGTTTTGTAGGGCCATGATCAGGAACAGGGTGAGTATCAGGATACGTACGCCGCGTTCCAGCAACTGCCCGGTGGTCGGGTCAAGGGCCATCCGGTTGAACATGCCGTGGCTCAAACTAGCCAGCCAGCGGGCCACATAGAAACCTAGGGTAAGGATGAGGAGAGCGGCGATCAACCTGGGGCCGAACTGGATGGCCAGGGTGATCAAAGCCGACTGGGCCTGGTCGAGGGTAGCGAGTGGGTCGGTCATGGGCATTTTCTTGGGCGAAGCTGACGCGCTATTTTAGCGAGAGTGACGGTTCACCCCTGCTTCCATTCCGGGGAGGAAGAAAGCAGTCCGGCCAGTTCGACCGCTGATTTGACCCCCATTTTCTCGAAGATGTGCGCCCGGTGGACTTCCACCGTGCGCATGGCGATGTGCAGTTCGTCAGCGATCACCTTGTTGAGTTTTCCGGCCAGGATGCCGCGCATGACTTCCCGCTCCCGGCTGGTCAAGCGGTTCAGTTTGTCTTGCAGTGCGCTGACTTGCTCGCCGCTGCTGCGGCGCTGGGCATCCAGGGCGAGCGCTTCGATGATCCGGTCGGCCAGCTGGTTGTCGTCGAAGGGCTTTTCGAGGAAGTCGCTGGCGCCTTTTTTCAGCGCGTGCACGGCCTGCGGCACGTCGCCGTGGCCGGTGAGGAAAATGGCCGGCATGGCGCAGCCCATTTCGCGCAGCCGGTCGAACAGTTCCAGGCCGGACATCGCTTGCATGCGGATGTCGAGGACCAGGCAGCCGGCCATGTCCGGTCGATAATCGGCCATAAAGGCCTCTGCGCTCGGCCAGGCCAGGCCCTCCACGCCGCGCGAACTGAGCAGCCAGAGCAGGGCATCACGGATGGCGTCGTCGTCGTCGACCAAGTGAACAATGCCGGGTGTCATGGGCCGATTCTCCTCATGGGTTGGCAGGCAGGGACAGTAAGAACAGGCTGCCACCGGCCGGATTCGGCTCCAGCCATAGCCGCCCATGATGGGCCTCGACAATGGAACGGCAGATATTGAGACCCATACCCATGCCTTCCGGCTTTGTGGTGAAAAAAGGCTCGAACAGGCGCGCCGCCGTTTCCGCCGGGATGCCCGGGCCATGGTCTGCAATCTTGATCAGGATCTGTCCGGTGTCGTGGTTGGCGGTGACCTGGAGCAAGCGGCGCGGCTCCGGGCAGTCGTGCATGGCTTCGATGCCATTGCGCATCAGGTTGAGCAAGGCCTGGCCGAACAGGACCCGGTCGCCGGTCACCCAAGGTAAAGGCGCGGCGATGTCGGCGGCGATGCTCACCTTATGACGGCGCGCATCCGGTTCCAGCAGGTCGACGATCTCGCCGATCAATTCGGCCATGTCGACCGGTTCCGATTTCGGTTCGGCGCGGCGGACGAAATCGTAAATCCGACGCACTACCTGTCCGGCTCGCCGCGCCTGGGTTTGCGTCTTGACCAGCACGGCACGGATTTCAGCGGGGTCGGCGCGGCCGGAATCGATCAGGTTGAGCGAGCCGGTGGCATAGCTGGAAATCGCCGCCAGCGGCTGGTTCAGTTCGTGCGCCAGACTGGAGGCCATTTCGCCCATGGTGACCAGCCGGGCCGTGGCTTGCAGGCGTTCCTGCTGTTGACGATTGAGCTCCTCGGCCTGTTTCTGCGGGGTGATGTCGACAATCGAACTCATCCAGCCGGTTTGCTGGCCCGTGGCATCGATCAAGGGCGCTTCATGGATCAGGGCCCAGAAAATCTCGCCATTGCGGCGCTGGAAACGGATCTCGAAGCCCTCTGTCGGTCCCTTTCCTGACAGGATGCGGTCATTGAGGGCGCGGGTGGAGTCGATCTCGTTTTCGATCCAGTACGGCATGGGCGGCTCACGGCCGATCAATTCCTCGGCGCGCCAGCCGACCATCCGACAAAAAGCCGGATTGACGTAGGTGATGCGGCCGGAGAGGTCGCGGGCCCGCAGACCGGTTTGCAGGGAGTTTTCCATGGCAATGCGCAGGACGTGCTGCTCGCGCAGTGCCTGCTCCGCCGCATGCCGCTGTTGTATGTCGCGGCGCAGGGCCCACAGACTCCAGACCACCAAAACGGCGAGCAGCACCAAACTGGCCGACAACAACTTGCCGGAAAGCGGTACCGGAGGTCGGATGGGGGTCGCCCAGAGGGCCAGGCCATGGCCAGGCGGATCAAGGGCAATGCGGTGGCTGGCTTCGGTCTCCGTGCCGCCAATCTGCGAGCGGGTTGCCAGTGTGTTGCCCGACAAGTCGATGATGCCGATGTGATTACGCTGAGCCAGCCACCACGGCACGGCATCGCGTAGCAGGATGCGGAAATCGTAGGTGGCTACGACCGTGCCGGCGAAGCGGTTGGCGCTAAAGAGGGGAACGTGAATCTGAAAATTCCAGATACCGTCGCTGTTCTGGTAGGGAGGACTGTAACTGGCCTTGCCAAGCCGGCGGGCGACGTCCAGGGTTGGCTCAAAGACGCTGCCCCGTCCCGTCGGCATATTGCCGATTTGGCGACCATCGGCATCCAGCAGGGTGATTTGTCGGAGGCCGGTATTGTTGGCAAGTAGCGCCCGGGCCTGGGCTTCGAACAGGGTTACCTTGTCCGGTTCGATCTGGGCCAGGTTTTCGGCATTGTGTTCCAGGTCGAAGCGTAGGGTCTGTTCCAACCAGAGCATGTCGCTTAGCAGGGTGGCGCGCGCTTCCTCGCTTTCGGCGCGTTCGCTCAGCCAAAGCTGGGCGGCCACCGAAGCGACAAAAAGGCCAAACGCCAGCCGCGGCAAAAGCCACAGCCAGCGCCCCGGAGGCCCGTTCGCATCCATTGGATTCATGGTGGCATGGTAGCGTAATGGCAAGAGGGATGAACGTACCTTGCCGATTGGCGTATTGAGGAAGGTGGAATCTTTTTATTGAGTCGACTATTTTTGTCAGGAATTCATGAGCGGCACGACTGATCCAAGCCGAGAAGGCGTTCATGTAATCCAACCACCCAAGGAAATGACCATGTTTTCCAATCGAATACGACAAGCATTGTTACTGTCGCTTGGTTTAAGTTTTCTGCTTGGCGCGTGCGCCGAGGAGAAGTCACGCTCACCGGTATATAAAGGATCGACCATGGATACCAATACCCAACTCGACAGCATTGTGCTGGGCATGGGCTGTTTCTGGGGCGCGGAAAAGCGCATGTCGGCGATTGACGGCGTGGTCGATGTCGAAAGCGGCTATGCCAACGGCGAGATCGAAGGCCGCTATGAGTCGGTGCTCGCCCAAGAGGCGGCGTTGCGTGCCGGCCGAAGCAGCAAGCGCAATCATGCCGAAGTGGTCAAGGTCAGTTTCGACCCGGGTCGTACCACACTCGAGACGGTGTTGATCAAGTTTTGGGAAAGCCACGACCCAACCCAAGGTGATCGTCAGGGTGGCGATATCGGCAGCAACTACCGCAGCGCCATCTACACCCACTCCGATGCCCAGCTTGAGGTGGCGCGGAAAACCCGCGCGGTCTATCAGCAGGCCCTGTCACAGGGTGGTTACGGTGCCATCACCACCGAGTTGGCGCCGTTGACCAGCTACTACGCTGCCGAGGACTACCATCAGGATTATCTCAAGAAGAACCCCAACGGTTATTGTGGTCTGGGCGGTAACGGCGTGGCCTATCCCGGTACAACCAAACGTGCGCCGACAGCGACAGCGCCTAGATTGGATGGCAAGGCCTTGGCGCTTGATCGACAACTGGTGGTGTTCGAGGCCGAGGATTGCGCCTTCTGCAAGCAATTCAAGGCGGAAATCCTGGATCACTGGCAGTCCACCGTGCCGGTCACACGAACCTTCAGTCCCAATGCCCCGCTGGGCTGGACGCTGGAAAAGGCCTTGTTCGCAACGCCCACCATCGTGCTCTTCGAACAAGGCCGGGAAGTTTCCCGCTACACCGGCTACAACGGCGACAAGACCCGTTACTGGAAGTGGCTCGGGACGCAATTGCTTTCCCCCGAGCAGCGCCGGATCGCGTTCGAGCAAGGAACCGAGCGGGCCTTCACCGGTTCGCATCTGGATGAAAAGCGCCCCGGCGCGTTTGTCGATCCGATCACCGGCGCGCCGCTGTTTCGCAGCGACAGCAAGTTCGAAAGCGGCAGCGGTTGGCCGAGCTTCTTCAACCCGGTGGCAGGAGCCATCACGCTGCATGAGGACAGCGGACATGGCATGAAGCGGGTCGAGGTGCGTAGCGCCAGTTCCGGCATTCATCTTGGCCATGTCTTCGACGATGGCCCCGCGCCGACCTACAAGCGTTATTGCATCAATGGCAATGTGCTGAAATTCGTGCCCGACTGAGGTGAAACGCCCCCTTACTCGCTACGCTCGTTTCCCCCCGTGGGGGAGGTCAGTTCCTTCGGAACGGCCGTGCGGAACTGATATAGTGCCGCCCGAATTGCATTTGAATACTTGGAACGATGCGCGCTGCCGAACGTCTTGACTCCCCCTCGGGCAACGTCTCACTTGGCTGGTCGCTAACGTTTGCCGCTTGGCTGGTGGCCAGCGTTTCAACCCTGGGCGCCCTGTTTCTCGGCGAGGTGATGGGCTACACGCCGTGCGTGCTGTGCTGGTATCAG
>SXGT01255799.1_pt1 | contig 11274 bp, 21 predicted proteins | sample 3176221 | NCBI WGS metagenome assembly SXGT01 (sample SAMN11356862, study PRJNA531348) | freshwater metagenome | isolation source: freshwater sample F1-120 | place: China: Fuxian Lake, Yuxi | collected 2017-12-25
TGTTGACCAGAGCGTTGCGGTCTTCTTCGAAGAGTCGCACGAGATCGAACACTTTCTCGGAAAAACCGGCGAAAGCAAACACTTTGTTCTCCGGGAACTGCAATGTTCCGTGCCCGGCGAGATCAAACGAGTAGATCGACGGATCCGCGCCGTGTCGGCGTTTATACTCAGCAAAGGCGGCTTTCGGGGTATGGTATCCGACCCATCCCTGCATGTCGGAGAGGATGAAGACGCGGTCGTAGTGCTTGTTCGCGGCCTCGAAGATCGCGTTGAAGTTCGTCCCGCCTCCGTGCGCCCGTCGCCTGATGCCTTCGGCGAGTGTGGAAAGCGAGTCGTTCCCGTTCGGGGTCATGTATTCCGCGCAGTCCGAGAACTGCATGAGGTCGGCTCCGGGGTTCGCCTTGAAGATTGCAGCCGCGAAAAGCGACGCAATCTCGATCGGCTGACCCGTCATGGAGCCGGACGTATCGACAACGACGAGCGAGGAGCCGGCGAACGGAGGCACGTTCGAGAGCGAGATTTCCATAGCCTGGCTGAGCGCATCCTGGATTCGGCGGTCGAGCGACCCGACCATCTCCATCGCCTTCGTGAAGCGGAATGGGAGGACGAGCGACTTCTTGATCCGTTCCTCGTTTACGAGCTGTTTGCAGGCTTCATCGACCATGTCGGGAGCCTGAGTGAAGATGTTGCGGAGGTTACGGAGCAGGGCGAAGTAGCCGAGCTTGTTCTCAAGCAGAAGATCACGCCATGCGGCGCTCTTCATGTCCTCCTTTTCCTCGTCGTTCTCGGCGTTCTGTCCGGCTGCCGTGAGCTTGGATTCCCAGGTCTCGGTAGACTTGAGGTCACCCTTCACGAGCGCGCCAATGGCGTCCGTGTGCTTCGGATGGGTGATGTTAACGATGTCGACTAGCGACACGTCCTTGCCCTCGCCGCGGTACTTAGCGACCTCGTAAGGCGTGAAACGGGAAAGCGCAAGCGCGAGGCCCTTCTTCAGCGAGTTCGGGAATGGCGCGCCGTAAGCATGGCCGTAGTAGGCCATGATCTCGGACGCGTCGTCCGGACGATAGACGATCTGATTGTAAAAATGCTTCGTCCAGGTCTCGCCCTTCACGGTCTTGGCGAGCTCGCCCGCCACCACGTGGGTGATCGAGCGCATACCGAATTCCTTGCGGGCGTAGAGCGCGGCCTTGGCTGCGAAGCGCTTGTCCGGTAGGGCGGCAATTAGCTCGCGCAAGCGAACGAGCGTCTCGTCAGCGGACCGATAGAATTGGTCCTTCATGAACGAGGTGAGCATAATCGAGATAAGCTCGAGCTCCGGCGATTCCTTGTACGCCTGGCCTCCTGCGAGGTTCGTGGCGGTAGGCATGGATCTTGTTGCGTTTCTGTTGAAGCGAGACATAGTTTGGACGGGAGAATAACGGGGAAGGTGGGACTTTTAAAAGAAGTAACCTTTCCGCTCACTGCCCGTGTTAAATGTTTTTGAGATGCCCGGAGAATAATTAGAAGGGGCTTGTTTGACTTTCGCTCTGCCGCTGAGCTACCGGCGCTTGCGCGACGAGTGGGAGTCGAACCCACGACCTTAAGTGTGATTTGAAGTAACCCTTCAATCGCTGCCGGGCGATTATTATCTTCTTATCGGGAGAATATTTGAGAGAGAAATTTTTTGTCCTACCGTTAGACGATACGGGATTGCTCCCGCAGCCGGATTCGAACCGACATTTTTCATGTCAAAGATGAAGTAACTCTCTCGATCACTGCCCGAATGTGTTTGTTTGTTTTTCTGGGGAGAATAATGGCGCGGGAATTTTTCGCCAAATGAAGTAGCCCGCTGCCTCACTGCCCCAAGCGTTTTCTTTTTCCTATTTCTCATCGTCCTTCGTGACTGCCTTCCAAAGCGCCACGGAGAGCGGCACAAGGAAGAGCAGAGTCAGGACGATGAACACGACAACCTTTGCGTACACCATACGTTAGAACTTAATGATCGAGTCCACGAGGGCGTCGGCGGCCTTCGCCGTGTCTTCCTTGAGCTTTTGTTTTAGCTCTTTCCGACGTTCGACGAAGGCGGCTTCCGCCTCACGGACACGCTCCATAATGCGACGCATCACGAGGCGATAAATGGGGGAGAAGAAACGCATACTACTTGAGGTTAACCATCGGGATCGCGTCGCCCATGACGGTCGACGGCAACACGCCGTTCCACTTGTTGACCCACTCAAGCTCGACGAGATTTGAGCTCTGACTAAGCGCCGCGCTCTTGATACTCATCGCCTCAGCGTCCGCCTTCGCGGTCACGAGGATCTGCTGGGCTTCGTATTCCTTTTGGGCTAAGAGATTCTTAGCTGCCAAGGCGTTCTGTTCGGCCGTCACTTTGGCCTCAATGGCCTCGTTGAACGACGCGGAGAACTCGAAGTTCGTGATGGAGACGTCGTCGATGAACGCGTACGGTGCGAGCTTGCCCGTGAGAGCCAGCGCAATCGCGTCTGAGACCTCCGAGCGCTTCGTAATGAGCTCTTCGGCGGTGTAGAGGGCGGTGGCGGCCTTCACGCTGTCCTGGATGCCCTGGGCGACGATCTGAGTCTCGAAGTCACCCTTCACATTTTGGTACAGGTCTCGAACGTAGGCTGTGTCGAGACGGTAGCTCACAGCCACCGACGTCGTCACGGTCTGGAGGTCTTTGGACGCGGCGGATGCCGTTGCCTCGACCTTCGTGCGCTGAACTGACACTTCTTTGACGCTATCGAACGGACTCACCCAGTGGAAGCCCTCGTCGAGCACCTGTTCCTGAACGATCCCGAAGTTTGTCACCACGCCGCGGTGTCCAGCGTTCACAATCGTGAACGGTGACAGAATAATGAAAAGGATCAAACCGACGAATGCCCCTATGGCGATCACGAAACCTATTGCTCCTTTCATAATTTAAACTACTGCTTTAACGCCCGCTGGGCGCATTGAATAATAGTAAGCGATGAGAGTTTCGCGCGACTTTACGCGCTCTGCCTTCTTCGTTTGGTTTTCTTTCTTTAATGCCTGAAGTTCTGACTCTAATCGGTTGATCTCACGGACGCTTAGATTGTCGTTGTTACCGTATGGTTTAAAATCCATCGTTCGAGAATCGTATCTCACCATACGTTGGTGCATCATCCTTTCGTACTCGTATCGTTCACGGTCCATTTGGGAGTCGTAGTTGCTTGATGTTAGTGCCATAAGAGATTCCATTGCCTCGTTAAGCGTATTCATGGTGAGAGTAGTACCTTTGCTGAGAGTACTAGTCGACACTGTGCTTGCGTACGGAGAGGCTGGGTCAATCGCGGCGACAAAGTCACTCAGCCTCTTGCCGGACATACTTAGGAGGTCTTAATCACGTTGATCTCGTGTTTCGCAATCAGGCCGTCGACGAGCTTGCTGAGGATATCCTTCATGTCCTTCACGTCAAATCCCAAGTTCTCAAACGCCTTCTCTAGCATCGCAGCGCGGTCTGATGCGCGCTCCTTCTCGATCCTGAGGGTCGTGTTTTCTTGCTTTAACTTATCGGTCACGGCTTCGACAGCTTCACGTACCGACGTATCCTTGTCGACCTGAGCGCGACGGTCCGCCTCGTCCTTCTCTCGATCCTTCTGCGCGATCGCGCGGTCATAGTCCTGTTTAAAAATCTTCATGTCGCGGTCGTAGCTCGCGATTATTTGGTTAAGACTATCGACGGTCGAGTTGAGGTGGTCGTGATTTTCGGACTTACTGACAAGTTCTTGATACTCGCGTTGGGAAATAAACATAAGGAAAAATTATTTTCTCTTTAAATTTTCTTATTCGCACACCCACCACTCAGGATGGATCCTCCACCAGATCATAAACTGGCGGATGTTTTTCTCTGCGTCGAATTGGTGCCCCTGAGCTTTGATGTACTCCCAGGTGCCATCGGTGAACTGGTAGAGTCCCTTGGCGGTGCTTGTGGGGTTCTGGGCGTACTCGTTGAGGCCACTTTCGCATTGAGCGATCGCGACGGCCATGTCAGGGTCGACCCCAAATGCCACGGCCTGCCAACGAATCATCTGCTCAATATCTCGCTCCCTGATTACGTTTTCGACTGAAGCCTCAATGAGAGTCTCACTCTGCACTGGCGGCGCGGCGACGATATCGGGCTCGAAAGCAATTATTATGCCCATCATACCAACAGCAGTCACGGACGCATACAATAGGATTTTCATCATAAGGTTTTATCGTTCCGGAGGGGCAGTGACGCCCTTCTGACGCTTCTGAAGCGCCTTGCGGTAGCTAATAACCGTATCAATGCCAAGCTCCTTGCTCGTGAGATTACCATCCTTCGCCATCCGGGTGAGGAATTGGTTCTCGAACATGGAGAGATCCTTGCCTTTCAACTGAAAGAAAAGGATCACCTCACGAAGCCTCACAAGTCCCTGTTTTCTGATAATCTGCAAACCTAGGGATGACTTCATATCTTATAAATTTTCACCAGGGATCCATTGTTCACTAGGCAGAAGTTCGTCGTGAAAGAGCGTCCGCATGTCCTTTGGTAACTCTTGAAAGAGGTTCTGCGAGATACCATAGCCTTTCAAGGCATCAAGCAAAACGTGGAAGCGAAGGATGAGACTGATGTCTGCGGCTACGACTTTCTTCGGCGAGAGGTAGCGCCACATCTTGTCAACGTTGGCGGGGGGGATGTCGTCTTCCGAAGGAAGATGACCTTCCAACTCTTCTTCCCTCATGACCTCTGCGTCCTTGAGCTCCGCGTCGTAGTCATGGTCGGAAGTTTCACTTCCGACTGGCACCGTCTCTTCCGGAATGAGCTCTTTCTCGACCTTCTTATTTTTCTTGCCTGGCATACTACTCAGTGAGCGACTTAATCTTCGCCTCGGCCTTTGCGAGCTTTTGTGTGGCGACGCTCAGACGAGTAAGTAGAGAACCGACGTCCTTGATCCACATAGAGCGCCATTTGTTCGGACGTTTTGCGGTGTCTGGTTCCCGACGAATCTGTTGAAGTAATGAATAAAGTTCTTTCACTGCGCCTTTCTTCGCCATAGGATTGAATTAATGAGTTATGAAAATATTCTATCATTGAAATGAGTGGTTGTCAATGTATGCTTGAGCATAACTTGTGCATAACTTTCGGGAATGCTCGAGCATAAATAAAATCACGCGCAAAATGCGCGTGATTTTATTTTGCCGACGTTATTCGGCTGCCGCTTCTGCGGTCTCCTCACCGGTAGCTTCCGGCTCAGGAGTTGTGCCCTCGTTCATCACTTCTGCTTCAGGTCCCATAAGTGTAAGGTTAATAGTTAGAAGCCGTTCCATTATACCAGTTACGCCAGCTTTCGGTATCCTCTCTTTCATACGCTTATTAACTTGCCTTGCTCAGCCTTCGGGAAAGCTCCTTCCTAGCGATGCTCTCGAACGCGGAGGCGAGCTCGTGCTCGGGGAGCGGCGGCTTTACGTAAGTAGAGTTCCACCCGGAGATGAGTGGCCATGCGATCGACTTCCACTCGTGCGTTGGGAATGCGTGGAGGATTTTGCCGATCAGGATCGTCGCGTTCGAGTTGCGCGAACCCTCCCTTGTCGCCTCCACAACGCCCGTCCACTCCTGAGGACTTCTCGCGTGTGTCTGCTGATAGCTCATGCAACGAGAGATCGTCTCCGGAAGCGTGGGAAGCATGTCCATGAGGTCCGGGATCATGTTGATGTCCATGTCCGCTTGGAGCCACGCGTAGGGCCTCTGGGTGTCGGGGTGAATGGAAGGGGGAGCAACCACGTAGCCTCCCTGTGTCTTTACGTCGAGGGAGAGGGCCCCGACCTTGAGCGCCGTGTGGTTCTTAGAGCCCCTCGCATATTGAAAGTACGCGTGGTAACCACCGGTTCCCGTCTCGACCATGAGGGGGCTCTTATACTCCTTGAGGAACGCTTGCTTGGCTTGTTCAAGGAGCCCTGGCTGATCTTTGAACACCTTCACGTCGAAGTCGACGACCGTGAGGTTTGAGACAGCGCCGCAGATAATGCCGACGTTCGATTGCGGGTTGCGCGTGAAGTAACCCTCGACCCTATCCCGGTCGCTTCGCTTGTCTTTTAGTGAATCCCACGAAGACATTACCGGGCGCTTACCCTGTAATGGCATCACGTTGAAGCCTGCGTCGTAGTAGGCGAGGGCGTGTTCGAGGGTGGTGTACATATAAATTAGCCGACGTCGTAAAAATTCTCGATCACGTCAACGCGGTTTTTTTGGTTACCCACCCTCCGGGCGTACCAGCTGCCGCCGTCGACGGCCACAGCTCCACACCGGCATATGCGATAGTCGTGACGATCCATACTCCGAATAAACTTATGACATATCAAACACACGGCACCGTTGATAAAAATATCGCCGATGTCGAATTTGAGTCGTTGCTCCCGCGTGGAAGATTTTGTAACAAACCATAGATAGTCCACGCGGTCTTCCGCGAGGATTTCCCACGCCTCGTTCTGGAACGTTTTCCTTTTCATACTTTTAAACAAATCTTTGAATAAAGCGCACAAGTCGGCGTCATACGATTTCTTTCTTTAGTCGTTCAATGTAATTCACTGCATCCATGAGCTCCTCTTGGAGATGCGTCAACCAGTCGAGAGTCGTGAGGTCAACACGATCGAGCGTGACGCCGTATTTCTTTACGCCAACATCCGAACGTTCTTGGAATTTCTTGATGACTGAAGCGACAATAGAGTCTTTCATACTTTTAAACACATCTTTGAATAAAGCGCTTGGGTCAACATTACGTCGTCCATAGCGCGGTGGGTGTTGGAGACGGGGATGTCGTGGGTCTTGCAGGCGATACGGAGATTGTACTTGAACGTGGAACGGATCCGCAGGACACGTTTAGCATAGGAGTCGAGAGATTCCGCACTGGTGCGGGAAATCCGTAACCCCCTGCCCTTGAAGATCGCGGCGGTGTCGACGTGGGTCTCGCGCAGGTGCTCCTCAGATATGGGACTTGAAAGGCATTGTCGGAGGAACACTAGGTCGAAGTTGGTCCCGTTGTGCGTCACATGGCCCTCAGAGGCCAGAATATCGCCAAGGAGCTCGCGAAGGACGTCCTGAGGGTCTCGGGTTGCATCCTCACTCTCCTCGATCGCCTGGCGCGTTATGCCGTGGATCCTGATGGCCTCCTCTGGGATGTCAATCTGATAGTTCAGGAAGTAGCGACGGGCCTTCACGACAAGGTTATTTTTCGTTACTACCCACGCGACCTCAATGGGTTTGTGGATGAAGGGATCGAGACCTGAAGTCTCGAGGTCCCAGACGGTGACATTTTTGGGGTAGGTCATACCTTTTTCTTCTTGACGTTATTCTTCCGCTTCTGCTCCTTGATCTCCTGGGCCCAGGCGAGGATGCGGGTGATCCCGCGGCCGAAGGCGATGGTCTCGTCCTGGGAGAGCTTCTCGAAAAGCGCAACCTGGCCTGCTGCGGTCACGATCTCGCGCACAGAAAACTGCATGTCAAGGTTCTCGAGGGGGTCTTTTGGGGTTGGCATATGTTGAGGGTTAGAAAGTAGGTTTTGGATAAGTTTGGGAGCCACGCCTCACGCATGAGCGGAAGCGAATATCGGAGCTGCGGCCGATTTTGAGCTTCGGGATACGGTCGAGGACCTTTACAAACTTCGAGCTGCTCTTTGGATATTTGCCATTCTCCTTACACCAGGTCTGGTAGTGCTTGTAGATATCGGAATATGGTGTCCAACCTTCGGACGGAACGGCATCGCTGGCTGCGTCGGGGTAGATTTGGTAGCACTCTTCCATGAAAGCGAGCGCGGGCTCGGACTCGATTGCGAACTGTTCGGCGGTATGAATCGAGGACTCGGAAAGGTTAAATTCCTGGCCTCGATCCATAAATGCCCGAGCGGCTTTTATCGATCGTTGCACGATCCCCGATAACTCCCTAATCAGCTTATCTAAGATCTCCTTGTCCTGCTCCTCCGGTAGCAGTGGATGCTTGTACTCGATAAAGCGAAGGCGGCGCATGAGACCATCGTCAACGCTCTTGAACATCGGGAGCTGATTTGATCCGAAGAGGAGCTTGCAGTGCGGGCAAAAGGAAAAGGGCGTGCCGTACTTACGTTCCGCTTGAATCCTAGACTGTGAGATTAGAGCCTTGAACTTGTCCGAAAGGATAAACTCCGACTCGTCCTCGTCCTGGATGTTTACGCGTTTGCCAGCCAGTTCAGCTACCGTGTATTTGTCACTTGTGAGGCTCTGGAGCGAGAAGGAACAAGTGAAGCGGTCACCGATCAGCTCGCGCATAAGGTCGAGCATGACGGATTTGCCCGATCTGGCCTGACCGTAGAGGTAGAACGCCGCTGGCTCCTTTGTCTTTGGAAGCATGTAGTAGCCAATCATCTCAGGGATGAATGCTTGCATGGCCGCGTCGTCTTTGAACGCGCGGGCTAGGTACGCGTCGAAGACGGGGGTGTGGATAACTTGTGTTTCGTGTGGATAACTAAAGGGGAACGAGTGAAACGCGAGCTTCGTTTTATCGTGCGGAACGAGTTCAAAGGTTTGCCAATCTAATAGTCCGTCCTGAAACGCTGTGTATCGCGTCAGCTCGTGCGTTTCCTCTCCCACCACGTTGTCCATGATCCGCACAATTGCCGCTCTAAGTTCCTTAATCGCTGACGAGTTCGCATCCACATCCGGAAAATTGGTCTCGAGAAAAGACGAAAGCATCTTCGCTAACGGTCCCGTGTCCCTGTCTCCTACTGGAATGATGACCCACGCGCCAGAGGCTTGGTCGTAGTGGTAAAAGATCTGCTCGTCGGCGTGAAAGAGGATGTCGACTTTGGCGTCCAACAAATGCCCGTCGAACATAATCGTCGACGCCAGAAAAGCACGGGCTATTTCCTGAGTCTTTGGCTTTTTCGGCATAGAAAATATGAAATTACCGAAAAGCTGTCTTATTTCGACTTTTTCTCAAGAAATTCCAACATTGCCCGGTTGACGAAGTCCGAGAAAGATCCAAGGTGCTCTTCTATGAGCCGAAGTTTCACCAAACGATGTGATTCCTCGTCCAGTCGAACAGAGGTGATAACGAAGGGCCGAAAGGTTTGTTCGTCCATACTGTGTATAAGTTTTATTAAGTATAAGAATTATAACACACATTATATAGTATATGTTATCCACAGGCGGATTTTCCGGGTTTTTATGACGCACTCATGACGCGTTAATTGATAGCTCGTCACCTCGTCATCGTAGCTAATATTAGCTAAAAAACGTATAGTCTATGACGAGGTGACGAGTCCTTCTAATAATAATAATAATAATATTATATAAGAGGAATATAGAGAAAAAGAAAAAGTTTTTTTTAAAATAGCTCGTCATCTCGTCATCGCGTCATTTGCTGGGAAATTTCACTTTTTTCATGACGAGCCTCGGGAAGGTGGGTAAAACGGAGGATGGTCAGTTCGTTTTGGCATTCTGAGTCAAGCCAGAGCCGGCAGAGCTCATTGGCCTCAGGGGCAGCTGAAAATGAAATTCCGGGCGCGGGCTAATCAGCGGTCAAGGAAATGCGGGTAGCGCGTTTCCCGTGGCGTACAATGGGGAGGATATGAAATGGAGGGACGAGGCGGGGATGCAGACGGACTTTAGCCCTTGGAGCGTCTCGGGGGCGGGTTTGGATTGGATTGCGGGCATGAACCCGGCTAGCGTCGGGAACATTGCCGCGGCGTTTGAGCTGAAGCATGTGCGATGTGAGGGGAGGAAGGGTAAGAGGGCGGCCTGCACGCCTACCCGCTGCGCGGGCAGGCTAGCCGTCGGAGAGCATGAGGAGATGCAGGCGGATGCGCTTCGGTACGCTGCGGGGAGGGGTTCAAAACGAGGGGCGAAGGGGCACAAGATTTCGGACATGAGCGCGGGCTATAAGCCGTTTGATTGCTTTGTGCTCGGGCGGGGAACTTTGGCGCGGTTCGTTATTGGGTGGAGCTGTGGGTTAAGTCGTGGGGCGAGGGTGTATGCGGTGGGGTTTGAGAGAATGGAGGAGTGGCGGGCTTTGGGTGTGGCTAGTGTGACGGAGGAAATGGCCATTAAGGCGGGGGAGAGGTTGAGGGCGTTTGATGGCGGGGAATGAAGAATACCCCCTTGGGGGGTATTCTTATTCTTACGCCTGGGGCATTGAGATGAGCCAGAAGGTGAAGAAGGGCATGAGGATGGCGAAGAGGAGGATCAGGCCGCCTAGGACGTTGCGGAAGAAGTTGAGGACGGTAATTGTGAGTGGGTGGCGTTCCTTGTACTTGTGGTCGTTGATTTGGATGTAGCCGAGAGAGTGGGGGGAGGGCATAGGTTAGGTAAAGATGAATGAGGCTTCTAGCGTGTACATACGGTGTTTTAGGTTTGAGTCTGACCGTGTGACGTCAATGGCGGTGCGCGTGTAGCCGTTCGGCCTTATGCTCACGATTTGAGATGAGCGCGCAAAGGTGAGGACGCCTTCCACAAGTGGCTTGAGGAATGGGAGAAATATAGTTAATCGCTTAATTCGACGTCGGTAACGGTTAAACCGTCGCTGTCCGGGTCGCTCTGGTCTTCTGAATTGTAGTCGCCCGCAAGTACCATACGGCGCGCCTCGTCGGCCGTGTCGGCGTCAACGGAAATGAATGAATGTACTTGCTCGGTAATGTAGACGTGAAAGCGTGGCATATTAGAAGTTTTGAATAATAATATGGCCGTTGTCGCACTCAATAACTGTAGTGTGATCGCGTAGTGAGTCGAGGGAAAGAGGCTTATCAAGAGACTCATTAAGTTCCTTTAGACTGTCGTATTCCGTGTACTCGCAGCAGTAGGCGACGGGATCGAGTTCCATTTCTTCGCCTGTTTCCTCTTCGTAATTCCTGAGGTAGTCAAACAGCGCGCGTTTGCCTTCATAGCTAAAATTATTTTTGTAGGTCTCGCTAAAGGAGTCGCAGAACGTGGAAAAGTTTACAGTAGATTTCATATAGGTTTAGTTATTCGTTACATGATGCTCGGAGATGTTCGCCGTCGTAGCCGCCACAGTCTGGACACATGCCATGTGGGCGGTATTGCTTTACTCCGTGGCCGTTCTTGGTAAGTATTTCATTGAAAGCCTCAACGTCCTGATCCCTTATTTCGATCGGCTCCATGAGGTGCATGCCGTCGCGAAAGATTTCGATAAACATACTTTGCGCGTTAAGTGTTAGAATGATGTGAGAGAGGCCACACGCGACGGGTGCGCTAGCGTTATGCCAGGGCGTCGCCGCGTGTGGTGTGAGTCTTGCGACTCTTGAAGGTCAA
>SXGT01149853.1_pt1 | contig 11273 bp, 7 predicted proteins | sample 3176221 | NCBI WGS metagenome assembly SXGT01 (sample SAMN11356862, study PRJNA531348) | freshwater metagenome | isolation source: freshwater sample F1-120 | place: China: Fuxian Lake, Yuxi | collected 2017-12-25
GAAGGGAGTCGCTTCTGAGCACTCCAAGGGTGGAGCGCGAGGAGGGAACCTCCTCGCAAATAAAAAATCTTGGGGGGGAGAGGGCAACGACCTCGCAGATCGCCATCCCTCCTCCCAAACCCGTCAGGCCACCGCTCTAATAGGTAGTCCTGCCGAAGTTCTTGCCCTTCGCTGAGGGGAACAAGGTTCGAATGACAGGGAGGAGGCGAGGAGCGGGCGCTCGGGTAGACTCGGGGGATGAGGCGCCTCGTTCCCTTGCTGCTCATACTTCTCGCCGCCTGCACCGACGGGGCCAGGCCCGGCGTAGCACCTCCCCCGGCGACTGCCCCTCCGCCCGGCGCGCCTCCTCCGGCGGTTGTCCCTTACAAGGGTCCGGTCAGGCACCCGCTCGAAGGGGCGCTACGCCAGGGTGTCCCTGCGGATCTGGTGGTCCTCTACACCGACATGCACGGCATGCACGGCGGCGAGACCCTCGTGATCAAGGGCTCGGGCGAGGCCTCGATGGAGCGCCGCAAGCACGGAGGCTCTCCCCTGGAGACCAGGACGCTGAGGCTGGCTCGCCCCGACATGGAGCGCCTGATCGCGCTGCTGATCGAGGTCGAGGTGTGGCAGCAGCGCGAGCCCGAGCGCACCCCGGTCCCCGACGAGAGCCGGGCCCAGGTGCGGGTCCAGGCCGGGGGCGTCGAGGGAGGCTTCTGGGAGTGGTACAATGACATGGGAGAGCGAAAGCGCCTTGGCCGCATCAAGGAGCTTATGGAGTCGCTGATACACCCATGAGCGGGACGAGAGCCTTCCCTGGCGTCCTTGCAGCCTCGGCGCTCGTCGCGCTCGTCGCGCTCGTGGACTGCGCCCCTCCCTCCTCGGCGTCGCCTGCTCTCCCCTCCCCGGCCCCCTCAGCCACCTCGCCCGACGCCTTCGTGATCGTGGGCGCCACGGTCTTCGACGGGGAACGCTTCAGGGAGGGCCATGTCAGGGTCGTCGGGGCGATCGTCGCGGGCTTCGTCGCCGATCCGGGCGGCGAGCGCGTGGTGGATGGCAAGGGGCATACGCTCCTGCCCGGACTTATCGACGGGCACGCGCACATCGGCGAGACCACCGATCACCTGGCACGCTTTGCCTCCTTCGGCGTCACGACTGTGCTCGATCTCTTCGGCCCTCCGGATCTCCTGGGCAAGCTACGGAGGGCCGATCAAGCGAGCGAAGGGCTCGGGCGCGCCTCCCTCTTCGGCGCCGGAAACCTGGCGACGGCGCCCAAGGGGCATGGCACCGAGTACGGGATCCCCATCCCCACGCTGGAGCGCCCCGAGGAGGCGCCAACCTTCGTGGCGGCGAGGAGAGCGGAGGGCTCGGATTTCCTGAAGATCGTCTACGACACGAGCCCCGCCGACGTCTCCGGCAAGGCTGCGGCCATGCCCACGCTCTCCCTCGAGACCGTCCGCGCGCTGGTCAAGGCGGGCCATGAGCAGGGGCTGGCGGTGAGCGTGCACACGGGCGGGTGCGACGACATCCGCGCGGTCCTCTCCACGAGCCCCGACGTGATCGCCCACGGCTGCGCGATGAAGCCCGGAGACCCCCTCCCCAAGGAGCTCGCGGCTCGCGGGGTCTTCTTCAACCCCACGCTCGCGGTGCAGCTCCGCCCCTGCGGGATGGAGTACTGGATCCCCCTGGTGGCCGATCCCGAGCTTGCCTCCAGGCTGACCGACGAGGAGAGAGGCCGGCTGGGCCACGACCGCAAGGACCACGACAAGGCCTGTAGCGAGGGGCGGCTGCGCCTGGTCGGCGAGGCCGCCAGGGCCGGGGTGAGGCTGGTGGCAGGACCGGACTCCCCCAACCGCCGTATCCCCGTCGGCGCGTCCCTGCTGGCCGAGCTGGATCTGCTCTCCCTCGCAGGAGCCACGATCGAGCAGGTCCTCGCGTCCGCCACCAGCAACCCCGCCGACGCCTACCGCCTGCGCGATCGAGGGCGCATCGCCCCGGGGCTGCGGGCGGATCTGCTCCTTGTCGAAGGCGATGTCCGCGGGTTCCCGAGGGCGATCTTCCGTACACGAAAGGTCTGGAAGGCGGGGGTGCTCGTCCCGCTGGACCACCGCAAATGAGCCTAACACTCCTGCGAGAGGTTGAACCTGTCATGCAGGCTCGCCCACGGCGGACCGGTCGCGGCCCCCGTGCGCCCTCACCCCCCAACTTTACGTCATGACCTCCGCGAGCCCCTCTCCCCAGGGAGAGGGGTACGCGTGCACCGCGAACTCCATCGTGGGGGTGAGGGCCCGCGGGCCGACCGCCGTCTCCGTCCACGGTCCACTCCCGCTCGACCTCTCGCAGTAGGGCTAAGCGCCAGTCCTCGCCGAGAAACGAAGACCGGTTCATCCCCCGTTTCGATCCCCCGCGGAATCATCCCGGTGTGCGGCTGCGACGGCGTTCCCCCCTCGCCTCCCCCTGAAGATTTTTTATTTGCGCGGAGGTCCCCTCCTCGCACTCCTCCTGTGAATACCCCCTTGCCTGTCTTTTGCGAGACCGCTGCCTCTTCGCTCTCCTGTGAATACCCCCTTGCCTGTCTTTTGCGAGACCGCTGCCTCTTCGCTCTCCTGTGAATATCCCCTTGCCTGTCTTCTACGAGACGGCTGCCTCCTCGCAGACTCCCTTCTCTCAACCGCCTCTTTCTCAGCGATCGCGCGGGGCACCGGCGTCGCGGGGCTGGTTGTGCTTCCACGCGGCCTTGGACATGGCACAGCGAAAGCCCTGGTGGTCGCTCGAGGAGTCGGGGCTGGTCTTCATGCGAGCGGAGGGGCGGTAGGAGGAGCAGTAGGTGGTGGTGCAGAGGAAGGAGCCTCCGCGAATGACCCGCTTTGGAGCCTGGGGCTCGTCGGGATCGAGGCTGCTGGGGGGGCCCTGGGGGTTGACCGCGATCCCCTTGGCGGCGGCGAGCGCGTAGGTGTCGGCGCGGTACCAGTCGCTGCACCACTCCCACACGTTCCCGGCCATGTCGTGGAGGCCAAGGCTGTTGGGAGGGAACCGCCCGACCGGCGCAGCGCTCTCGAAGCCGTCCTCCAGGGTGTTCTTGTAAGGGAACTTCCCCTGCCAGATGTTGGCCTGGGGCGCCCTGGGATCGAAGGGAGCGTCGCCCCAGATAAAACGCTTTCGCTCCAGCCCTCCACGGGCCGCTCGCTCCCACTCCGCCTCGGTGGGCAGGCGGCGGCCCGCCCACTTGCAGTAGGCCACCGCGTCGTCCCAGGAGACCTGCACCACGGGGAGGTAATCCTTGCCCTCGATGTTCTGCGCTGGGCCGCCCGGGTGCCTCCAGTCGGCGCCGGTGACGTACTCCCACCACTGCGACCAGTCCCCTCTCTGCCCCAGCACGACGGGGCCCGCCGTCTTCCTGAAGACGAGCGAGGACGGCCTGAGCTTCTCGGGAGGAGGAGGCGGCGTGCCCGGCGGCAGCTGCCTCATGATCTCCTGGAGATCCGCTGGCTTCTCGGCGGTGGTCTTGTGACCGGTGGCCGAGACGAAGGCCTGAAACTGCGCGTTGGTGACCTCGAAGGCGTCCATGAAGAAGCCGTCGAGGCGCACAGCGTGGACCGGGCGCTCCCACGGCATCCCGTCCCCCGCCGAGTCGCCCATCTCGAACTCGGCACCCGGAATCCAGATCATGCCCGGGGGGCCGTCCCCCTGGGATTGCCCGAATCGCTCGGGAGGATTGGTGCTGCACGCCTTCATGCCATCGGAGTCGGCGGCCGCGTCGGCGCGCGCGGCGGTGGCTGCGCCCTCCGGGGTGGCGTCGATCATCTGGACACGATCCGCGTCTCCGGACGTGGCGTGCCACCCCCAGGCGCCCACCCCCACGCCGACCGCCAGGAGCACCACGAGGGTGAGGGTACGCCCGCGATCGGGCAGAGGAGCGCTCATCTCGCCCCGCGAGAGGTGGCGAGCGCCGCCTCGAGCACCGGCTTCACCGCGCCGTTGAGCGCCCGGTACCCGGCCTGGTTGAGGTGGGTTCCATCCACGGTGTAGCTCGGATTCAGGCGTCCTCCGACAGCGAGGACTGGATCGCTGTCAATCACGGTGAGCCCCGGCGTCTTCATGGCCACGAACGCCTGGTTGATCTTCTCCTGCGCCGAGATCATCGCGTGGATCGCCGCGCCCGACCACACCATGCGGTGCGCCAGATCGGGCTCTCCCACGGGGAACAGCGTCAGGAACACCACGCGCACGTCCCTCTCGAGCAACCTCTCGACGAGCAGGCTCAGGTTCTTGTGGCAGCTCGAAGCGATTCTCTCTCCCTCCCCGGGGAAGAGACCCACGCACTTCGTGTCGTTGCTCCCCAGCTCGATCACGACCACCGAGGGAGCGAGGGCGATCACGTCCCGCTCGAGCCGGAGGAGCTCCTGCGCCGTGGTCTCTCCGCTCCACCCTCGGTTGACGAGCTGCGCCCCCCCCACCTCCGGAAGCTCCTTCCACCGCTCGATGTGCGAGTCCCCCACGAACACCACGCGCCGGGCGCCCGGAGGAGGCGGAGCCAGCGCCCGGTTGTCCTCCACGAAGCGCCGCTCGTTGGTGGGATCCAGCTGGATCTCGAATTTTTCGTGGATCTGGGCGATCGTCCCCCTGAAGAGCCCCACGTTCGCGAGCCCCGACGCCGACAGGGCCAGGAGCGAGATCCCGCACGCGAGCTTCCACCTCATGGCCCGAGTGTCGCCACCATGAACTGCCATGTAAAGCCACGGCGGGGTGTCTTGTATCTCCTCATTCTCCGTGCGCTCCGACACGACTCTCCTCGTACTCGTGCCTTCCTGAGCCACGGCCTGCAGATCCTCGGCTCCCCGGCCAGGCTCCCCCGGCAGGGCGCCGATCCCACGATCGCCTTCGCGGGCGCGGCGCCGGCGTTGGCGGCGGGCTTCGAAGAGACCCACCGACCGGTGGACGCTTCGACTATGCTCGGCCAGCCTGGTCCAGCCCATGAACAGAACGCCGCCCCCCTCCCCCTCGGCCCTCGTCTCGTCCAGTCGCTGCGCGGGTCCAGCGCTCGCGGGGCTCGCCTGCCTGCTCTCGCTCTCGTCCCCGGCGACGGCGGCGGACACGCGCGCCGAGCTGCCCAGGACGAACGCCCTCGAGATGGCCTCCCCGATCGACGGGGACGCCGAGGTGCCCGAGGATCTGCCTCGCCTGGTCCTGGAGACGGGCCGCGCCGTCCCGCGCAAGCCCGAGGCCCGGGTGCTCTTCTTCGACATCCACGGGGAGTATCAGCTCCGCTACCAGGCGCAGCGGAGCGTCCTCCTGGCGCCCACCGCCACCAGGATCGACCAGAACCCTGGGCTCCTGGAGGACTCGATAGGCCAGAATCACTTCGTCAACCACTGGCTGCGCGTCAGCCCTCGCCTGGTCGTCCAGGACAAACTGCAGATCGTCAGCCAGATCGATCTGATCACGGGCCTGGTCGTGGGACAGCTCACCCACGACGTGGGCCAGGACATGACGCCACGCAACGAGAACGACGGCTTCTCCAATATCCAGCTACGCTGGCTCTACGCGGAGGCCAAGCTGCCCGTCGGGGTGATACGCATAGGCCAGCAGCCCAACCACTGGGGGATGGGTATCCTGGCCAACGACGGCAATCACCCCACGCTCTTCGGCGATTACCGCTACGGCTCCATCAGCGAGCGTGTCCTCTTTGCCACCAAGCCAGGAGGAGAGAAATCCGATTTCGTGGTGGCCCTGGCGGGCGATCTGGTCTTTCGAGACCAGAACGCCAGCCTGGTCCGGGGGGACGAGGCCTTCCAGGGGGTGCTGGCCGCCTACTACGAGCGAGGCCCGTCCCAGCTCGGGGTGTTCAGCACCCTGCGCCGCCAGCGCACCAGCAAGCAGAGCCTCCCCTACGCCACGTACACCGAGGAGATCGACGCCTTCGCCGTGGACGTCTTCGCCAAGGGGGCCGCGCCGATCCCGGGAAACGACGCCTTCCTCTTCGGTGCCGTCGAGGCCGCGGCCATCTTCGGCTCCACCAACGCCCTGCGCACCCAGACCCAGGCCAAGGACGGCTCCAAGACCACCCTGCGCTCCTACGGAGGCGCGGCCATCCTGGGCGTCGTCCACCGGGCCAAGGGCTGCACGGGAGACTGCAGGAAGGTCACCCCGGGCAGCCAGATCGCCTTCGGCGATCTGGTGGCCCAGGTCGAGCTCGGCTACGCCTCGGGGGACGCCGATCCCTACGACGCCACCCAGAAGCGCTTCGTCTTCGATCCCAACCACAGGATAGGCCTGGTTCTGTTCGACGAGGTGCTCCGCTGGCAGACCGCCAGGGCCTCCACCGCGGCCCAGGATCCGCTGCTCACCAACGCGGAGCGCCCCACGCCCGGCGTCGACAAGCTCCCGTCCAACGGGGGCGTCTTCGGCGCCATGTACGTCAACCCGACCTTCGTGGTCCGGCCCCGCCCCTGGTTCGATCTCAAGAGCGGGATGGTGATCGCCCAGGCCACCGCCGACGTGGTCGATCCCTACCGCACCGCGACCAGCGGGAGCTACGTGAACTCCAGGGGCGGGAGCCCCAAGCCCAAGGACTACGGGGTCGAGCTCGACCTGGGCTTCGAGGGCCGCGTCCCGCTCGCCCGCGACGTGACCCTGGCGCTCGGCGCCCAGGGAGGCATCCTGTTTCCAGGGAACGCCCTGGCCGACGCCAGCGGCGAGCGCCTGAAGACGCCCTGGGTCGTCGTGTCCCGAGCAGGGCTCTTCTTCTAGACGGGTCCATCTCCGAGGGTATCCATGAAGCTCCGCCATGTCCTCCTCTGCGCCTCGGCCGCCGCCGCCGGCGCCGCCTGCACGAGCGACAGCATCCCCGACCGGCTGGGCCCCGCGCCCTCGGGCGACGGCCCCCGCGTGGTGTTCGACACCATGCGCCGGCCGCTGCCCGCCGTCCCCCTCCCCAACGACGTGGCCACCTTCCCCGATCCGACGAGCCGCACAGGCCGCCGGGTCAACGTCAGCCTGGTGGCGCCGACGGCGATGGAGGAGCAGGCCAGGCGCGACTTCGGCTCGCTCGAGGGCTGGGGCACCTCGGCCCCCATCTCGGTGCAGTTCTCCCGCGCCGACGGCGACGATCCCCGCCAGCCCGCCATCGACCTCGAGGACGTGGCCAGGCGCATGCAGAACGACGACCACGACTTCTCGAACGATCCCTTCTACGTGGTCGACCTGGCCACGGGGATCCCCGTCTTCGTCGACGTTGGCAATGGTTATTATCCTGTCGTCGTCCGTGACAGGGACAAGTACTTTCCAAACGATCCCAAGGGCGCCGAGTCCAACATCGTCTTCGAGACCCTGGAGGAGGGCGCGGGGCTCACCCAGGCCCAGTACCACCCCAGCCTCGACAAGGACTTCGACGGGGTCCTCGATCACCCCAACACGCTGCCAACCACGCTCACGAAGAAAGGTATCCCCGGCGTCGACGACCTGATGACCTGGTACGAGCGAGAGACCGATACGCTCATCCTCCGGCCCCTCCTCCCGCTCGAGGAGAAGCGCGAGTACGCCGTGGTGCTCACAGACCGGCTCAGGGGCCAGAAGCGCGGATCGGTCCGCTCTCCCTTCGACGCGATCCACCACCCGGCCCAGCGCGCGTCCGTCGCCCGGCTGGGGGACGCCCTGGCCGACAAGCGCCTGGAGCGCTACTACGGCGATCTGGCGGGGACGGGCCTGGATCACGTGGCCTTCGCGTGGACCTTCACCACCCAGCCCATCGCCGAGGACATGCACATCCTGCGCGACGGCCTCTATGGCAAGGGCCCCTTCGCCAGGTTCGCCCGGGAGAACCCCCCGGCCCTCAAGGTCTTCCCGGCGGCGGGCAAATCGGAGAACCCGAGCGATCTGCCGGGCTGGCAGACCCAGGGGGAGATCTGCGCCAGACGCGCCAAGACCCCCTTCATCGTCCGCCCCAACGATCCCGACGTGCGCAAGACCTTCGAGGACGTGTTCGCCGAGGTGTACAGCTTTGGAAAGGGCGAGATCAAGGCCATCTTCGAGGCCTTCCAGTATATCGATCACTTCGTGGTGGGCAGCTTCAGATCGCCTTACCTGATGGGCCCTCTGGGCGCCAAGGATCCGGACACCCGCTTCAACGTGAACTTCGTCACCGGCGAGGGCGACGTCCGCTCGGACGACGTCACCTATTTCATCGTCGTACCCAAGGCAGGCCCGGGGATGGCCCAGCCCTTCCCGGTGTCGTTCTGGGGCCACGGCGCGACCGGGCACTCGGACGAGATCATGCTCTACGCAGGCGATTTCGCTCGCCAGGGTATAGCGCTGGTCGCCTACAATAACCCCGAGCACGGCGCGGTCTTCTCCAGCGCCGAAAAGGCCGTGGCCACCGGCAAGCTCGACGGAAACTGCCTTGTCCCCTTCATCTCGGCCTTCCAGCAAGGCCGGGCCAGGGACGTGACCGGGGACGGGCTCGCCGACTCGGGCGCCTACTGGTGGACCGCCCATATCTTTCATACGAGAGACAACGTGCGCCAGGGGCTCCTCGACGCGATGCAGTTCGTCAGGGTGCTGAAGAGCTTCGACGGAAAGACCCTCTCCACCCAGGACTTCGACGGCGACGGAAAGCCCAACCTCGCGGGCGACTTCGACGCCGATGGGATCCCCGACGTGGGCGGACCCAATGCCAAGTACTTCTCCGCCGGGGAGTCGCTGGGGGGGATCATGAGCGAGCTCCTGGGGGGGCTGGAGCCGAGCATGGTGGCCTCGGCGCCCATGTCGGGGGGCGGGGTGATCGCCATGGACGTGGGCTTCCGGTCCTATGGAGTGGTCGACGCCGTGATAGGCCAGGTGATGGGCCCCTTCGTGTTCGCGCTCCCTGCGGGCGAGCGCCCCACCAAGGCGAAGATCGACAGGGCGCGGGCCGCCTCGGCCTGCTCGGAGGGGCAGCGCTCCGTGAGGCTCCACCTGAACGACGCCACGGACGGCTACGAGATGGAGGTCGCCTGCCTGAAGCCCGACGAGCTGGGTCCGGACATGACCGTGGTGGTCACCAACGTGGCGACCAAGCAGGTGCGCTGCTCGGGCACGTCCTCGGACGGGCGCTTCCGTGTCCCCATCCCCACCAGCATCGACGACAAGCTCGACATCCAGATCTACCCCGGCAAGGACCTTGTCGACTCCTACGGGACCTGCACGGTCCCCGCGGGGACCGCGCCCGGGCGCCGGATCAACACGTGGGAGAAGGCCATCCTCCAGCCGAACCCCGTGGCCGACGGCGAGAAGACCAGGTGCGAGAGCGAGGGCGGCTGCGCCCAGTTCCGCGATCGCTTCTTCCCCGTGGGCTCCCCGCTCACGGCCCCCAACGCCGGGCTGGGGCTCCGCCGCCAGACGCCCGAGCTACGGCGCCTGCGCGATCTGGCCCAGGCCGGGATCGACGCGGCGGATCCCTTCAACTTCGCGCCCTATTACTTTAGAAAGCCGCTCTTCGACGAGGAGGGCCGCCGGGTCCCCCCTCACGCCCTGCTCTCGATCAACACGGTGGGGGACAACTTCGTCCAGGTCGCGGCCGGCCTGTCCTTTGCCCGGGCGGCGGGGGCCCTCCCCTTCCTGCCTCCAGGGGCCCTGGCCAGGTACCCGGAGTACGCCGATTTCGTCACGCCCGAGGGCCTCTACGAGAAGCTCGGGCGGAGGACCCCCTCCCAGGCCGCCGCCGAGAACGGCGTGACCGAGGCGATCCCTCGCCTCGGGCGGACGAGCGCTGGCCCCGCTTGCAAGCGCAACTACGTGGAGAAGAGCGAGCTCTGCACCAGCACCGGCACCATCAACCCCAGGGACTGCGCCGAGGCGCTCTTCGACATCGACTGGGTGAGCGAGGGCAAGATGCGCATCGACCAGCCGCACCCCCCTGTCCCCATGCGCCTGGGGAGGCTGGCGGGCGGAGCGATCACCGACGCGCAGAGCCTGGCGCGCGCCTGGGAGCCTCGCCTGCGAGGGGTGCCCATGAGCAACGACGACGCCGCTTGGACCGCGCACAGCCCCGTCATCGCCCTCTTCAACAACTATATCGAGCCCGACGGCGCTCACACCTGGAACGTGGGCGACGCCTGCCTGGCCTTCGACTACGCGACCTACGGCAACGCGCTCATGGCCCGGTTCTTCGCCACCGAGGGCAAGGACGTCTACTACCTGAGCCACCCCGCGACCCACGGCTGCCTGGCCACCGGGACCTGCCCCTTCCTCCGAAAGAGCCCGTGACCGGCCCCATCACTCCTTGGCCTCAGAGGCCGTCCTTCCTAAGTTTTCGCCCTTCGCTGAGGGGAACGAGGTTCGAATTACAGGGATGAGGGAACGGCCTTGGCGTCTCGCAACGGGACACCTTTGGGCGTCTCCACCACGAGTGACATGGTTCGATTCACATGGAGAAGGGGAGGAGGCAACGTCCTCTCCTCCCTGTGACTTACCATCGTCCAATTCAATAAAAGGCCAAAACTTAGGAAGGACAGGCTCTCACTTCCTGGGCAGGAGCGAGGGCAATCTTGGCAGGGAGCCGGCCGCGAGCTGAGCCAGCTGCTGGCGGGTGACGGTCCCCTGGATCTTGAAGGGCAGGGTCGCGGAGAGCCTCCCCCCGCCCACGGTCGCCGTCCCGTCCACGGTATAGGGGATATCGCGGGTGGTCGCGGCCGCGGCGGCGAGCGCGCCCAGATCCTTCCACTCCATCTCCAGGGGCACGTCGAGGGGGGTGCGGGCGCCAGCGATCAGGGTCATTGGCTTTCGTAGAGTGACCGTACCCATATCCAGCTTTCCGTCCAGCATGACATGGCCCGTAACGCCCTGGAGCGACAGATCGATCCGGTTGGGATTGTAGGCCTCGGCCAGGACACGGACCTTCATTCCCTGCATATCGATCGACACCACCCTCGCCGACTTGACCGTGAGCGTGGGAGGCTCGGGAGGCGAGCAGGCCCCGAGGAGAGCCACCACCACCAACGGGAGGAGTCTTGTCCAGCGCATCGCTGGGAGGGTACACCTCGGAGCCTGGCCCGCGGGAATGAAGCCTCGCCAGCAGCGGTTGGACCGTCATGAGCGCCCCTGCCAAGCCTCCGGCCTCGACCTCGGAACCTCCCGCCGGTACGCCCGGAAGCGCGAGCCTGGCTGTCGCCCTGCCACGCCTGGCCTGGCCCCTGGCCTTCGTGGCCATCGCCGCCATGGGATTCGGTCATTTCAGGGCGCCTCCTCCCCCGGCGCAGGCCGAGAAGATCGTGGTGCGCTCCACGCCCACCGTCGTGAAGGAGCTCCGGGCCCTGGGA
>SXGT01393502.1_pt1 | contig 11272 bp, 10 predicted proteins | sample 3176221 | NCBI WGS metagenome assembly SXGT01 (sample SAMN11356862, study PRJNA531348) | freshwater metagenome | isolation source: freshwater sample F1-120 | place: China: Fuxian Lake, Yuxi | collected 2017-12-25
CGACGGCCTTGACGGAGTGGCGCATGTAGTTGACCTGGTCCGAGGGCAGCGCCGCCTGAGCAGGCCCGGTCGTGAGGGTGTCGGCCGTGGCCTCGCGCAGCGATCGCTTCTCCGAGTACGGGTAGGAGTTGCTCGTCGTGTAGCCGTCGACGATCCACACCACGCGGCCGTCGACGACCGCCGGGAAGACGTCGCCGTCGACCGTCAGCCACGGAGCGACCTTCTCGACGCGGTCACGGGGGTGGCGGTCGTAGAGGATCTTGGAGTTCTCGTTGACGCGCTCGGACAGCACGATGTTCGGCTCGGCGAACCGGAAGGCGTACAGCGCCTTGCGGAACAGGTTGCCGACCTCGACGCCGCCCTCGCCGTCGTAGACGTTCTGGGTGACGTTGTCGTCGTTGGCCCCCGACCCTCCGCGGGGGATGTCGACCTCCACGGGCTCGGCACCGTCGGGGCGTCCGACGATCGAGTACGCCGGGGAGTTCTCGCCGAAGTAGATGCGCGGCGGGATCTCGGTGTCGATCTCACCGACCGGCGGGATGTCGCGCTGGACCCACACGGGCTCGCCCTGGGGGCCGCGCTGGTTGCCTCGCGCGGCGATGATGCCGTAGCCGTGCGTGTAGACGGTGTGGTCGTTGGCCCAGTTGCGCTGGTTCGGCTGGAGACCCTCGAGGTTCACCTCACGCGCGGCGATGATCACGTCCTGCGGGAGGTCCTCGCCGTCGAGGCGGTAGCGGCCGACGTCGAGCGTCTGCGGCACGGTGTAGTAGCCGCGCACCTGCTGGAGCTGCTGGAAGGCCGGGGAGATGAGCGTGGGGTCGAGCAGGCGGGTGCTGACGCGCGACTCCGCGGACTCGCGCACCTCCTGCGCCGGGAGCGACGTGGCCGCGCTGTAGCTCTCGGTCTCGACCTCGGCCACGCCATAGGCCTCACGGGTGGCCTCGATGTTGCGGGCGATGTACGGACCCTCGCGATCCGGCTCCGACGGCCGCACCTGGAAGGACTGCATCAGGTAGGGCCAGATGCCGGCGAGCAGGACGGACGTGAGCAGCAGCAGACCGAGGCCGATGCCCGGGACCACCCACGAGCGGATGAACACGGTGGCGAAGAACAGCAGGGCGCACACGACGGCGACGCCGATGAGGATGTTGAAGGCGGGGATGCGGGCGTTGGCGTCGGTGTAGCCGATGCCGTCGAACAGCGACCCGTCGGCGATGGCCAGTCCGTACCGGTCGAGCCAGTAGGTGAAGGCCCGCAGCAGGACGCCGAAGCCGACGAGGACCGCGAGGTGCACCTGCGCGGCGCGGGTGAACTTGGCGCCCCTGCCCTGGATGCGGAACCCGCCATAGACGTACATCACGAACGCCGCACCGATGACCGACAGGACGATCGCGGCGAAGGTGAAGGACGCCACGAAGCGGAACCACGGGTAGTCGAAGACGAAGAAGGAGATGTCGCGACCGAACTGGGCGTCCTCGGTCCCGAAGGCCGTGCCGTTCAGCCACAGCTGGAACGTCTCCCAGCGCGCGGCGGCGACCGACCCGGCGAAGACCGTCAGCAGCACCATGGCACCGAGGAACGCCGGCTTGATGACGGGCGTCAGGGTCTGGCGGTAGCGGTAGGCGGGGTCGGCGCGGGTGGGGGTGGGCACCGTGTCGGGGCGGAACCGGTACGCCAGGAACAGGTTCAGGCCCACGACCAGCGCGAACAGCAGGCCGAAGCCGGCGAACAGGCCCACACGCGTCACCAGGACCGTGTTCCAGACCTGGGTGTAGTCGACCGAGCCGAACCACAGCCGCTCGGTGTAGACGTTCATGAAGATCGAGCCAAGGACCAGCAGGACCGCGAGGGTCACCAGCGTCGGCACCAGCACGCGGCGGCGACGATCGACCGTCCCGGTGCCACCACTCGGCCGCTCGGGTCGTTGGGGTGGGGTTCCGAAAATGTCGCTCACGGTGCTCCTGGCGGGGGGATCGTCGGGGGGCTGGCTCGGGTGGGCGGGGTGCCCTAGAGCCTATGTCAGGGTCTGGTGGAGCGCTGCCAGCAGGCCGGGCACGAGATCGGGCCCCTCCAGTGGAGCGGCGTCGTCGCTCGAGCGGGCCCGGACGGTGCTGTGTCGGCTGCCGTCGCGCAGTACAGCGGCGGCGAGCCGCACCTCCTGGCGGTCCGGGTGCTCGGCCACCGCGTCGCGCAGGGCCGACGGGTCGTCGGGGAGGGTGTCCTCGGCGTCCGGCGGGAGCATGAGCCGTTCGATCACGACGGCGCACCCGCTCACCGCATCGGGCCACTCGATGGCCACGAGCAGTGACTCGAGATCCCCGTCGGGCGGCAGCTCCTGCTCGATGGGGGTGAGCGCGTCGGCCGTCGCGCCGGCCTCGAGGCCGAGCTGCTCGGCGAGCTCCGGCTCCTTGGCCAGCAGCTGGCCCGTCTCCACGAGTGCGAACAGGCGGGCCGGCTGGTCCCACCCGGCCGAGGAGACGTGCTCCTCGACCTCGAGAGTGGCCTCGCGCAGGGGTGTGGAGGGGTGGAGCCCAGAAAGATCTGGCGCTACGACGTCCGGCGCGGACGCGTCCGGCTCGGCGGGATCGTTCAGCGACATGTGGGCACCTCTGCTGTCGGGTCGTCGGAGAGCGTCTCGAGTGCATCGATCGCACCGTCGAGGGTCGTGACCTCGACGAGGGTCATGCCGAAGGCCGATCCCTGTCCGGCCTCGGCGCAGTTCTCGGCGGGCACGAGGAAGATCGTCGCGCCGTCGGCCGCGGCTCCGGCCATCTTCTGGCGGACGCCGCCGATGCGGCCCACCTGGCCGTCACCGTCGATGGATCCGGTCCCGGCGATGCGCTGGCCCCCGGTGAGCGATCCGGGCGTCAGGCGGTCGTAGATCGCCAGGGCGAACATCGCACCGGCGCTCGGTCCCCCGACCTGGTCGCCGACGTTGTTCTCGATCTCGATCGGGAAGTCGTACGACGTGCCGACGGTGATGCCGATCAGAGGGCGTTCGGGGTCGTCCGGCGCCGGTCGGGTGACGATCTCGACGTCGCGCTCCTGCCCGTCGCGCTCCACCGTCACGACCACCGGCTCGCCGGGCTCGACCCTGCCGATGGTCTCGACGACGTCGGAGGAGGAACCCACCCTCTCGCCGTCGACCGCGAGGACGAGGTCTTCGGGCTCGAGCAGCCCACTGGCGGCGCCGTCCTCGATGACCCCGGCCACCTGCGGCGTCTCGGTCACCTCGTACCCGGCAGCGCGCAGGGCGGCGGCGCGCGAGGTGTCCTTCGAGCTGGTCAGCTGGGCGGCGCCCTGCTCGCGGGTCTCGTCGGTGGACTCCCCCTCGGGGTACACCGACTCCCGCGGGACGACCATCACGTCGTCGTCGACGAAGCCGGCGATGGCGTCGAAGATGCGCACGGACCGGTCGGGGCTGGAGACCGAGACCGTCGTGAAGTCGAGGGCCCCGTCGGTCTCGTAGGTGGTGACGTCGTCGGCGAAGGTGAACATCGGCGTGCCGTCGATCTCCCCGAGGGTGTCGAAGGCCGGTCCGGGCCGCATCGTCACGTAGGGCACCGGCACGAGGTAGGCCACGCACAGCAGTGCCACGAAGCTCACCGCGGCCATGACGAGGGCGAGGTAGTGGCGACTCTGACGTCGCTCGTCGATCCGGTCCGGAGTCGACGGGGAGGGCTCGGACACGGCTACAGCGTAGAGAATCGGCGCAACTACGCAGACGACGCGGACCGCGGCCGCGTCACGGGCTCGTGGGATGGACCCACTCGGCGTCGCCGGCGGCGAACATCTGGTGCTTCCACAGCGGCACCTCGGCCTTCGTCTCGTCGATCAGCCGTCGTGCCGCGACGAACGCCGCCTGGCGATGGCCCGCGGCTGCGGCGACGACGACGGCGAGGTCGCCGACCGCGAGGGCGCCGACGCGGTGCACGGCGGCGACGGCCTCGACGGCCTCGCTCGCGGCGATGCGCTCGGCGACCTCCCTCAGTCGGTCGGCGGCGCTCGGGTGCGCGGAATAGTCCAACGCCGTGACGTCGCGATCACCGTCGTGGTCGCGGACGACCCCGGTGAACAGGACGACCGCTCCGGCGGCAGGATCGCGCACGGCGTCGAACACCTCGTCGAGGCTCAGCGGCGAGTCGCGGACGTCGGCGAGTCTGACGTGGGTCATGGACGTCACCCTACGGACAGTGGACACCGACCGCGGGGCGAGCGGGGCGGGCCCGATGGCCCTGGCCGATAGTGTGGAGCCATGGCTGACGACCGCGACCCCAACCCCGACGATCCCCGGGAGAACCCGTTCGCCGGCACTCCCATGGAGCAGTTCTTCACGGCGATGGGTGGCTCCGGAGGGCAGGCCCCTGACCTCGCGGCCCTGTTCGGTCAGATGCAGCGCGCCTTCAGCGGCGCCCAGGACGGTGGGGTCAACTTCGACCTCGCCCGCGACACGGCACGCCGGGCGCTGGCCGCTGCCGGTCCCGACCCCAGCCCCACGAGCACGCAGCAGGGCGCCGTCGACGACGCGGTGCGGCTCGCCGAGAGCTGGCTCGACCGCGCGACCGACCTGCCCGCGGGCGCCTCCACCAGTGCCGCGTGGAGCCGCGCCGAGTGGGTCGAGGCGACGGCCGCGACATGGCAGCAGCTCATCGCCCCCATCGCCGAGTCGGTCGTCGGCGCCATGGGCGACGCCCTGCCGGAGGAGGCCAAGGCGCTGGCCGGGCCGCTCATCGGGATGCTCAACCAGGCCGGCAGCGCCATGTTCACCCAGCAGGTCGGTCAGGCGTTGGCCGCGCTCGGCGGCGAGGTCGTCTCCTCCACCGACGTCGGCCTGCCGCTGACCGCCACCCCCGTCGCGGCCCTGCTGCCCGCGAACGTCGCCTCCTTCGGCGAGGGCCTCGAGCACGGGCCGGCCGACGTCATGCTCTACCTGGCGCTGCGCGAGTGCGCCCACCACCGACTGTTCGCGCACGCGGGCTGGCTGCGGCCGGCGCTCGTCGGGGCCGTCGAGGAGTTCGGGCGGGGCACCCGCATCGACCTGTCCGCGATCGAGTCCCAGGTGCGCGACATCGACCCCACCCGCCCGGAGGCGATCGCCGAGGCCATGCAGGGCGGTCTCTTCGAGCCCGAGCGCACCCCCGAGCAGCAGGCCGCCCTCGACCGCTTGGAGACCCTCCTCGCCTTCGTCGAGGGGTGGGTCGACGACGTCGTCGCCGAGGCCACCCGCGACACGATGCCGGCCGCGCCGGCGCTCGCCGAGGCCATCCGACGCCGGCGCGCCTCCGGGGGTCCGGCCGAGCAGACCTTCGCCTCCCTCGTCGGCCTGGAGCTGCGTCCGCGACGTCTGCGCGAGGCGGCCACCCTGTGGGCGGCGGTCCGCGACCGGCGGGGTGCGCAGGCGCGCGACGCCGCCTGGAGCCACCCCGACCTCATGCCCACGCGCGCGGACCTCGACGACCCGCTGGGCTTCGCTGCCGGTGATCCCGTCGTGCCCGAGGGCGACGACTTCGACGCCGCGCTCGACGCCCTCCTGAACGAGGGCGACCAGGGCGACGACGAGGCCGGCGGGGCGAGCGACCAGCGGTGAGCCTGCGGGAGGACGCCCGCCGGGTCCTCACGGCGTGGCGGGCGCCCAGCGCCGAGCAGGAGCGCCTCCGCCTGCTCTACCTGGATCACCTCGACCGTCACGAGGACGCCATGTGGCGCTCGTGCAGGCCCGACCATCTGACCGCCAGCTCGCTCGTCGTCGACGCGGACGCGGACCGCGTCCTGCTCGTCCGGCACGCGAAGGTCGGACGGTGGCTCCAGACCGGCGGTCACTGCGAGCCCGTCGACGCGACGCTGGCCGCGGCCGCCCTGCGCGAGGCGACCGAGGAGTCCGGCATCGACGGCCTCGTCATCGACCCCGAGCCGGTGCGGCTCTCGCGGCACCACGTGCCGATGTGTGGTCCCGTGCAGCCGGCCCACCACCTGGACGTCCAGTTCCGTGTGCGCGCTCCGTCGGCCGCACAGCCGGTGCGCGGGCCCGGCGAGGACCCCGTCAGATGGTTCGGCGCCCGTGACCTGCCCGAGCCGGTCGACGACGAGCTCAGGGCCTTGGTGGACGCTGCCAGCTGACGCCCTCGAGGAACCCCTCGGCACGCTCGTGCCGGGGGTACCGCTCGACGAGCTCCTGGAACCGGGGGCCGTGGTCGGACTCGATCAAGTGGGCCAGCTCGTGCAGGAGCACCGCGTCGACGACCCACGACGGCATCCCGTGCAGGCGATCGGACAGGCGGATCGTCCCGGCGGCCGACGTGCACGAGCCCCAGCGGTGCTGCTGGTTGGTGACCCAACGGATGGAGGTGGGGTGGGCACGGCCGTCGAGGTAGGTCCGGGACAGGCGCGCCGCCCGGTCCATCAGCTCCTCGTCACCGGGTTGCAGACGCCGTTCGCGTGCCTCCAGCTTGGCCAGCAACGACGTCACGTGCCGCTGCTCCTCCTCCGGGCTGAGGTGGGCGGGCATGAGGATCACGGTGCGGCCGTCCTCGCGTCGGGCCGTGATGTTGCGCTTGCGTCGAGCACTGCGGCGGATCTCCACGTCCATGCGGCCAACGTAGTGCGCGCCTACGACACCCGGTGCGAGCCCTCGCGTCCGCGGGGCCTCCCGCTGGACGTCCATCGGGCGACGCCGGATCGTCCACCGGGTGTCCACACCTCGCCGCGGCGATTCACACACCTTGTCCCCAGCGTCATCCACAGGAGTGGACAAACCTCCTCGGCGCCTTCCGTTTGACGCGGTGTCGACCCTGCCCTAGCGTTTGGCCGCCGGGCTCCCGGCCGCGGTCCGCAGGGGAAGGCAGGCTTCGGTCCGGGGGCCCGGTCTCTCGTCCCCCACCCACCTGCCGGATGTGGACGGTCGCTCGCCCCCGACGGCCGTCGTCGCCCACGATCGGTCCGTGAGTCTTCGTCCGCGACTGGTCGACGGTGCCGTGGTGCTGCGCCGCGACGCCCACCACCTCCTGGTCGGCACCGATCCCGGGGTCGTCGTGCCGGATCGTCCCGGGCTCCTCGAGCTCCTGCGCTGCGTCGACGGCGTCCGGGACGTCGGTGTCCTGCAGTCACTCGCCGACGAGGCGATCGTCGACGACGTCCCGGCCGTCGTCCGCGAGCTCGTGGCCAGAGGTGTGCTGACCGACGGACCACACCACTCCGTGGCGCGGCTGACGGTCGTCGTCCGCACGGGGAGCGGCTGCGCCAGGCTCGGGTCCGCACTGCGCAGCAACCTCGACGACCTCCCGGTCGCCTCGGCCGGACCGGACGGCCCCGGTCTGGTCGTTCAGCTCAGCGCCCACGAGCCTCCACGCAGCCTCGTCGCCTCCTTGATGCACCAGGGCCTGACGCACCTGCTCGTGCGGCGGTCGGGATCCCGATGGCGGGTCGGGCCGTTCGTCGCCCCCGGCCACAGCCCGTGCCTGCGGTGCGCCGACCTCGCGCGCATCGACGTCGACGCCCCATGGGCGGCGGTCCTCCCCCAGCTGGAGGTCCCACCCCTCGTCGCGGCACGCGATCGCACCAGCGAGGCGGCCGTGTGGGAGGCGGCCGCGTTCGTGGGGCGCGAGGTGCTGCGTGCCGCGACCGGAGCGCGCCCCCGCTCCGTCGGCGCGGTCCTGCGCCACGACGAGGACGCCGGCTGGCGCGCGGACCAGTCGGTCGCCTTCCACCACCGGTGCGCCTGCTGGCTCCTCGGCGCCCCATGAGTCCAACCCGGTGAGGTCGCCCGTTCGGACGTATCCTCGAGCCATGCCCGAGGAGACCGACAGACCGCGACGCCGCGAAGGCTCACTTCCCGGCTCGGCCTTCGCCCGCGGCGCCAAGCTCGCCTCCCTACCGGTCGGCTTCGCCGGCCGGACGGCCCTCGGGATGGGTCGCCGACTGGGCGGTGCGCCCGCCGACGCCGTCCTGACCGAGGTGCAGCGACGCACGGCCGAACAGATCTTCAGCGTGCTCGGCCAGCTCAAGGGTGGCGCGATGAAGTTCGGACAGGCCATGAGCATCTTCGAGGCCGCGCTTCCCGACGAGATCGCCGGCCCCTACCGCGAGACCCTCACCAAGCTGCAGGACGCCGCGCCCCCCATGCCGCCGTCGGTCGTGCACCGCGCACTCGCCACCCACCTCGGCGAGGACTGGCGGACCCTGCTCGTCGAGATCGACGACCAGCCCGCCGCCGCCGCGTCGATCGGCCAGGTGCACCGAGGACGCTGGCACGACGGCCGCGACGTCGCCATCAAGGTGCAGTACCCGGGGGCGGCCAAGGCACTGCGCTCGGACCTCAAGCAGCTGGCCCGTCTCTCGCGCATGTTCGGCGTCGTCGCTCCCGGGCTCGACGTCAAGCCGCTCATCACCGAGCTGCAGGACCGCGTCAACGAAGAGCTCGACTACCAGCTCGAGGCGACCTCGCAGCAGGCGTTCCACGAGGCCTACGCCGACGACCCCGTCGTGAGCGTGCCCGCCGTGGTCCACGCCAGCGACGCCGTGCTCGTCACCGAGTGGATGGACAGCGACGGTTCCCTCGCCGGGATCATCAAGGACGGCACCGAGGACGAGCGGGACCACTACGGCGAGCTCTACGTGCGGTTCCTGCTGGAGGGTCCGCGTCGGGCCGGCCTGATGCACGCCGACCCCCACCCCGGGAACTTCCGGGTGCTGCCCGGTGGACGGATGGGCGTCGTCGACTTCGGGGCCGTGGCCCAGCTGCCCGACGGCCTGCCCAGGGCCATCGGACCCCTCCTGCGCTCCGCGATCGAGGGCGACGCCGAGGCCGTCTCCCAAGGACTGCGCGACGAGGGCTTCCTGCGCGAGGGCACGTCGATCGATGCCGACGTCCTGGCCGCCTACATCGGTCCGTTCGTCGAGCCCGCAACGGTGGAACGATTCACCTTCTCCCGCGAGTGGTTGCGCAGCCAGACGCAGCGCCTCAGCACGCCCGGCTCCGAGGGCTTCTCCACCTCGCTGCGCATCAACCTGCCGCCGGAGTACCTGCTCATCCACCGCGTCTGGCTCGGTGGGGTGGGCGTGCTGTGCCAGCTCGGTGCCACCGCACCGTTCACCGCGATCCTGGAGGAGAACATCCCCGGGTTCGCGCCCGCAGCCGGCTGACGCGTTCAGCTCCCGACCACCAACATCGCCGCGACGGCGAGCATCATCAGGGCGACGACTCCGTCGACCACCCGCCAGACCCGGGGCCCGCGGAGCACGCCCCCCAGCGCCCGGGCACCGAAGCCGAGCGCCGAGAACCAGACCAGGCTCGCCACCACGGCACCCACCGCGAACCACCACCGGTCGTCACCATGTGTCGACGCCACCGCTCCCAGCAGAAGCACGGTGTCGACGTAGACGTGGGGGTTCAACCACGTCAGAGCCACGGTCGTCGCGACCACGCGCGAGCGCGATGGGGCCACCATGACCCCACCGGATCGCATCGGACCGTCGGGGGAGGCCGTCGGCCCGTTGTCGGGCTCGAGCCCGCTCCCCCGCGGCCGGAGCGCCCGACGTGCGGCGATCGCGGCGTAGGCCATCAGGAACGTCACGGCGGCCCACCGCGCCACCGACTCGAACCACGGGGCGACCTCCAGAAGACGTCCGAGCCCCGCCACGCCCGCCACGACCAGCAGTGCGTCGGAGATCGCGCAGACGAGCACCACAGGGACGATGTGCTCGCGTCGAAGACCCTGTCGCAGGCCGAAGGCGTTCTGGGCGCCGATGGCGAGGATGAGGCCGAGTCCGGTGAGGAACCCTGGGAGTGCGCTGGACATGCGCTCCACGCTAGAACCGGAACAACTGAAGTTCCAGCGAAGATTATTGACTGGTCATTAGCATTGCTTCATGTCGTGGGATCCCGTGCTCGTCAGCACCTTCGCTGCCGTCGTCGACGCCGGAACGCTCGAGCACGCCGCCCGACGCCTGCACGTCACACCCTCGGCCGTCAGCCAACGGATCAAGCTGCTGGAGCAGCAGGCGGGGCACCGGCTGCTCGTGCGATCCAAGCCCGTCCGCGCGACGACGGCCGGTCAGGTCGTGCTGCGACATGCGCAACGACTCGCCGTCATCGAGCACGACCTGCAGGTCGCGCTCGGAGTCAACACCTCGAGCTCGACCACCGTGACGGTCGCCGTGAACGCCGACTCGCTCGCCACCTGGTTCCTGCCTCGCGTCGCAGATCTCGTCGCCGACGAGGACGTCGCGCTCGACCTGCGCACCGCCGACGAGGAGCAGACCGCCACGTTGCTGGAGGACGGGGCGGTGATGGCCGCCGTCACCGCCCGGCGTGACCCCGTGTCCGGCTGCCGGGTGCGAGCGATCGGCGCGATGGAGTACGTCGCCGTGGCAGCACCGGCATGGCTCGAGCAGTGGGCCTCGTCGTCGATGGAGGAGGCGATGCACGTCGGTCCGCGCGTCGACTACGACCGCCACGACGCCCTGCAGACGCGGTGGCTGGTCGAGCGCTCCGACGGGCGGCCCGCCGAAGGCGCCGTTCACCGGGTGCCGTCATCCGGAGGGTTCGTCCGCGCCGTGGAGATGGGTCTCGGGTGGGGGATGCTGCCGCACGCCCAGGCCACCGCGCTCGTCGCGGACGGACGCCTGCAACACCTCGGCGGCAACACGCTGCGCGTCGACCTGTGGTGGCAGCACCCTGCCGACAGCTCTGGACTCCTCGACCGCCTCACGGCTGCCGTGCTGACCGACGACAGGGCCCTGGCGCCAGTCACTCCCGGGCGATGAGCTCCAGGACGTCGTCGCCGTAGCGCTGACGCTTGGTCGCCCCGACGCCGGGCACGACGGCCAGCGCACGCTCGTCGCGTGGGCGGTGCTCGACGAGGGCGAGCAGCGTCGCGTCGGAGAAGACGACGTAGGCCGGGACCTTGGCGGCTCCGGCAGTCTCGCTGCGCCACTGCTTGAGGCGCTCGAACAGGGCTCGGTCGGCCGGCTCGAGCTGCTCGAGGACGGCGGCGGTGCGCTTCTTCGCCCGAGCCGGCGGAGCCGCTGCCCCGCGGGACGGATGGTCGGGGGGCAGCAGGGAGTCCAGGAAGCGGGTGGGTCCGCGTCCCTGGCGACCGCCCGTCTTGCGCGCCCTCGCCCACGAGATCGACAGCCGCACCCGAGCCCGGGTGACGCCCACGTAGAACAGGCGCCGCTCCTCCTCGACCGCCGCGGGGGTGTCGGCGTGCACGCTCGGCACCATCCCCTCGTGCATGCCCACGCAGAAGACGGCGTCCCACTCCAGGCCCTTGGC
>SXGT01268163.1_pt1 | contig 11271 bp, 8 predicted proteins | sample 3176221 | NCBI WGS metagenome assembly SXGT01 (sample SAMN11356862, study PRJNA531348) | freshwater metagenome | isolation source: freshwater sample F1-120 | place: China: Fuxian Lake, Yuxi | collected 2017-12-25
AAAGCACTTGAAATGAACATTAATCTAATAGCCATCACTGACCACAATTCCACGGGGAATATCAGTGCAGTGATGGAAGCTGCCCAAGGTACTGGATTGACCGTACTGCCTGGCATGGAATTACAAACGCGGGAAGAGGTACATCTGCTATGCCTGTTCGATACAATGGAACAGGTGGAAGCCTGGCAAAAAGTGGTGGATTCCGCCATGCCAAGGCTCTCAAACAATCCAGATTTTTTTGGTGAACAATTTATTGTGGATGCCAGCGGTGATTTTATTCGCCGTGAGGAACGACTGCTGATCGTATCTGCGGAGATCGGGCTGGATGATGCTGCCGCCCAAGTCCACGCCCTTGGCGGATTTGCGATCCCTGCCCACGTTGATCGAAAAGCCTTTAGCCTGATCGCCAATCTTGGATTTGTGCCGCCCGGATTTGAGGTGCTGGAAATTTCGCGCCACTTAAAAGCTCATGAAGCTACTGGACAATATCCTCAAATACGGGGTTATCCCCTTTTACAAAGTGGCGACGTGCATCGGCTGGAAGAATTCCTTGGGGTGTGTGAATTCCACATAGAAGTTCCCACCCTGAGCGAAATCCGTATGGCGCTTAAAAGCACCTCAGACCGCACATTTTCCATCCAAACTGCCGCAAACGTCAATTGAATCTGTCTTATTTTCCAAGCGAAGTAAACTTTCTCAATATCATCAACTAATAATAATTTGAGATGACCTTCGTATAAGAATATGACATTTGATATTTGACGACTTCTTTCATCTGAGATACACTTTTTGTGGTAATTTTCACAAATTTTGCGTCCAGCATTACATGGAGAAAAAATGTCGAGATTAGCACAAAACATCCCCACCACTGATCCCTTGATGAATACGGAAAAACGAGTCGTCATCGATAGAATCCTGGCCGAAAACAAAGGCAAAGATGGCGCAATCATGGTTGCATTGAATGAATTACAGAGCCAGATCGGATACATCACCGAGCCGATGGAAGAGTACGCAGCTCGAAAATTGAATGTGCCCATTAGCGCGGTACATGGCGTCACCACGTTTTATTCATTTTTTACCAACCGACCACGGGGAAAGCACACAATCAAATTCTGCCTAGGGACAGCTTGTTACGTAGGCGGTACTCCGCAATTGATAGACAAAGCCAAGCAAATGCTAGGCATTGATATTGGGCAGACTACACCCGATGGAAACGTCACTCTGGAAGTATGCCGCTGTGTAGGAGCGTGCAGTCAGGCCCCCGTAATGGTGCTCGATGATGAAGTAGAGGGAAGAGTACGTACCAACACATTCCCAGAACTCCTTGCAGCAGCAACTAATTAGCCCGCTGAAATGAGAGAAATCGCCCTGCACCTGCTTGATATCGCAGAAAACAGTGTGGCAGCTGATGCAAAAAACATCACACTCACGGTCTGTGAGGATTTGCAGAGCGATACGTTAACAGCAAGTGTAGTTGATGATGGAAAAGGAATGAGCACCGAAATGGCTGCCAAGGTGACCGATCCTTTCACAACGAGCAGAACCACCCGCAAAGTCGGATTAGGCATTCCCCTTTTCAAAGATGCCGCCGAATCCTGTAATGGAAAACTCGTCATCGACTCGGAAATCGGTAAGGGCACAAGACTGGATGTGGAATTCCAACACAGCCATATTGACCGAATGCCGCTGGGCGATCTGTCCACCACCATACTTACATTGTTCGTGGCATACCCTAACATCCATTGGCTGTTCGACTATGAAATGATCCCAACCAACGGAATGTCAAAAGAAAAGTTTGTTTTCGATACCCAGCCAGTTATGGCTGAGCTGGGCGATATGCCCCTGACAGAGCCATCTGTTTTGGGTTTCATCAGGGAATACATTGAAAGTGGCGTTGCCCGTGTGCGGGTCGCCAGCAACGGTTAGTCTATCATTCCTCAATATCAGGAGAATACTATGCCATCTATCAAATCCCTTGAAGACTTGAAGCGCATCCGCGAAGAAGCTCTCGAAAAACGAAAAGTAAAGACCGCCGAAGGATCCATTCAAGTGACCGTAGCCATGGGCACTTGTGGAATCGCAGCCGGCGCGCGAGACACAATGAAAGCCATCCTTGACCACATCGAAACCAATAATGTGAGCGGTGTGATCGTCACCCAAACCGGCTGCATTGGAAAATGCGATTACGAGCCGATTGTTGCAGTGGTTATCGGCGCTGAACCAAAAGTAACATATGGGCACATCAACCCGGAACGCGCTCGCAAGATCATGCAGGAGCATATTGCCGGTGGAAAAATATTAACCGAGTGGCTCATTCCAGCGTAAGGTATTTCTTACGAGGTTTATGCCAATAAACGGTGGTTCTTTTTTGATAACCAGTTGTAGTCAAATTTTTACCCAAAACAGGACTTTTGCAAGGTAAGTTTAAAAAGTCACTACAAAAAAACCAGGTGAACAAAGCAAATGGCTAATTATCGTTTACACATCCTTGTTTGTATGGATCCACAGTGTCAGGAAAAAGGATCCCAGGACATACTGAAAGAACTGAAAAAAGTGTTGGACACTGCGGGCTTGAAGGACGAAGTCCGAGTTTTGGAAACGCCTCGCATCGGTGGTTGTGACGAAGGCCCGGAAATCATGGTCTACCCCGACGAAGTTCGGTACGCCGGGATCACCGTCCAAGATATCCCCGAACTTGTCGAAGAACATTTCCTAAAAGGGCGTGTGGTTCCCCGCCTATTGTCACAACTTGAGGAGCATGAAGATAAAGAATTAAGCGCTCCCAAACCGAAGGAAGTACGCGTTGTCTTGCGCAACTGCGGCAACATTGACCCGGATAATATTGAAGATTATCTGGCTGAAGACGGCTATCAGGCTTTGGCTAAAGTACTGTCCGAAATGACACCGGAAAACGTCATCGAAGAAGTCACCGCCAGCGGACTGCGTGGACGTGGCGGTGCAGGTTTCCCAGCGGGACGTAAATGGGGCCTTGCACGTGCCACCCAGGATTGGCCAAAATATTTAATCTGCAATGCCGATGAAGGCGACCCAGGTGCATTTATGAATCGCCGCGTACTGGAAGGCGATCCGCATTCGGTCATCGAAGGCATGATCATTGCCGCTTACGCCATTGGCGCATCCTACGGTTATGTCTATTGCCGCGCAGAATATCCGGTGGCTGTCAAAACACTTAAAATTGCCATCCAACAGGCGCGTGAACTGGGTCTGTTGGGCAAAAACATTATGGGCAGCGGATTCGACTTTGACATGGAAGTCCGCATGGGCGCTGGCGCCTTTGTCTGCGGCGAAGAAACAGCCTTGATCGCATCCATCGAAGGTAAGCGAGGCGAGCCGCGTCCCCGCCCGCCATTCCCGGCTGTCAAAGGTGTTTGGGGCAAACCCACCAGCAACAATAATGTCGAAACATATGCCAACGTGCCTCAGATCATCTTGAAGGGTGCTCCCTGGTTTGCCGCGATGGGCACTGAAAAAAGCAAAGGTTCCAAGACCTTCGCCATCGCCGGTGACGTGGAACATCCCGGGTTGATTGAAGTGCCTCTTGGCATCACCCTCCGTGACGTCATTTATGATATCGGCGGCGGCCTCAAAGGCGGCAAAGGCTTCAAAGCGGTGCAAATCGGCGGCCCAATGGGCGGTTGTCTTCCGTTTGAATTCCTCGACCGTCCCATTGATTATGAATCGTTGGTAGCTGCCGGCGCGATGATGGGATCCGGCGGCATGGTTGTGATGGACGATGAGACCTGTATGGTGGATATTGCCCGTTTCTTCATGGAATTTACCCAGGAAGAGTCTTGCGGTAAGTGCAATCCCTGCCGTATCGGAACGAAACGAATTCTGGATATGCTGCAGAATATTTGTGATGGTAAAGGCAAACACGGTGATTTGGAAAAACTCGAAGACCTGTGTCATGAAGTCATCCGCAACAGTTTGTGCGGTCTTGGTCAGGGCGCGCCAAATCCTGTGCTCAGTACACTCAAGCATTTCCGCGCTGAATATGAAGCGCATATTTACGAAAAGCGCTGCCCGTCAGGTGTCTGCAAAGGTCTGACGCGGGCTTTCTGTATCAACACATGCCCTGCCAATGTGGACAGCCCAGCCTATCTTGGACTTATTTCCCAAGGACGCTATGCCGAAGGTCTGGAAATCCATCGCAAGGCAAATCCGTTTGCATTGATCTGCGGACGTGTCTGCCCGGCGTTTTGCGAGAACCGCTGCCGCCGCGGATTGATCGACGATGCCATTTCCATTCGCATGGTCAAACGCTTTATGGCTGATCAATTCTACAATGAGCCTTGGACACCGGAATGTAAACCGTCCAATGGAAAACGAGTCGCAGTTGTTGGCTCTGGCCCAGCCGGGTTGACTGCCGCATTAAGGCTGGCACAACAAGGCTACGGTGTGACCGTTTTCGAGAAAATGCCGCAACCTGGCGGTATGATGACCTACGGCATTCCATCCTATCGTCTGCCGCGCGAACCGCTCTTCACAGAGATCGATAACATCCGCCGTGCTGGTGTTGAAATTCGTTGCAATGAAGCCTTGGGCAAAGACTTTTCTATCGCCAGCTTAAAGGAAGATGGCTTTGAAGCTATCGTCATGGCATTGGGCGCACACAAGAGTCGCCGATTGGGCGTTCCGGGAGAGGAAAAAGAGGGTGTGTATCACGGCATCAACATCCTTCGCGAGATCGCTTTAGGACAGTCGCCGGACTTGACAGGCAAGCGTGTGGCCATCGTCGGCGGTGGTGACGTAGCTATTGACGTGGCACGCTCTTCATGGCGTTTAGGCGCGACCGAAGTCCATATCATTTACCGACGTGAAAAAGCTGACATGCCTGCGCATTTGGAAGAAATTACTGCGGCAGAGGAAGAGGGTGTGCAGGTCCACTTCCTGTCCAACCCGGTGGAAGTCTTGGGCGGCGAAGCGATCACAGGTGTCCGCTTGCAGCGCCAGAAGCGCGGCGACGTGGATAACAGCGGTCGGCGCAGCGTGCATTCGATTCCAAATTCTGAGTTCGAATTGATATGTGATGTGCTTGTTCCAGCCATCGGCCAGATTACCGATTTTGACTGGCAAGCTGATGCAGAAGTTGAAACCGAACAGCCTGAAACCCATCTGGCAATTCTCCAGCACAAGCGCAGAATCCGCACCGAAGAAAAACAAATAGAAACTAACCGCCTTTCCACTTTCAAGGTGGGGCTGGCTTTTGAAACAACACTGCCAGGCGTCTTTGCAGCCGGCGATGCTGTACAAGGCCCAGCTACAGTGATCGATGCTATTGCTCAAGGAAACAAAGTTGCGATTGCTGTGGATACATGGCTAACCACTGGCAAAGTGGGACGGGTCCTGTACAAGCAGCCAATCCACGAAGTTGCCCAGACAGTTGATATTCTGGCTTATGCAGAAGCACGCCGTCCTCAACCTTCGTTTATTCCACTGGATCTGCGCATCGGCGGGTTCGAAGAAGTTGAAATGGGCTACGATGAAACCCGGGCTCGCGAAGAGTCAAAACGCTGCTTGCGCTGCGATATAGAGTGGCAAGAGTACGTTCGTGAGAAAAATTTGTAATCAGTAAAATGTTTTACAACACAGCAGGCGCTAAGTTCGCAGAAGATCTTGCCTGAATTTTATTTTGTTGGCACAAATAACCTTTAGACTTCCAGGCAGTTGCACTGTAGGAAAAAATCAATTTTTTGATTGGAGGTAGGATGTCGGCATTAAAAATGGATACTGACGTGGTCGCTGTAGTTCAAGCGGCAATTGAAAAGCATGGCAAAAAACGTGACGCGCTTATTCCGATTCTTAGCGAGATCAATCACGCATTCGGCTATGTCCCAGGCGAAGCCTTTCGGGAAGTACGAAAACAATTGTATGACCCGGCTGAGCATATGTATGTTGCTGAAAGTCAACTCTACGCGCTGGCGAGTTTCTATGACATGCTTTCCACCAAGCCGCGAGGACGACATGTCATCAAATTCTGCGAAAATGCGCCATGCCATGTAGTCGGTGGAAAGGCCATTTGGGACACCTTGAGGGAACAACTCAACCTGGAAAATGGTGAGACGACTCCCGACTTCAAATGGACGCTGGTCACCACATCCTGTATTGGGTTGTGCAGCGTAGGACCTGTGCTCTTAGTTGACGATGATATCTATGGCAACGTCACACCGGAGCAAGTCCTCGACATTTTGAGACAATATGACTAAGAGGATTCCATCATGAACTCAAAACGCGCCATGATACTGGTCTCAAATGATCCTGAAAGCGTCCGACTGGGCGCAAATGAAATCGTTCAACACTTGAACGAGTCTCTTGCAGCTTATGGCCTGCAAGATGAAGTGGATGTATCCACTATCTCAGACGTAAACCATTCAAATATCCTCCCGCTGGTCATTGTATATCCTGAATCCATTGTGTACGGACCCGTCAAACCCTCGGATGTCCGCTATATTGTGGAGGAACATTTATACAAAGGACGTGTGGTGAACGACCTGCTTGCGCCCCCCAAATACTTAACTGGCCAAATTGGATGGCTTCGCGGACACAAGGGTTACAACCCTGCTGAACAGCGTATCGTATTGGAGCGAGCTGGCCGCATCGATCCAGAAAACATCGAGGAATTTATCACAGCCAATGGCTACGAAGCACTTGGAAAAGTACTAAGTGAGATGAAACCTGAAGGCGTAATTGATGTTATCGAAAAATCAGGTTTACAAGGACGCGGCGGCGCAGGCTTCCCCACTGGACGTAAATGGCGTTTTGTACGCGCAGCAAAAGGCGGGAAAAAATATGTAGTCTGCAACGCAGATGAAAGCGAACCGGGAACCTTCAAGGATCGCATTGTACTTGAAGGCGACCCTCATCTCATCATCGAAGCCATGACAATTGCCGGGTACGCAGTCGGTGCCGATGAAGGGTATATTTACATCAGGGGTGAATACGGTCTTGCTTATCAACGTCTTGAAAAAGCCATTCTACAGGCAAAAGAATTCGGCTTTCTGGGCAATAACATCTTTGGAACGGAATTCAATTTTAACATCCACGTTCATGCTGGCGCCGGCGCTTACGTTTGCGGCGAAGAAACGGCGTTGATCGAATCACTTGAAGGCAAACGTGGAGAACCGCGTTCAAGACCGCCTTATCCAGTTACCAACGGATTATGGGACAAACCGACTCTGGTAAATAACGTCGAGACCCTTGCAAACATCCCTGCAATTCTGCGAAATGGATCAGACTGGTACAGGTCCTTTGGTACACCTTCCAGCCCCGGCACAAAGGTATATACGATCATGGGTAATGTCAATTTCAGCGGCGTGATCGAAGTGCCAATGGGCATCACTCTGCGCGAGGTTATCAACATCTATGCCAAAGGTATGAAGCCGGGCAGCACCCTGAAACTCGCACAAACAGGCGGAAGCAGCGGCTCTACAATTCCTGCCATTTTGCAGGATACCCCCATGGATTTCGAATCTTTCCGAAAAGCGGGAGTTTCTCTTGGTTCCGGCGCATTGTTGATTTGCGATCAGCACACCTGCATTGTAGATCTTGTCAAAGTTCTTTTACAGTTTTTCCGTTTTGAATCCTGTGGTAAATGCACGCCCTGCCGAATCGGCACTCAGCGTGCATATGAGATCGTGGAACGGATCACGCTGGGACAGGGAAAACTGGAAGATCTGGATACCTTGCTCGACCTCACGCGCGAAATGGAACGCGCTTCCAACTGTGGACTTGGACAGACCGCCACAGTTCCGATCCGCGACATGCTCAAGCATTTCCGCACAGAAGTGGAAGCGCACATTCGGCTGGACAGTTGTCCAACAGGTGCATGTGAGTTTTCGGCAGTGAGTGAAAAATAGAAACATATCTTCATCCAATATATTTATAGCAGTGAAAATAAATTACAGAGGAAACTATGGCGCAACTAACAATCAATGGAAAACAGATCGACGTTCCCGAAGGGACAACGGTTTTGCGTGCCGCACAGATGGCTGGGATTCACATCCCGACCTTGTGCGACCACAAGGAATTGACCCCCTACGGCGGCTGCCGCCTGTGCATCGTGGATGTGGAAAAATGGCGCGTTCCGATGGCGGCTTGTACTCTGCCTGTCAGCGAAGGAATGGTGGTCAACACTGAAACCGATGCGATCAAGAAATCGCGCGAGTTCATTCTTTCGATGCTCTTCAGCGAACGAAATCATTTTTGCCCCTTCTGCCAGGTGAGCGGTGGAGATTGCGAACTTCAAAATGCCGCTTACCATGAAGAAATGACCCACTGGCCCATCCAGCCGGGTTGGAGCAATTTTGTAGTAGACACCACACATCCATATTTTGTTCTGGATAACAACCGCTGCATCCTGTGCCGCCGTTGTGTGCGTGCCTGCAGTGAATTGGTGGGCAACTTCACCCTTTCAGCTGCGGAGCGCGGAGCGGCCAGTACCATTATTGCCGACACCGACGTGCCTTTGGGCGAAAGCACCTGTATCAAATGCGGCACCTGTGTTCAAGTCTGCCCCACCGGCGCATTGATCGATCGAACCAGCGCTTATCAGGGACACGATGTGAGCATGGATGAGATCAAGACGGTCTGCAACGGCTGTTCAGTGGGATGCTCTACAAAAATCATAGTGCGCAATAATCGCATCGTGCGAATCGAAGGTGATTGGGATGGCGCAGTCAACCATGGCTTGCTATGTGAGCATGGACGCTATGATCCCATGAACGAAAAGCGAAACCGCATTACAACTCCTCAAATGCGAAAGAACGGCAAACTTGAACCCGTTTCCTGGGATGAAGCCCTGGGCGCTCTGGCAAATACGCTAAAACCACTTGCTGGCAAGAAAGACGGAATTGCTGCAATCGCTTCCACCCGCCTGTCTGCTGAAGCCCTAACTATGTTCAAGGAATTGTTCGCGAACAAATTCAAGAGCAAGATGGTCACCAGTCTCGAAGAGGGAGTACCCACAGCTGTTGTCACCAGCTTTGCCAAAAAGAACGGCGCATTCGAAGGCAAACTTGATGTTCTGCGAAACGCCGACACGGTTCTATGTATCGGCGCGAATATTCATAAGAGTCACATGGTTGCCGGATTCCTCTTCAAGCGCAACCTCTCCAAAGGAACTCATATCATCAACATCGACCCAGAAATCAGTGATCTGGATTACCTGGCGAACACAGCACTCAAGACCAAACGCGGTTCAGACCTTGCGCTCATCAAGGGTTTGCAGGCAATCATTGTGAAGGAAGGTTTGGGACGTTCACCACTGAAACTTACCGGGGTTGGCAAACTCATTGACCAGGCTGTTGAAGAAACAGGCGTATCGCTCGAAGAACTTACCCAAACAGCACAAACTCTGGCACATTCAGTATCGCCAGTCATTCTGTTCGGCAAAGGCATTACCGCTCAACGCGATGAAAACCTCGTAAAAGAATTACACCGCCTGGCTGTTCTGGTTGGCGCAGTGGACAGTGAACGCTTTGGCTTGATCTCAGTCAAAGGCGAAGCAAACAGCTTGACAGCCAGTCTGCTGGGTCTGGATGAAGCCTTCAAGCTGAATGGCGAAAAGGCTGTTTACGTAGCCCTGGGTGATGATTACGCTTCCAGGTCAATGGTTGAGCGGCTTTCGAAAGCTCCCTACCTTGTGGTGCAAGCATCCTACGAATCCGATCTCACCGGCAAGGCGGATGTTGTCCTCCCTGTCACCATCTGGTCCGAACAGGAAGGTCATTACATCAACCTCGACGGGCGGATGCAAAAATCCGAAAAAGCTGTCAATCCACTTGAAAGCGTCCTCGACAATGTAGCCGTCTTCACCGAAGTTGCCAAACGCACAGACATGAAAGTGGAATCTGACTGGCAAAAAGCCGTTCTGGAACGCAAATCCAGCGTGTCTTTGAATTAATATAATGGTAAAGGAGAGCCTCATGAGTAAACCTAAAATTGCCTCTGATTGGATGTGTGGATGCGCGGGATGTCATATGTCCCTGCTTGATATTGATGAGCGCATTTTAAAAGTTCTTGAACTGGTAGACCTGCGTGCCACCCCTATCACCGATCTGAAAGAACCTGATGAAAGCGGTGTAGATGTCGGAATATTGGAAGGCGGAATCAACAATACCGCCAGCGAGGAAGTGGCTCACCGGATGCGTAACCGCTCCAAGATCCTCGTCGCGCTGGGAGATTGCGCCGTGTTTGGCGGTGTGCCGGCCATGCGTAACTTCTGCGGTGTACAAGCCGCTCTTCAGCAAGCCTACGTGGATGCCCCGAGTAACGAACCTGGCAGTCAAATTCCCAATGATCCGGAACTGGCAACCATGACCAAAACACGTGCCCTTCACGAGGTTGTCCCGGTGGACTTCAACGTCCCTGGTTGTCCGCCTGATGCGGATGTCATTTTCTATGTTCTCGCTGAACTGGCGCAAGGACGAAAGCCGGAGTTGAAGGACGAATTATTACATTGGCATTAAAAGTTGGTTGAGTGCGGAATTATGTTCATTTCGCATTCAGCACTACCGGAGGTCACTATGACAGCACAAAAAATAACAATTGAACCCGTTACCCGTATTGAAGGTCACGCAAAAGTTACCATTCACATGAAGGAAGATAACACAGTTGACCATGCCTACATGCACGTCAACGAATTTCGTGGTTTTGAAAAATTCTGTGAAGGACGTTTGTACTTTGAAATGCCCGAAATTACCCCGCGCATATGCGGTATTTGTCCGGTAAGCCATCACCTGGCTTCAGCAAAAGCGGGCGATGCACTCACCGGCCAAACCCCTCCTCGCCCCGCCAATCTCCTGCGCGAATTGATGCACATGGGACAAATGATCCAAAGTCATGGGATGCACTTTTTCGAACTTGCCGGCCCTGATCTACTGCTTGGTTTCGATGCCGCACCTGAAATTCGAAATGTAGTTGGTTTGGTTGGAGCGAACCCTGGTTTGACCGTCAAAGCCGTGATGCTGCGTAAATTCGGTCAGGAAATCATCAAAACCCTCGGCGGAAGAAAGATTCACCCAGTCTTTGCTCTACCGGGCGGCGTAAACAAGTCCCTAACCATTTCAGAGAGGGATAGCATCTTAAAAGGCGTAGATACAGCGATTGAGACTCTGCAAGTCGGCCTGACGATCATGAAGGATTGGGCTGAAAAGAACATGGAGGATATCAATAAATTCGCTGTGTTCCCAACCGGCTATTTCGGGTTGATCACCCCTGAAAATGGGTTGGAACTGTACGATGGCAATATCC
>SXGT01585783.1_pt1 | contig 11271 bp, 7 predicted proteins | sample 3176221 | NCBI WGS metagenome assembly SXGT01 (sample SAMN11356862, study PRJNA531348) | freshwater metagenome | isolation source: freshwater sample F1-120 | place: China: Fuxian Lake, Yuxi | collected 2017-12-25
GACCTCAAGGCCAAGGCCGGCAAGAAGAAGGTGGTGCTGGAACTTGGCGGCAATGCCGCGGTGATCGTCGATCATGACGCCGATCTGGACGACGCGGTCGAACGGATCATTTTCGGCGCCTTCTATCAATCGGGCCAGTCGTGCATCGGCGTGCAGCGGATCATCATCCATGCGGACATTTACGATAACCTGCGCGACCGGCTGGTCGAGCGCGCGGGCAAGCTGATCGCCGGCAACCCGCACGACCGCGACACCTTCGTCGGCCCGATGATCGACGTGAAGGAAGCCAAGCGCCTCGATGGCTGGATCCAGGAAGCCGTGGCGGGTGGTGCCACGCTCCTGTGCGGCGGCAAGCGCGACGGCGCGATGCTGGAAGCGACCCTGCTCGAGAATGTCGATCGCGCCGCCACCGTGGTGGTCGAGGAAGCGTTCGGCCCGGTCGCGGTCCTGTCCAAGTTCACCCGCTTTCACGACGCCATGGCAGAGGTGAACGATTCCAAGTTCGGCCTGCAGGCGGGCGTCTTCACCCGCGACCTGTTCAAGATGTTCGACGCCTGGGATCATCTCGATGTCGGCGGCATCGTGATCAACGACGTGCCGAGCTACCGCGTCGACAACATGCCCTATGGCGGCGTCAAGGATTCAGGTCTTGGCCGCGAAGGCGTTCGCTTCGCGATGGAGGACATGACGGAGATCCGCAATCTCGTCATCCGCCGCGGCGCCGGCGCTGCTCTCCGCTACATGGGCGAGTGAGCCCGCTCATTGGGTGAGGGAGGCCGAGAGCCTCAATCGATCATCTTCTGCTGGCGCAGCCAGGCGAGCAGTTCGACCGTGTTCTTGGCGGGCCCGCCGAACTCGAAGCGGACGCCGTTCATGGCGCAATTCTCCATGTGCGGGATCCTGCCCCCGAAATAGACGAGCGTGCTGCCCTCGAAGGTGCAATCCTTGAATGCGCCGCCGTCGACGACCAGCCGTTCCGGCCCGTAACTCTTCGCTTCCTGCATCCCGCACTCCGTCCAGCTTCGCGCAGCGAATGTGCCGCGAACCGGACGGGCAATCAATCGCTCGGCGGTCAGAGCCGGATGATGCTCATTCGGACCGGCGGGAATGCGGGACGTCGGCCGGAGCGGAAGCGCACATGGCGGGCGCGGGCAGGGGCGGGCGGCAGGCTCACTTCGCCGCGAAGCACGGCCGCGACCTCGCGCACGTGAGTGCTCAGGATCGTCCAGAGCGCGACGGCGCTGCCCACCAGCACTGCCAGGAAGAACAGGGCATAAGCGTTGCTGACCATCGGCTCTCCTATCGTGCTGAAAACGCGAGGAGTCCGTTGCCGTTCCGGCCCGGCTCGGGGCAGCCGCGCAATGGCGGAGCAGTGCGGCAGCTCTGCCACAGGCGGGGTCCTGAACAGGCCGCACTTGTCGCGACGCTCCGTCATCTGCGCTGCTCTGCGATAAACCGCGTTGCGCCGGGCTCGGCTTGGTCGCTAGTTCGCAATCTGTGAGAGGTTTGAACATCTGCGCGGTCGTCGTGGCCTTGCTGATCTCGTCCGGGGAGATCGTCCGCTATTGGGGGAGCGCGCGGTTCGCGCCGCTGGCGTTCGACGAGCTGTTGGTGGCGGCGGCTCTCCTCTGGGCCGCCTGGCGCTCGCCGCGGGATGGCGCGTTGTGGCACGTGGCCGCGTGGAGCGCCCTCTGCGGGTTGGCGCTGGTTCTGTTCGTCCAGACCGCGGATCATCAGATGCACGGGCCCGCCAAGGCGGCCGGCCCTGTCTACCTGACGGCGCTGGGCGGGATGCTCCTGCTCGGCCTGTGGGCGGTGAGAAAGGCGTACAGCATGGCCCGGAGCACCGCCGCCCGATAGCCACGCGCAGCGATGCGTCCGCCCAAGTCGCGGGGAAGCTGCCGGAGTAAGCTCGTGTCCGAGTTGCAACGGACCAGCAGGCCGTGTCGGGATCGTCACACGCGCGAATCCATCGCCGCCCGGCTCCTTCATCCCGGCAGCGCTCGCCGGGGCTGGCGCCTCAGCTCCCGTCGAGAACGACGAGGCGGCTGAGCGGTTCGGCGGACGCGCAGGTTCGAACATTGTCCGCGATGCCCTCGCGATAGGCTTCGACAAAGCCCACAGCCTCTTTGCGGCGGAGCAATTCGTCGAGCACACGGCCGGCGCTGTCGTAACTGGCGCAGGCGAGGCTCCGATCACCGGCTCGTTTCGCGACGTTGCCGAGCGTCACTTCCGCGACCACCAGCCGGTTGAGCGGATTGGCTTTTCGCTCGGGTCCGATGGCGGCGCGCCGATCGGCGACCACTTGCTGTTGCAGAGCAAGCGCTTCGCCGTGCCGGCCGGCGCCGCTCAGCGCCTGCGCTTCGGTCGCCCGAAGGCTTGCGGAAAGGTCGCGCACCGACGCGTCCTGCGGATCGATCGCGCGCAGTCGGTCAACTGTTCGACGTGCGGTGAGCAGGAACGCCGCGGCCTCCGCGGTTCGGCCGGGCAGGCCCTGTGCCGTGGCATTCCCGACATAGGCCGTATAGACCAGCATGTAGAGCACGAAGGGAACATTCGGCTGGGCACGGTCGAGTGCCTCGAAGCGGCGCTGCGCTTCCTGAAACGCTGTCACGCTTTCGTCCAGCCGATCGGTCACATTGTGGCTCAATCCTCGGTAATAGGCCGCCTGTGCCCGGTCGAGATCGGCCGCGCGCCCACGCTGGCGCTGGGCCGGCCAGCGAGCGATGTCCGCCAAGAACCCGTCGGCAAGGCGGAGCAGGCCTTGGCCGTCGCCGTCGAGCAAGGCGAGTTCCATCTGCGTCCGCCCGAGTTCGCTGCGAGCCAACAGCCAGGCCTCTCCACGGTTGGCGGCCGGCACGCCGTTCAGCGCCATCCAGCCCGCCGCCACGCTGTGCGCCGCCGCCTTGGCGTCCGTCTCGCCATGCGCCTGGATCCAGGCCGTGGCCGCCATGGCTTCGCCGAGCAGCGGCCCCGCAACCGGGGCCGGCAGATCGGGCGCGCGCAGCATCGTCACGGCCCGGTCGAGATTGGCACGCGCCTGCGGACGCTGCCCGAGATTGGGTTGACCGGGAACCCCCTGGATGCGCGCCAGTTCGACCAAGCCGGCGGCGCCCTCAAGGCGCAGTTCGGGCCGCGCGTCGCGACTGTTCGCAAGCGCCGACAGGTAACGCTGCGCGCGATCGGCCAGCCCCAGCCGCGCGGCACTGTTGCCGATGACGCGTTGCAACTGCCCGTTCAAGTCGAACAGCATGTAATTGGCGAGGCTGCGCAACTCGGCAAAGCGCGCCGCCTCCGCCGCACGCGCCGCCTCTGCACGGCCCAGCGCCCGCTGCGTCACCACCAGCGCCGACACGAGCAGCAGCAGCACGAGCGCAGCCAGCGCGACCTGCGGGCGATGGCGGCCGACGAATTTGGCGAGGTGATAGCGGCGGCCCCCTTCCATCGCCGCGACCGGCCGGCCGGCCGCCCACGCCTGGATATCGGCGGCCAGCGCTTCGGCAGTCGGATAGCGATCCTGCGGCGCCGGGGCGGTCGCGCGCGCGACAATGGCTCGGAGCTCGGCATTGCCAAGCTCGTCCGCCATCATCTTCTCCAGGATCTTGCCCAACGAGTAGATGTCCGCGCCTGTCGTCACCTCCGCGCTGACCAGCCGCTCGGGCGCGGCATAGCCGGGCGTCAGGCTCAGGCTTGCGAGCGAGGGAGGGCTCGCCGATCGGTCGACCGATCCCGAATCGACCGGCCGGGCGATGCCGAAGTCGATAAGCTTGGCCGATCCCTCGGGCGTCACCAGGATGTTGGACGGCGTGATGTCGCGGTGGACGATCAGGCTTTGATGGGCGAAGGCGACCGCGTCGCACGTCTCGGCGAACAGGCGGAGGCGCTGGGCGCGGGTGGCGCGGTGCTCGTCCGTCCAGTCGAGCAACGGCACTCCATCGACATATTCCATGACGATATAGGGCGATCCGCTCTCCGTCTCGCCGCCGTCGTAAAGCCGCGCGATGTGGGGGTGGGACAGGCGAGCGAGCAGCTGCCGCTCGCGCACGAACCGCTCGACCAGAGCTTCCGACAGGAGCCCCGGCTTGATGATCTTGATCGCCACCGTGTGTCGGAAATCGTCCGCGGCGCGCTCTCCGCGATAGACCGAGCCCATCCCGCCGCGCCCGATCCGCTCCCCGATCAGATAGGCGCCGATCCGTTCCGGCGCGCGCTCTTCAATCAGCCCGTCCGCCGCGCCGCCGGTCTGCAGCTGGGCGACGCGGTCGGCGGCGAGCATCGACAGGAGCCGGTCGCGGATCCGGCGATCCCCGTCCGCCGCCTGCTCGATCCAAGCTTCGCGATCGGGCTCGGCAATGTCGAGAAGCTGCTCGAATAGGGCGATCACCCGCCGCTCGAGCGCCAGGTCAGACATCATTTATCGGGTCGGCGAGCGCATCGGTCAGCCAGGCCCGCGCGACCTGCCAGCGTCGCTTCACGGTCGCTTCCGACCGCTGCGTCACCGCGGCGATGTCCGCCACGCTCATTCCCCCGAAATAGCGCATCTCGACCAGCTCCGCGAGTTCGGCGTCCAGCGCCCCCAATCGGATAAGCGCACATTCCAGGGAAATCAGGTCAACCCGTTGTTCGCCGTCCACCTGGGTGCACAGCTCCACCCGCTGATGTTCCCGCTTGGCCGAATGCTTGGCGCGCGCATGATCGACCAGGATGCGCCGCATCAGCCGGGAGGCAAGCGCGATCAGGTGCATGCGGTCGTTAAGCTCGATCCGATCGATTCGCATCAGCCGGATCACCGCGTCGTTGATGAGGTCGCCCGTCGACAGCGAATGATTGCGCTCGCCGCGCAGGCGGGCGGCCGCGATCTGGGTCAATTCCGGCAGGAACCGCGCGATCAGAGCGTCGCGGGCGTCCGCCTCGCCCGATCGCCAGCCATTCAACAACTGAATAGTTTGCGGCCGGCTTCGCATCCGCGCCTCCCCCGATTCACGAGACTATGGCGCAACTTGGCTGCCGGCAAGTTGATGTGACCCGTTTTGGGCTGATCGCTCGCTTGTCCTGGTGGGACATCATTCGAGGGAGGCGAAAATGGCAGTCATCAACGGGACATCGATCGGCGAGACCCTGAACGGAACTGGCGAGGACGACACGATCAACGGGCTGGGCGGCAACGACACGCTCAACGGCGGCGTCGGGAACGACACGCTGGACGGCGGTGAGGGCAGCGACCGGATGAACGGCGAGGATGGCGACGACGAGCTGCGCTCCTTGAGCGGCGTCGACAACGCGGTCGGCGGCGCCGGGACCGACACTCTGGTCGCCGATTTCTCCTCGGCAACCACCGCCCTGTTCAACAATGGCGGCCCGAGCGCCTCGCCGGGTGGCGGCTTTTCGGGAAATCTCTTCGTCAACAGCAGTCGAAATATCACCTATTCCGAGGTTGAACGCTTCGTCATCACCGGTGGCAGCGGCAACGATACGATCACGACGGCGAGCGGCGACGATATCGTCATCGGCAATGGCGGCGACGACGTGATCAATCTCGGGATGGGGATGAACACGGCCGACGGCGGCGACGGGATGGACCGGCTCGGGGTCGATTTCTCGAGCCAGAGCGGCCCGGTGACGATCGACCTGCGCCAGGCCGTCAACTCGGGCGCGTTCGGTTCGTTCTCGAACTTCGAGAGCTTCGCCAACATCACCGGTTCGTCCGGCAATGACAGTTTCACCGGCGCAGCCGACGTAGTCGGGAACGAGATATTCAACCTCGGCGACGGCGACGACACGGTCGAGGTGGTGAACGGCAACGATGACGTGCATGGCGGTCTCGGCCTGGACACGCTGGTCATAAACTACGCTTCTGCGACCGCCGCCTTATTCAACAACGGGGGCCCAGCCGCGTCCGGAGGCGGGAGCGGCTTCTCCGGCAACTTCTTTGTGACCAGCAACCGGAACGTCAGCTACACGCAGGTCGATCGTTTCGTGATCACGTCCGGAAGTGGCAACGACACCATCACCACCGCCACCGGCGACGACCTGGTGAACAGCGGCGGCGGGGACGACATCGTCAATCTCGGCTCCGGAGTGAACTCGGCCGACGGCGGCACCGGCTTGGACCGTCTCGGCGCGGACTTCTCCGGGCAAGCCGGGCCGGTCACGATCAACCTGGCGAACATGTTCAACGCGGGCGCGTTCGGCTCTTTCTCCAATTTCGAGCTGTTCGCAAACGTCACGGGTTCGTCCGGTGATGACAGCTTCAGCGGCGCGGCGGATATCGCCACCAACGAGACCTTCGCCCTCGGTACGGGTAATGACAGCGCCGAGGTGGTGAACGGGAGCGACTTCGTGAACGGCGGCGCCGGGCTCGACACGCTCGTGATCAATTACGCGTCGGCTACTGCCGCCCTCATCAACAATGGCGGCCCGAGCGCTTCGGCGGGCGGCGGCTTTTCCGGCAACTTCTTCGTCAATAGTAGCCGGACCGTCACTTACTCCGAAGTCGAACGTTTCGTCATCAACAGCGGCACGGGAAATGACGCGATCACGACCGCGAGCGGCGACGATGTCGTCAACAGCGGTGGCGGCAACGACGTGATCAACCTCGGCACGGGCGTGAACACGGCCGACGGCGGCGACGGGATGGACCGGCTCGGGGTCGATTTTTCCGGCCAGTCGGGCCCAGTCACGATCGACCTGCGCCAAGCCGTCAACTCGGGCGCGTTCGGTTCCTTCTCGAATTTCGAGAGCTTCGCCAATATCACCGGTTCCGCCGGCAATGACAGCTTCACGGGCGCGGCCGACGTCGCCGGCGGTGAGACCTATAATCTGGGCGAGGGCCACGACACCGCCGAAGCGGTGAACGGCGCGGATATCGTGAACGGTGGGACCGGCCTCGACACCCTGATCGTCAATTACGCGTCGGCTACGACCGCAGTCTTCAACAATGGCGGCCCTGCTGCATCATCCGGAGGCAGCGGTTTCTCTGGCAATTACTTCACCAACAGCGGTCGCCAGGTCAGCTACACGCAGGTGGATCGCTTCGTGATTACCACGGGCAGCGGCAACGACACGATCACCGCCGCGTCCGGCAACGACGTGATCGATGGCGGCGCCGGCAATGACAGCCTGAATGGCGGGCTCGGCAACGACACCGCTTCCTATGCCACGGCCGCCTCCGCGGTAACGGCAAGCCTCGCGCTGCAGGGCGCTGCGCAGAATATGGTGGGCGCCGGGACCGACACGCTGAACGGGTTCGAGAATCTGGCGGGCTCGGCACACGGCGACACGCTGATCGGCGATGGCAGCAACAACGAGCTGACCGGGCGCGGCGGCAACGACACGCTGGACGGCGCCGCCGGCAGCGACACCGCCATCTATTCCGGCAATCGTGCCGACTATCTCGCGACCGATCTCGGCGGCGGCAATGTCCGCCTGGCCGATCAGCGGGCGGGCGCGGCCGACGGCATCGACGATTTGGCTGGCATCGAGTTCGTACGGTTCGCCGACGGCACGGTGCCGATCTCCGCACTGTTCGGCGTGACCATCACCGGAACGGCGGGCAACGACGTCATCAGCGCAACGCGCACCGTTCCCGGCCAGCCGCTGCCCACCGATGCCGGCGAGACGTTGCTCGGGCTTGGCGGAAACGACCGGCTGGACGGCGCAGGCGGTGCGGACACGATGTTCGGCGGCGCGGGCAACGACAGCTACACGATCAGCGACGTCGGCGACATTGCGAGCGAGGAGACCAATGCCGGCGTCGACGACGGCGGCTTGGACAGCGTGTCGAGCGCGATCTCCTTCACGCTCGGCTCCTTCATAGAAAACCTGACCCTCGTCGGGTCCGCGGTCGAGGGCGGGGGCAATGGCATCGCCAACCGGATCACCGGCAACGCCCTGGACAATGTGCTGCGCGGCGGCGGCGGCAACGACAATCTGAACGGCGGGCTGGGCGCCGACACACTGTTCGGCGGCAGCGGCAATGACATTTACGCGGTCGACAATGAGGGTGACCTGGTCAGTGAACAGACCATCGCCGGCATCGACGATGGCGGGCTGGACAGCGTCAGCAGCTCCATCTCCTACAGCCTCGGCGCATTCGTCGAAAACCTGACCCTCACCGGGTCGACCGCGATCGAGGCGACCGGCAACGACCTCGCCAACAGGCTCACCGGCAATGCAGCGAACAACGTGCTGCGCGGCGAGGCCGGCAACGATGCCCTGAATGGCGGGCTCGGCGCAGACACGATGTTCGGCGGCGCCGGCAATGACAGCTACACCGTCGACAATGCCGGCGACTTGGTCGGCGAAGAAAGCGTCGCCGGTATCGACGACGGCGGCATCGACGCCGTCACCAGCGCGATATCCTACATCCTTGGCGCGCATCTGGAAAACCTGACGCTCAGCGGCAGCATCGCGATCGAGGCGGTCGGCAACGACCTCGACAACCGGATCACCGGCAATGCCGCCAACAATGTCCTGCGCGGCAACGGCGGCAACGATCGGCTGAACGGCGCGCTTGGGGCCGACACGATGTTCGGTGGCGCGGGCAATGACGGGTATACCGTCGACAATGCTGGCGACGTCGTCAGCGAGGAAAATGTCGCTGGTGTCGATGACGGCGGCTTGGACAGCGTGGCCAGCAGCATTTCCCACACCCTTGGCGCGTTCATCGAGAATCTGACCTTGACCGGATCGTCGGCTTTGGACGGCAGTGGAAATGAGCTTAACAACCGGCTTACCGGCAATCTTGCCGGCAACGTCCTGCGCGGCGGCGGCGGCAATGACAGCCCGCACGGCGGGCTCGGCGCCGACACCCTGGTCGGCGGCAGCGGCAATGACGGCTACACCGTCGACGATGTCGGCGACGTGGTGAGCGAGGAGACTGTCGCGGGCGTGGATGATGGTGGGCTGGACAGCGTGTCCAGCACCGTGAGCTTCACGCTCGGCAGCTTCCTGGAAAATCTCACGCTCACCGGAACGGCCGCAGTCAACGGCACCGGCAACGATCTGGCCAATCGGATCACAGGCAATGCTGGGAACAACCGGCTCGACGGCGGCGGCGGCAACGACGCGCTCAACGGCGGGCTCGGCGCCGACATGCTCTTCGGCGGCAGCGGTAACGACGGCTACACGGTCGACAATGTCGGCGATGTCGTCAGCGAAGAGACGGTCGTCGGGATCGACGATGGCGGCACGGACAGCGTCGCCAGCATCGTTTCTTTTGCCCTGGGCGACTTCATCGAGAACCTCACGCTTACCGGAACGGCCGCGATCAATGGCACCGGTAACGATCTGGCGAACCGGATCACCGGCAATGCCGCCGCCAATCGCCTGGAGGGCGGCGGCGGGATCGACAGCCTGTCGGGCGGCCTGGGTGCGGATACGCTCATCGGCGGCGCTGGCAAGGATGTGCTGACCGGGGGCGCGGACGCCGACTTGTTCATCCTGGACGGTCCGGACCCGACCAGCGCGGATCGCATCGCCGATCTGGTCAGCGGCCTCGATCGCATCGGGATCGAAGCAGCCGATTACGGGCTGAGCGTCGGCAACGGCCTCACGGCCGATGGAGCGCTCGACCCGAACTGGTTCGTGAGCGGCGCCGGGGCGAGTGCAACGGCGATTGGGCATGGCCAGTTCGTCTACGACAGCAAGGCCCGGCAACTCCTCTGGGACGCCGACGGGGCCGGCGGCGCCGGGGGCGTGCTGCTGGCGTCGGTGGCGGCGGTCAACGCCGGCGACTTCCTGGTGCTCTGAGCGGCCGCATCGTTCATGTGGCTTTGGCGTCCGCCGCTTGCCGGCGGTGGCCGCCATGCCGCACAGCCTGCTCGTGCCATGGAACTCGCGGCTGATTCCGTGCGCTCCGAGCGCAGCTAGGAACGGACGACCATGGATGAATTTGCCCGCTTGATGAGCATGGAGGGTGTGCGTCCCCTCGATCAGTCGCAGCAGAAAACCCGCCGTCCGGCCAAATCGCCGAGCCAGGTTCCCAGTCAAACGCCCGCGGCGCCGCCGGACGTGGGTGCTGGTGGCTACGCGTGGGTTACCGGTCCTCGCGCACGCACTGCGCTCGAAACGGCGCTTGAGCGCCTCGCCACCGAGATTCGCGATGGACGGCGCGGCTGGGCAACCGGGATCCGCCAGGATGGTAGGACGGTCACGCTGCCTGCTTCATCAGGGGCGGCATCGCTGCTTGGCACCGCAGATCGCCAGTCGCTGCGCCTGATGATTGTCGGCGGCGACGGCTGGACGTTCGTCATGCATCCGCTGATGGGGGTCGCCACGCTCGATGAGGATCCGGCGAGATGCGAATGAACAAAGGGGCGCTCCAGGACACCGGAACTGAGCGAAGTCATTGAAGTGGGTGGCGCACCCGACATGAATATGGTGGGCACTCAGATCATTTGAAATTCTCCGTCGAACTTTATCGCGGATGAGCGATCTGCGCAGCTGCTGGCATCCACGCGATATCGAGTAGGGCGAAAAGCAGACGCTCGTGTTCCGAGACTCAGCAGCCGAACCAAACTCGTGGGCGGCGACGGCTTCAAATGGCCGATCCACTGACATCTCATCGCGCGATGATTGCAAGTTCGCGAAGGCGATCGCGTTGACGGCGGCTGGACGGCAAGGTGGACCGCGTGCGCATTTCGGCGGTTGTCGCCATCGTCGCGGCTTGCGCGGCTGCACTCGTGCTTTCGCCTTCTGCGTCCAGCAGGTTGTCGAGCGGCGGTGCTGGGCCTGGAATTCGTTCGGGGCACCAGTTGGCTGATCCGCCTAATCTGGCCATCCGTAACTTCCCGAATACCCTGTTCGCTCGCCGCTGCTAGGTTCGTCCGCAGTCGTATGAATGCTGGTCGACGGCGGTCGGCGGTGCCATGCGGAAGGGACGTAGATCGCGGATGCGCTTGCCCAGGAAAACACCGGCTCTTGGGCACTCGCGGCGAAACGCCCGTTGGCTCGTTCGTTGAGGACCGCCTTTCAATCGGGGACCGCTGGAGCCTCGATCTTTCGCGTTCAGGACTTGTCGAAGGTTTATGGCGAGGGGCAGGCGGCCGTGCATGCCTTGCGCGGCGTGACATTGGAGGTGGCCGAAGGGCGGCTGGTGGTGCTGCTCGGCCCTTCCGGCTCGGGCAAGTCGACCTTTCTCAACATCCTCGGCGGACTCGACCGGGCGAGCAGCGGGCATGCCTGGTTCCGGGATGCCGAGCTCACCGAGTATGATGACGATGCCCTGACCGAATATCGCCGGAGCAGCGTCGGCTTCGTCTTCCAGTTCTA
>SXGT01763300.1_pt1 | contig 11271 bp, 9 predicted proteins | sample 3176221 | NCBI WGS metagenome assembly SXGT01 (sample SAMN11356862, study PRJNA531348) | freshwater metagenome | isolation source: freshwater sample F1-120 | place: China: Fuxian Lake, Yuxi | collected 2017-12-25
GCTGCACGTCTTAGGATGCCGCCTAGAGCATCCTGACGGGCAGACGGGACTGTCTGTGCTGGGCAATCCTGTGATGGCTGGTGGTGCCGTCCTGTGGCCTTGGAGCATAGGGGCCGAGCGGTGGTTTCATGATCGTGCTTGCGCATGGTTTGAAGGCAACGGAGATATGGAGTTTTTTGCCCTATGCTACTCCCACGCCATGGCCAAACAGCCAAACGTCATGCAAGGCCTTTTAACGCGCCAGGATGCCATTAGGGCCATTCAGCTATGGGTACAGGGTTGCGACGCGACTCGCAAGGAGCTGACAGCCGCGCTAGAGATTCTGATACCCGACCGTAAACCAAGCAATAAGGTAAAGACCTGCCCGACATGCAACCAATATATCCATGAAGAGGTTGACGATTCGGTTCCGCCTGACCTTGATGATGGAGTATTCTTTGATCTATGCGCGCGCCTAATGAAATGCTTCCCTGGGACAACTATGGACTATTGGCTGTGGTCTACTCCCCAAGCTCTTACCATGCGGTATCTCGAAAGACACGCTCGCGGGGAGATGGCTATGGGTAACAACGTAGAGCGAGACGCGCAGATGATGGCCACTAATGCTTTCGAGATTGCCATGCGAATGATTAGAGACAAGCATTTGGCAGCCAAGAAGCTGGAAGAAGATCGACAGGCTACGCTAGAACCAATTGACAGCACGAAAGAGGATTGACCATGGCCCCAGAATTATCACTACTTGTGCGTGTCAAGAATTTGGCCAAGGAAGGGCTTGATTCTGTTGCTTCTTCTGTTTCCGGAATGGCTGGAAAGCTTAGGGGTTCTCTGACCGGAATGGTTGCTGGCTTTGCAACAGTTGGCGGGGCCGTTGCTATCTTCAAAAAGGCTATGACTGAAGCCTTCGACTTTGAGCGTCAAGCGGCTCAATTCTCGGTCATCATCAAGAATGCCGATGAACTGAAAACCCACTTGTCAGACTTAGCCGCATTCTCTAAAGGCTCGATATTCAATCAAGATGAGATTCGGGAAACGTCAAAATTAATGATGATGATGACTGAGGGTGTTCTCGGAACGGCAGAAAGCCTAAAAATGGTTGGAGAGATATCAGCTCAAACTGGAGCCCCAATAAAAGAAGTAGGTACGGCATTAGCCAGAGCGTTTGAATCAATCAAGGCCGGAGATCCAATCGGACGAGTTGGGCAACAACTTCTTTTGATGGGTGCTATTTCTGGAGACACAAAGAAACAACTCGAAGCAATGCAGGAGGCCGGAGCAAACAGCGCAGACGTTTGGAGCGCATTGAAGACGTCTTTAGGTCAATTCAATGGGGCGATGGAAGATGTCAATCAAACAGGATGGGGCCTGATAGAGCAGATCAAAAACGAGATGGGGGAAGCTTTCGAGTCCTTCGGAACAGTCCTCCTAGACACATCCAAAGGAGGTTTGCAGGATTTCCTGGACAAGATCAGAGAGATTTCAGATAGCGGAGAAATTGCAGTTTGGGCCGACAAGACCAAGGAGGCTATTGGTGGTGTTGCAACGGCTTTCGCTTGGGCTGCTAAAGCTGGCTCTGCCGTTGGCTCTGGAATAGGAAAGGTTGCCGGTTTCTTTGGGGCATTAAGTCAGACTGAAGGACCAAGCGCGGCAAGTAGCCCAATGTCCTACGCTTACAATGCCATTAAAGGGGCTTTGTCAAATAGCGCGCAATCACGCACAGACGCACAGGCCCGAGAGGACGCAATCCGAAATGCTGCCGCAACAACCAAAGAATCAGGATGGACGCCAGATGAAGAGGCGACAAACAAGATCGTTTCTCAGAATCAGAAGGAAATAGCATCACAAAAAGAGGCGCAGGAGAAACGAGATTATGAAGCTGAAACTAAAGCTGAAGGACAGAAGATTGAAGCCTTTGACGCAGAACGCAGGAATATTGAAAAGATCAATAGAGAAGCGACAGAGTTAGGCCTTAAATCAGTACAAGTTGATTGGAAGAGTTTGGCGGAGCAGACGGTGGATCAGTTCAAATCAGGCATGAAGCAGAACATGGATCGCACGAAAGATCAGATCGACGTGCAGAAAGAGTTTAATGCTGCGGTGAAAGAGGCGAACGAGAAGCAGGCCGAAGTAGACAAGGGTCATCAAGTAGGAATGATTGAGGATCGCAAAAAAGAAGCTGAAGACGATGTTACGACCTTCAGAGCGGCAGTAGGACGGGCGCAAGATAAACGCCTCTCAAGCAACCAGCAACTGAAACAGAAAGCCAAGGAACAAGAAAAGAAGGCTAAAGATAGAGCTTTCACGATGGATGAACTAGATGCCCTGAGAGAGCGAGATAGGGCGGTAGGCGATCTCACCAAGGAGGAAAAGCTAGCACTTAAACTAGAACAAAAAGATAAGAACAAAGCTCAGCTACTGAGAGCTAAAGAGTCAAGAGGTCAGAAGCTCAGCAAGAAAGAACAGGACTTTTTGAAAGAGGCGAATCTAAAAGACGCTGAAGGGATTGCAGCCGGGAAAGTGCAGAGAGAAAACGACCAACTTGAAGCTGACAAGAACAAGCTTGAGAAAAAACAAGCTGAGGATATATCGGAAATCAGGAAGAAGATAGATGATCTTCTGACGCTAAAGGAAGGTGGCTAATATGGCGTGGCTATCAGCGGTAGATTCAAACGGAACAATCGTTGAATCAAAGAAATACCTTACCGAAAACTTGTGGATTATCATGTCCACTACCATGCACATGACGCGCACGCGAGAGGTCACGGTGACAAAGTTCGTCGGCCTAACCAAGTCGGCGGCAGAAACTCAGGCGTCAACTAGTTCCGCTGTGACTGGGTGTACGGATGCACATACTGAATATATCGGAGGCGGAGGATATAACGCCGTTCAGACAATCGAAACCATAACCGACTGGCAAGACGTATAACAGGAGTCTTCGATGTATCCCTTGCAGAATGACTTTAAAGCAAAGGCGCCTCTGGCCACCCTGCAAGCGGGATGGTTTAACACTGTTGCCAACATCCTAAACGACATTACGGGAGTTGGGTGTCATATCGAAAAGCCCGGAGGCGGGCAGGGGTACGGCTGGCAAATCGTAGTAGATGAGGCTGGCGGTGCGTTATCGCAATATCATTTCAAGGTCGAGCTTGAGTCGGTCTCAACCGTAAAGGTCTATGGGGGCAACTGGAAACGTCATGCGCACGGAGTAGAAACGTCTCTCAACTACGCAGGAGAGTCGGTAGAGATAACAGGCACAACATATCTCATTCTGAAGCTCGACAACAACCTAGCACCAGCCGCTATAAGCCTTGACGCTTCAGCGACAGATGCCGCCGATGATGACAACGTCGTAAAAGTGTTGGCTAAGTGTACGCTTGGGACCGGTGATTCGATAGAAATTGAAAACTATTGGACAGGCGGAGACATCACGGATTTTTACTTGGTTCCAGATAACGATGAGGGAACAAGAAAGTCGCTAGATTATCACGTAGACACAAACTGCTTACAGCTTTATAACTTCGGCAATCAAACCAAAGATACTGCACTTGTTGTTGCAGGGGAGTCTGGCGGAGAATATCTTGATTATGTTACTACTGCGGAAGTACCAAAGGACTGTAATCTCAGTCTTGGCGTAGCTGGAACTATCGCAAAAGGGTTGTCGAGAGGGGACCATGAGCACAAGGTTCCCAACACAACAGTTGAGGCGATAACGTCAGTTCGCTTCGACGAGGCATCGCATAAAATACAGATCAAGTATACAACACTTACGATATTGGCTAGTGACACAGAGGATACAAACTGGACCGACATAACGGAGGCTACCGCTTGCCCAACGGTATAAACTAAAATGCCACTGCAATACGATCCGACAACTAATAAATTGCTGTATCACTCCTCTACCGATATTCGTCCCGGCGCTACACCAAACAAACTCATGTCGGACTGTTGCTGCGGCAATGAACCGCCCTGCACGGCCTGCACTCCTCCATTGAAGAACACCTACAATGTCACAGTTTCGGGAACATGCTGGGCTGCCTATTCAGATGGGCATAGGGACGAGAACTACGCTATTTCAAAGCAGTTTACATTCACAAAAATGAATCCCACCGAATATACGAGTGTCGATTGTGTATGGCAGGATCTTTCAGGATATCCAAGAAGCTTAAATCACGCTTACAATAATTTAGCGCATTTCATTAAAGGCGGATGGAACCCAGATTTAAAAGGGTGGACTCTGATTATATCTATGGGGAGTCCATCCGGCCAATATGATCCATCATGGTCAGTATTCTTTGAATTTGGAGGATCGGCATATCGTAGCAACAACTCAACTCAACCTCATAAGGAGTGGCAAAACTTCCCTCCGTGTAGAGTTGGTGCCGTATTACATCCCACCGCCGGAACATGGCAATGGCAGCAACAATACGTATCGTGGGGGAATCCGACTGTTGTCACGGGCCAGGGAACGGTGGTGATCTCATGAGCAAGTTCTTTGAATTTCACTGTGAATCGAAAGCGCACTGCGAATTGTGCAGGCAGAGAAACAACGGGAAAGTGTGGCGCATCATGATGATGGATGCGTTCGAGGATGTTCAGACACCTGATTTCGCCTGTCCGACCGGCCACCAGTTCGTGGACGATATGCCGACACCATCATATGAGGAGGCGTGCAAGGCCATTGACGCAGCAGAGGATACAGGCCTATGGAGCGACCTCAAACACGCACGACGCAACCACGCACAGGCCATTGAACAGCATCCGGAACACTCCGACTGTTGGCGTAAGAAGCAACAGAATCGGGTAATAAATATGTACCTCGTTGTGGTGGACAAGATGAACAAGGGAAAGGAATCATGAAGAAGATAATCATTGGTGTGCTATTTGTATTTCTTTCCTGCATCGCAGAAGCATTGACAGAGGCTAGATATCTTGACTTGCAGAAGACGGCTACCCCTCGACTGGACGCACTGCAAGCAAGCGCAAAAACATTCAGGTGGACTATTACCGACAATGGATCGAATTGGAACGGAACAGGCTCGTTCCCGTGGATGTATATCGGGCCTAATCCAACAAACAGTGGCATCGTGACTGCGGCTTGCTCTTGGGTGTCTATGACTGGAGGAGTTTTTGAGGCGGCCTTTTCTTCTCAGGATCTCAACACCAATGGCCTAGGATGGATTTACGGGATAGGAGTAACGAGTAACGCTGTGAATGTCTTCCGTCAAGGAGCGTTCCTTCTTAGGCCGGATCCTTACGCGGTTGGAGCCGGACCCGTCAACTTCGCGACCAATCTCAACGCATCTCTGTACACATGGGCAGGAGCAATCAATGGTTATGCTGTTGCTGATGTGCTCATATCTACAACAGGAAACACGGCTGTCGCCAATCAAGCGTTGGTCACGTCTACCAATGCTGTAGCCATTGCGAATCAGGCGACGAACACCGCACAGACCGTTTCAACAAACCTGACAGCACAAATCAGCATCGTAACTAACGATCTTAACAGCGTCTCAAATTCTCTCTATTCTCAACTCATTGCAACGAATGTAGCTTCAACGAATTTCGCTGCATACCTGTTTACGATAGCCCACACGGACCTTGTTCAGAATACGGCAGCAACACTGCAATTGATTGATACAGTAAGCCAATCAATCCCTCCCATCACCACGGCAGTTGACCGTACGACCAATGTGGTGAGCGTTCTGACCAATCTCATCGTGTCTGGAACTATAAGTCCCGACAGCACTGGAGTCTATACTCAAGCCGCCCCTCTAGTTGTAGCGACTCGTCAGTGGAATTTATCAACGAATTCCTACCTTCAATATTTCACAAACGGAGCACCTATTTGTATGCTTACTAATATTCTTGGTGGACGGTGGGATTGCTCAACAAATACGACTGGAGCCCCGGAGGGACTATACGATCCAAGCGGTGGAGCCTCTGGAACATCCCAGGTTTTCGTCACTATCGAAACGAACATTACCTACACCACCAACAGCGTGATCATCGATACGAACAATATTCCGCCATCACTTGCGCAGACGAACGACGCTCGACTGGTGAGCATGTCGAACACGAACAACCATATCAGTGTGCGCACTCCTGTTGCCGATTCGGACGCAGCCAATGCCGGATGGGTGCGCGGCTTGTTTGATGTTTCGTCGGAATTCTTTGTCACGACGAATCGCGCTTACGTCGGGTGGGACACAAACAACGTATTTCAGTTCCAGAATGATACGGCCCCAGCGGTTCAGGCAAGCAGGACATACACAGGATTGTCCAATGGCATGTATCTAGGTTGCGGAATTACGACGTCCAAAGTCTCATCGGTTCAGGGCCCAATCGTTGTAAACTCTTACCTATCGATGCTCGGAGGATCGGCGAACAGGAGTTTAACTGTGAGGCCGGAGATCTATTACACGTACAGCACCAACGCCACCACGCGAACACTGGGCGACTGGGAGGGGACAGCACAGGAAATCACGACAGGTACGAATCTCTATTCGTGGGTGATTAGTTTTCCTAAACCCATCCTGACTGGCGACGTGTATGTCGTGAGATGCTTCAGAGTGGCGGACGTTCAGGGCACGCCAAACAAACCCGACTTTGGAATTACACTGGGAAGCAATACGTCTACCCATATTGGTCTGAATGTTCCTGGTGTAAGTTCTGGAATACCGGACGCACCTGCGGACAGCAATGTCTACAGCCGAATAAACAATACGTGGACGAATGTGCCCATAGTGACCGGATCAACCAACGGCATAAATAATTGGTGGATGAGGACGACAAATACATGGGACTTGTCAACTGCCGCTGGTTATAGGCTTGGACAGCTCACAAATGATAACGCCGTTCACACTATCAACCTGGACTCGCATCCTGATTTTGTTCCGTCTAATGCAAGGGCAATAGTAGTGTATTATGATGTTGCGGTATCTTCACTTGGCGGCACATTTTATCTCTGGCCGGGAACCACCTATAACGGGAACAGCATTACCATCAAACCGAAAACAACAGGATTTGACGATTACGATTCTCGACTGTTAATCATCGGAACTAATAGAATCTTGTCTTATCAGTCTGGAAGCGGTGCAGATATCACGTATGTTTATTTAGCCTTGGGGACTGGATTATGAAACAACTCGACATCAAAAGCGTAATCATCGGAGCCTTGCTAATGCTGGTCGTAGGGCTGGCAACGGCAGGCGTAAAGATTCAACAAGCGGCTGATCGGTACTTCAATCCGCGCGGCATGTCGGCTATCTCCCTGACGATCTTGGATCAAGTCAACGTGATTCGGGCGAGGCTACCTACACCACTTGCGGCGATCACGACCAACCAGATGCTTAACGCGATCGATGCGAAGTTTGACAGCATCGATCCGTTTACATATGAGACCAACAACCCGTACATGAGGCCGTAACGATTGATGATTGAAAATAGTTTGCGACTGATGTATGATAAGGAAAAGGATTGTCCAGATGATGACCGGATCAAATATTAATGGTATAAACGCAGAGGAGATTGTTGTGTCTCTCAGCTCTTTAGAAGTGTCTGTTATCATAAAGGGAGTAACTGCAATACCGTTGGCCATGATTGATCCGCTGCATCCAGCTGCCATGTCAGTATTCGACAAACTAAAAACGGCTGCACAAAAGAAGCTTAACGAAGTCAAGGAGACTGACTATGCGAAGACTTAAACTACTGGTATCGTATCTCTTCTTTTCTTCGTTCATATTATACTGTGATGCAGCATCTTATATCACAATTAGGCCGGACAGCCAGCGGCAAAAAGAAAGTATAGACATATCGGCATCACAATTATCTGCCTTTACACTCCGCGTATTGCCTCTCAACAATGGCGAGGCCATGACGCTAACCACGAATGACCATGCTATCTTGGGCTATGGGACCAACTGGGACAATAGTGCTTCAATGGTGATAATCAATGGCAGCACGATAACTGCTTCAAACATGTTTCTGTTCAGCGTAGCGGCCTCTAACGTGCCTCAATCTGGCTCATATTTTTACCAGATCTTGCAGACAAATAGTCTTACTAATAGCTCATCTGTTCTTGGGCATGGCCTATTACAGTTGGCCAAGTCTCCCATAACTGGTCCGTATACAGCTCTCAATCTTCAAACCATTCTCAACTGGGATCAGGTGCTTAACCTCAATGCTGGTCCTTGGGTGCTGACAAACTCGGCTGAATGGATTCAGATTCAGTCTGACAGTGACACGGCATACCTCAACTCGACCAACGCTATCGCCATTGCTCAAAACGCGGCATCACTGGCATACCTAAACGATGGATCGGAAACAGTGCTGTACATTCAGGAAACAGTCACGACCAATATTATCGTAACTCCATATGGTGGCGGGTCTTTGACTCCAGATGTATCAGGAACGTACTATTTCGCAGGAGGGCAGGGGACGAATAGATCGTGGACAAATGGATCGTACAGCTCTATTTATGCTCCATATGGTGAAGGTGCCGCTTGGAAAATATCCACACACCCAGCACTAGAACATGAATGGGTGGGGCCGGGATCGACTATAGAGCCAACAAACGCGCTATACTACTCTCCCGCAGTAGGTGCGTCTGGAGATGCGGTTGTTAAATTCGCGCTCTCCACTAATACAATGGCTGTAACATCAAGCTATCTGGCCGCGACGCGCTCTAGCGCAACCAATGCAGAAGCTCAGGCTCAGACGGCACAGGCTGGACTTGCTATCGTTACCACCAATTACGTCAAGCGCGTGCCAACTAGTGGGGGCGTGACGAATGTTGCGATGATCGATGGCGGTGGATACCTGGTGGATTCGCTGTATCCGATATCTATGCAGGCTGATCCCCTCACCGTTGCCGTGCGCGACGGCTTTGGTGATATTTACGGGCATCCGATTGGGAGTGGCGCGCTTATCACGAATCTCAATGCGTCCGAGTTGAGGAGCGGCACTATCCCCCTTGCCCGTAACGATGCTGTTGTCGTCACGAATCTTTCGACCCCCACACTTACCGCTGCGTACAAGAGCAGTACAAACGCAAGCTCATTAGATAACGAGTACACGATTCGCAAGGAGCTAATTGATCTCAGGGCGAGTCTACTAGGCACCACTATATTCGGAGCAACTAATGTCAACCCATTGCTTGCGGCTCGGGGAGGGACGAACTATCTGTCATTCCACGCGGCGCTGCCTTCGCAGGCTTGGACAAACACGTTCTCATTGCCTTCGAATGGCGTGTTCAATGTCGGTAACCGCTACATGACTAACAGCATCACGTCGATCGGTTCTGGTACGTACAACCACAACGTACACGCGAATGTAAATGCCGCAGGTACGGTAGGATACTACTACAGCACCCTCTACGTCGCGATCATATCTGGTGGAAACACGAACTTCGTTATGTTGGGGACAAATGGGACGGCGGTCTTCCCAACGACTACTATCAATGAGGACGATAGCTCGATCTACCTAGCCACCAATATGAATTTCAGTACTGCGTCTAACGTGACCAATGTGCTTGGTGTACAGAGAACCTTTGTACGTACGGCGGGTAATTCTGGAAGTTCGATGTCAATTTATGGAGGTGGAATATACGATACCCACCTACAGTTTCCGTCTGCGTCTGGGTCTGCCACTGGAACATCGGTTGACGATACGACCCACACCAACACAATGACGTTTGGGATCACGAATGCCTTGAGCACGAATTTCACAAGCACCACGACGTCATTCATCCGTGGCCAGGACTTGATGGGCTCGTTCTACGTTGCCAATACGAACGGCTGGGCGGTGCCAAGCGCCTTATCTCAAGTCGTGCGACTCTCACTTTATTCGGCTGACTCATTCGCTTGTGATACGCTCTATTTGCAGGCCGACTGCGTGATGTCAGCTGTTAAGCTCTCATCCAACGCAGTGCCAGGCGACACGAATATCTGGGTCGGCGACACTACTCCGTTCAGTGTTGACCAGAGCATCTACCTGGATGGGAGTAGCAATGAGTTCAAACAGGTTAAATCCATCGACAGTGCGACCAAGATGACTCTGTGGTGCCCACTGCTCGGGCATCATACCAGCAACGAGGTTGTATCGATTCGGAGAGTCTTCAATCACCCGTTCCGGACTAGCGTAGGTAGCTCGCGGCTATATCTCTCGATATCAAGCACAAACAATCTATCCGGTGAATTCACATATCAAGCAACGAGGTAAGGTACAATGAAGAAGCTGATTCTTGCCTTACTCCTACTGACCAGTGGCAAGGCGTTTGCCACTGACGGGACGTGGAGCTATAACGCTACAGCGGCCAATTATTGGACCAATCCAGCATGTTGGTCCGGGAGCATAGTAGCTGGTGGTGCTGGATCAAGAGCGGTATTTACCAACGATCTAACCGCGCAGCGAGCGGTAAATATCGACTGCCCGATAACGAACGGAACGATTGTTCTTGGCGACAGTGTATCGACATACTACGCTTTTCAATTTACGAATGGCGGTGGCTATATCGTTTTTGATGGTGCTGGGTCTTCTGCTTTGGTTGATCGATCCTTCGGAGATGCTCAGGCCGATTTGTTTTCAGTTCCGGTTCGGTTGAATACTGATCTCATCATCTCCAACAATATTGCAGGGTCTTTGACTTTTTCCGGTAGCATATCCAATATCAACGGCGGTGTGGCCACCATCTACAATCAAGGATCAGGTACCGGACTTGTAACATGCACCGGAGGAATTTTGAACGGTGGCGCGAACAACATCGCGCTAGTCCAGAACACCGACAAAAACATTTTCAACTTGGGATCTGCTACCTCAACTTTCGACGGTGGCATAACCGTAAAGAAGGGTACACTTAGAAACTCGACGACTACACCGTTTGGAGCTAGCACACTTTATCTAGGCGACACCACAGGGACAAACAATACGACGTGGTTATCCATTTTGACAACCACTCTAACCAACCGAATTGAAACGGTAGCAGGCAACACAGGGAAAGCGACTATTATGTCCAGTGGTGCTGTGGGTATAACCCATGCCGGTGTTGTATGGCTCAATAACCATGATCTCTATTTCATGCCGCAAAACAACAATTTCATCCATTCAGGAGCGTTTGGTGGCACCGGAGACGTTGTCTTGGCTGGGTATGGATCTGGCGTCATACAGTTGACAACTGGAACCAAGAATCACGTTGGCTGTATTTCTAACATATCTTCTGGATCAATTACGCTATCGGCGGTTCTGTCGAATAACGTTACGAAGGTTTTTCAGAACAGC
>SXGT01700314.1_pt1 | contig 11270 bp, 11 predicted proteins | sample 3176221 | NCBI WGS metagenome assembly SXGT01 (sample SAMN11356862, study PRJNA531348) | freshwater metagenome | isolation source: freshwater sample F1-120 | place: China: Fuxian Lake, Yuxi | collected 2017-12-25
CCATACCATTCAGCCACACCTCCCAACCCAAGCCCCATGCCCCCAAGGTCGGGTTTTCCCAGTCGTCCTCGACAAAGCGGATCTCGTTCTGCTTCAGGTCAAAACCCAAGGCCTTGAGCGATGCCAGATACAGGTCGAGGATGTTTTCCGGGGCCGGTTTCAAGACCACCTGGAACTGATAATAGTGTTGCAGGCGTGTCGGATTCTCGCCGTAACTGCCGTCCTTGGGGCGCCGTGACGGCTGCACATAGGCCGCCTTCCAGGGCTCCGGGCCGAGGGAGCGCAGAAAGGTGGCGGTGTGACTGGTCCCTGCCCCCACTTCCAGGTCATAGGGTTGCAAGATCACACAGCCTTGCTCGCTCCAAAAGCGTTGCAAGGTAAGGATAATGTCCTGAAAGGCCAGCATGTCAGCGTCATTCGTAGCAAAGATTCGCAATTCTACCTTGCCAAAGCCCCTCAGAACATGCCGACAAGTGGACAAAAACCTCTCGGCATGGCTTAATCTCCGCCCATGTTGCGTTGCCTTTTCTCCCGTCAGACCTCCCGCATTTTCGCGCTGACCCTCCTTTGCGCAGGCCTTACCTGTCCGCTACCGGCCACGGCATCCGGAGAAAAAATCAACGAAAATAGCACGATAAGTGAAGACTTGATGACACAAACCAAGCCCCTGCTCTATGCCCTGACCTTGATCGGCAGTCCTTACAAACGCGGCGGCACCGACCCGGATAAAGGGATGGACTGCAGCGGTTTTGTGCGTCATGTATACAGCGATACCAGTGGATTGGAACTCCCCCACAACGCCTTGCAAATGAGCCGTGAAGGTACTGCGATCGAAAAGGTAGCGCTCGAGCCGGGCGACCTGGTCTTCTTCAACACCCGCCGCAAGCCATACTCCCATGTCGGGATCTACCTCGGCGAGGGTCGCTTTGTGCATTCCGCCAGTACCCGCAACAAACATGTCACCGTCTCCAACCTGGCCGACCGCTACTGGACCGTGCGTTACAACGGTGCCCGCCGCATCAGCCCCGAGCGTCTGAAAAAGACCTTCTAAAACACCCTAAACCGGCCGCCGCTGCGCCGACTTGGGCCGAAAGGCCTGAACAACCTCGGCTCGCGTCTCCAGATACGGCCCGCCAATAAGGTCAACACCATAAGGCACCGCCGCGAACACCCCATCCAGCGTCTCCTTGATAGCCTTCGGTTGACCCGGCAGGTTGAGGATCAGACAGGCACCACGCACCACGCCCACCTGACGCGACAGGATCGCCGTCGAGACATATTTCAGCGACACCGCCCGCATCGCCTCACCAAATCCGGGCAACACCTTATCGGCCACGGCCAAGGTTGCCTCTGGAGTCACATCGCGCGGCGCGGGGCCGGTCCCGCCGGTGGTCAGGACCAAGCAACATTGCGCGGCCAGATCAATCAGCGTCGCCTCAATCCCGGCCTGTTCGTCCGGGATCAGTCGCTCAACGAAGGTAACGGGGTTATGCAAGGCCGCTGTCAGCCATTCCTTAAGGGCCGGCAAGCCTTTATCTTCATAGATGCCGCCCGAAGCGCGGTCGCTAATCGAAACAATGCCGATAGTGGCGAATTCAAACGGGAGGTCAGGCATGGGTGCTTTCGGTCAATGAGTCAGCCAACAGGAAGTAACCGCGTCCGGCGTGTGGGATTAGCCGTGCGGAGGCCGGCTACAATAGCGAAAAAACCGACCCGTCTGCAATGAGCAACATCAAATAGTTCCGATCCGACGAAAGATGGCCCAACGAAAGAGAACCCAATGAGAGATGAATTACTGACCGCATTCCACCGCCGTCACGCCAGCCACAGCTTCACCGATTGCCCGATCGCCGAGGCCGATCTTGACTATGTTCTGGAAGCGGGCCGCCTGTCGCCATCCGCCTTTGGTCTGGAACCCTGGCACTTCGTCGTTTGTCGGGGGCCCGCTGACAAGTCCGCCTTGCAGGCGGCCTGTTTCGGGCAACCGCAGGTCGGCGAAGCCGCTGCCGTGATCGTCATCCTCGCCCGGGCCAGTGATCTGGCCCCCGATCAGGCCTATACCTTGAAACTCCTGGAGCGGGAATATCCGGGCGAGCGCCTTGCCGCCGGTCTGGCCATGTATCGCGACTTTTACGCCAGCGTGGATGTGACCGCCTGGAGTATCACCCAATGCCATATCGCCGCCGCCAACATGATGACGGCCGCCGCCGTGATCGGCTTGGATTCCTGCCCCATCGGCGGCTATCTCCCGGATGCCGTTACCGCTGCCATCAGCGCTGACCCCACGCGCTTCCGCCCGGCCCTGGTCCTCGCCTTGGGATATAGCAACGAGGCTGTTCCCACCAAGCAACGCCTGGACATGGACACCATCGTGACGCGCCGCTAATCCCGAGCCACTCCCATTTTCGCAGGCACAGTTTTTCCACGCACGACCCCATCAGCCGGTGACTTTGGCGCGGGCTTTCAGTTACCATCCGACCCGTGCTCAAAATACTCTTCTTGATTGGCGTCCTGCTCTCTGGCAGTCTGGCTGCCGCAAACCCGGAAAAAGCCTTTCTCAACGCGCGAGAGGCCATTGCCAAGGGACAATCCACCCGCTTTGAACAGGCTGCCAATCAGATCGCTGCAGATCATCTGCTGGCACCCTATATCGCCTGGTGGCGTCTGGGTGATACCCGAGAGGAGCCGGATCGGTTACGCGCCTTTGCCAAAAAATTTCCCGACACTCCTCTCTCGAACCGGGCACACAAACGCTTGATTGCCTCACTCTACACGCAGCAACAATGGGCTTCCGTCCTTCTTGATGCGCGTAACCTGAACGGAGGCAATCACGGCTCCGACCGCGAAATTGAATGCATGGTTCTGCACGCGCGCGCAATGCAACACGATTACGCAGCCATTCAGGAAGCGAAGTCCCGCTTCACAACCACCTTAGCTCAGACAGATCCTTGCGAGGCGCTTTACACGCACCTGTACAGCCAAGGACATATTAACGAAGATGCTGTCGCGTCCCGCCTACGGCTCGCCCTCTCCGAGGGAAAAACAGGCCTTGCCCACCGCCTGAACGCCTGGCTGCCCGAGGGACAGCACATGGAAGCCACCGCCCTGCGTGAATCAGAGATCAGCACAACGACCCTCATTGAGACACCCGCCAGCGCTCGCGGCCAGCGTGAAGCGGCCCTCTATGCCTTGCATCAAAAGGCCAAACAAGACCCGGCCGCCGCCGCTCATCTTTGGGCCAACGTCGGGACCCAGTACAGTGAGACAGAGCGGCGCTACGGTTGGGGCCAGATCGCCGTCGAGGCCGCACGCCGTCACGACCCCATGGCCGATATCTGGTTCCGCTACATGGGTGGGGCATTCAGCGACCTACAGCACGAATGGCGCGTCCGCAGCCTGCTCCGTAGCCAGCGTTGGCCCGAGATCTATGCGACCCTGCAAGCCATGCCACCGCGCCTCCAGGAAGAACCCGTCTGGCGTTATTGGAAGGCGCGGGCCCTGCAAGCGATGAATGCCCACGCCAGTGCCCAACAGATCTTTGCACCACTCTCGCAAGAGTTTAATTATTACGGACGGCTGGCAGAAGAGGCCTTACCCCAACGCCTGCAATCACGCGCCATCGCCCTGCCCTTGGCCGACAGCGAGCTGCGTTTTGCGGAAACGCATACGGGGCTGAAACGCGCGCTCCTACTGCGCAAGCTGGACCTAAATGAAGATGCCTTGGCCGAGTGGAACTGGGCCCTGCGAGACATGAACGACCGGCAATTGCTCGCCGCCGCCGAACTGGCCCGTCAGTCCCGCTGGTATGACCGCGCCATCAGTACTGCCGAACAGACACGCGAGGCGCACAGTATCGACTTGCGCTATATCACGCCCTACCGCGACCTAGCCGAGGCCTTCGCCCGTGAACAGAATCTGGATGTCGCCTGGGTCTATGGTCTGATGCGCCAAGAGTCACGCTTTATCGAATATGCCCGCTCCCGCGTCGGGGCCGGCGGCCTGATGCAAATCATGCCTGGAACAGCGCGCTGGATCGGCAAGCAAATAGGTGCCAACTCCAAGACGGTCAAAAGGGTAGGGCAACCGGAAACTAACATCCGCTTCGGTACCTGGTATTTGAAGAAACTGTATAGCGGCCTTGATCAGTCCGCCGTGCTAGCGACGGCCGCCTACAATGCCGGCCCGGGGCGCGCCCGCAAGTGGCAATCGAACACCACTCTGGAAGGTGCCATCTATGTGGAGACCATTCCATTCCTCGAGACCCGCCAATATGTCAAAAAGGTCCTCGCCAACGCCATGTTCTACGCCGAACGACTGGGCGGACCGCAAACCAGCCTCAAGGACCGGCTCAGCGTCATCCCGCCGCGCAGTAACGCCCCCCTGCCAGAAGATGAGAGAACCCCCGCCATCGACTAGCCAGACGGCGTAAGATAACGGCATTCCATTCTCATCATCAGGCAGCACATCATGAAAATCAAACAAATCTGCATCCTCGGCGGTGGCGGCTTCGTGGGTTCCCATCTCACGGCACAGCTCGCTAAAACAGGTGTTTCCATCCGCATCCCGGGCCGTCGTCGCATCGATCTACGGCACTTGGATGTCCTACCCACCGTCACCACCGTCGAGGCAGACATCCACGACCCGGCCCACTTGGAAAATCTATTTCAAGATTGTGACGCCGTCATCAACCTGGTAGGCATCCTGCACGGCAGCGCGGCCGAGTTTGAACGGGTGCATGCAGAGCTCCCCGCCAAGGTCGTCGCGGCCTGTCGTGCCACCGGTGTACGCCGCCTCCTGCACATGAGCGCCCTTGGCGCATCGACAGATTCAGCCAGCCTGTACCAGCAAAGCAAGGCTCGAGGCGAGGCCATCGTACTGGCCGCAAATGACCTGCATCCAACCGTATTCCGGCCCTCGGTCATCTTCGGCCCGGACGACAGCTTCCTGAACCTGTTTGCAAAACTCCTCTCGCTGACTCCCGCCCTGCCACTGGCCGGTGCCAAGGCCCGCCTCCAGCCGATCCACATCAACGATGTCGCGCGCGCCTTTACCCTCAGCCTTAACGATCCCGAAACTTGGGGCCAAACCTACACACTCTGTGGCAACACCATCTACACCCTAGAGGAATTAGTGCGCCTCACAGCATCCGCGTGCAACCTCAAGCGCTTTATCCTGCCGCTGGGCGAAGGGGCCTCCTACGCCATGGCCATGGCTATGGAATTCGTACCGGGCCCGAAGATGATGACCCGCGATAACTGGCGTGCCCTGCGCACAGATAATATCTGTTCCGATGCCTATCCAGCGTGTTTCGGACAACCGGCCAGTCTGACCGCAAACCTTGACTATCTGCGCAACGAAGATAGCCGCAGCATCTACGCGACCTACCGCATCCACGCGCGGCGCTGACCGGAAGATAAAACTTATGCACTTGCCACCGCCCATCCATATCTACGAAGTGGGTGGTGCGGTGCGCGATGCCTTGCTCAACCTTCCCGTCAAGGATCACGACTGGGTCGTCGTCGGAGCCGCCCCAGAGGCAATGATAGCGGCTGGCTACCAGCCGGTTGGGCGAGACTTCCCCGTCTTCCTGCATCCCAAAACGCATGAGGAATATGCCCTCGCCCGTACTGAGCGCAAGACCGCGCCCGGCTACCGGGGCTTTGTCATCCACGCCAATCCATCCGTCACTCTGGAAGAAGACCTCGCCCGCCGTGACCTGACCATCAACGCCATGGCTCGCACGGCAGACGGCCAGATCATAGACCCCCATGGCGGACAGCACGATTTGGCCGCACGCCTTTTCCGCCATGTTTCACCCGCCTTCGCCGAGGACCCAGTACGCATCCTGCGCATTGCCCGCTTTGCCGCCCGCTTTGCCAATTTCAAGGTCGCCCCCGAAACGCAGTCACTGATGCGCGCAATGGTCGAGGCCGGCGAGGTAGACGCACTAGTCCCCGAACGCGTCTGGCAGGAACTGGCCCGTGGCCTGATGGAGGCCAAGCCCGAACGCATGATTGAGGTCCTGCGCGAATGCGGCGCCCTAGCCCGTCTACTGCCGGAGGTCGAGCGCCTGTTCGGGGTCCCACAACGGGCCGATTTTCATCCGGAGATCGACACCGGGGCCCATCTGCTGCTCTGCCTGCACGCGGCGGCCCAAGCCGGGGCCCGTCTGCCGGTGCGCTTCGCCGTGCTTTGCCATGACCTGGGCAAGGGGACGACGCCGACTAACCTTCTACCCCGCCACCATGGCCACGAGCAACGCAGCGCCGAACTAGTCGGACCGCTGTGCGAGCGCCTGCGGATACCCAACGACTGCCGCGAACTCGCGCTCGCCGTTGCCCGTCACCATGGCATGGCCCGGCGTGCGACCGGGCTGCTACCCAAAACGATGCTACGCCTGCTAACCGATATGGGTGCCCTGCGTTCACCGCAACGGCTGGAAGACTTTATCCAGGCCTGCCTCTGCGACCATCGCGGCCGCCTCGGTTTTGAAAACAGCGACTACCCTCCCCGCGCACCGCTCGAAGCCGCCCTAGCCGCCGTGCGCGGGGTTGATGCGGCAGCCATCGCCCAGAAAACCCCTCCCGAAAAGATGGCTGAGGCCATGTATATGGCCAGGATCGCAGCCATTCAGGCCAACCTACCGACGCAGCAATAGCCAATAACACCCGAACCTAAAGCCTGCGTACCACGCGGCGAATCGCGTCGTCGTCGGGATAGATCTCCACTCGAAAACCAAAACTCTGGGCCAAATGCAACATATCGATGTTGCCCTTCAGAACCTCACCCTCCATGATCCTGATGCTCGCCCATCCAGCAGGCAAGCACAGGCTATAAAACCTAATCGGGCGACAATCGTTGCTCGACCGCAAAGACGGCGGCCTCCACCCTAGAGGTCAGATTAAGCTTGGCGAGGATATGGCGCACATGCAGCTTGACGGTGTCGTAGCTGATATCCAGGGCCCGAGCGATGGCCTTGTTACTCTCACCACGCGACAGATGCGCCAAAATTTCCCGCTCGCGCTGAGTCAGGGTCGACAACAAATCATTATGACTCTGCGCTCCATCCGAACGATGGTCCAGAAGACGCACCAGTTTTGCTGTCATCGTCGGTGCAACCACGGTTTCACCCCGTACCGCACGCAAAATTGCCTCAATCACCTCGTCCGGTTCCATGCTTTTTAGCAAATACCCCTTGGCCCCATTACGCAGGGCACGCGCAAGATCACGGTCCGCCTCGGAAACGGTCAGGATTAGAACCGGCAGCACAAACCCTTGTGCACGCAATTCCTGCATCAGGGTGATGCCATCGGTCGGCGGCAGATTGAGATCAAGAATCACCGCATCCGGACTGTGTTCACGCAACAGGGCGGCGACCTGATACGGATCTCCGGTCATGGCCGCGATATGGATATGGCCATCGCGTTCCAGCAATTCGGCTAATCCCTTGCGAAACAAAGTATGGTCGTCGGCCAGGATGATACGCACAGCACTCATTGGAATAACCCCTTGTTGTAGATAGTGGCGTTGGAAGTAGCCAAAGTACTTGCTGCTGTTGCAATATCGGGTTTAGCAACCCCCTTGGCGGCAGGAAAACGCAAGCGCACGGTAGTGCCCCCCGCCGGGCGGCTTTCGATCAACAGATGCCCACCCAATTTCTCGGCCCGTTCGCGCATGATGGTCAGGCCAAAGCTACGACCCACGCTGGCCGAGGCATCAATCAGACCCACCCCGTCATCGGCCACATTAACCACATATTCACCGTCCTCCAGATCAAGCGTGACAATGACATGCCGCGCCCGAGCGTGCTTGCTGATGTTGTACAACGCCTCCTGAATGATATGGAAGACCTGGATCTCCTCCTCCGGAAGCAGCATCACATCCTGAGTGAGATTAAGAAACTCCACATCTGCATTGGCCTTCTGACGAAAACTCTTCACCATCTCCGTCAGGGCCGGCACCAAACCGCGTGGGTCAATACGATCGCGGAACTGGGTAATCAGGTTGCGCAACTCGGAATAAGCCATATCAACCGCTTCCTCGACATCACCCAGATAGCGCTGCGTATTGTCAATGTGACCCTCCTGCAAGGCTTCATGGAGCACCGACAGGCGCATCTTGGCATAGGCTAAGGTCTGCGCCAGTGAGTCATGGATCTGATTGGCCAGCATGGTGCGCTCGCTGATCAACGAAATGCGCATGTTTTCGCGCGTGAGACGCATGTTCTCCAGGGCCATGCCTAGGTGCTCTGAGATCGAGTTGAAGAGAAAACGAACATCATTAGGGATCACCTGTTCCTGTTCCATGAACAGGTTGTACACACCCAGCACCTTGCCCTTGTGGCGCAGGGGGATCGCCAAGATGCGTGCACAATCCTGTTGCAGATAGGCATGACGCACCTGCTTCTCGCAGACCGTCATCACCCGGTCTTCCTCCGGAACCAACGAGCTAACCGCCTTGCCACACACCCCGCAACCGAGCGGCACAAAGCGTTCTCTTTCCAACACTTGATCGGAAAGATTCACCGAACCGGCCAGACGCAAGTGCCCCCCATCGGCGGTCAGCACCCGCACGGCCCCCGCACGAGCCCCGGAGATGCGCACCATAATGCCTAGAAAACGGGTCAGCATCTGCTCGATATTGGCATCCGAACTCATGCTGCTGGCGATCTCGGCCAATACCTCCGCTACCGGCGAAGTCAACGGAGCCGCTTGTGTAACCGGGGCGGTCGGCGCATCTACGCTCGCGGCCTGTTTACGGGGAGCAGCAGATTTGCGAACCATATTTGCGAACCATGACAGGAGTGAGAGGAATCAATCAAGACGCGCCGTCTTTTGAAGACGGCGGAGAGGTGGATTAGTGGCAAAATAACGAGACAGACCCGCCACAATGGCCGTCGCAATGCGTTCCTGATGCGTCTCGTCGGTCAACTTGCGCTCCTCCTCGGGGTTAGAAATAAAGGCCGTTTCAATCAGTATGGAGGGAATCTCTGGCGCCTTGAGGACGGCAAAGCTCGCATTCTCAACAACGGACTTATGAAGGTCATTAACCCCACCGATCTCTTCCAAAACATATTTGGCCAGTTTCTGGCTGTCAAGGATCTGTTGATCGGTTGTCATATCCATGATGGCTTTGCGCGCATAAATGTTACGGGTATCGATGCGTATACCACCCATCAAGTCGGCATCGTTTTCACGCTTGGCCAGCCAGCGTGCCTGCGCCGATGAGCCCCCTTTCTCCGAAAGCCTAAAAACCGACGAACCCTTGGCACTAGCCTTGTAGAAGGCGTCTGCATGAATGGAAACGAAGATGTCGGCCTCCGCCTTGATCGCCTTGTTAACCCGCTCGTGCAAGGGGATGAAGTAATCACCCTCGCGAATCATGACCGCGCGCATGGTATCTGTCTGCTCGATGAGTGCCCGAACCCGACGGGCAATCGACAGGGTAACGGTTTTTTCCAAAGTACCTCGCGCACCCCGCGCACCAGGGTCTTCACCACCATGTCCGGCATCAATAGCCACCGTGACCAAACGCTTGGCCTCTGGCGGAGGCGGCGTTTTAGTGACCGGAGCCGCAGGGGCCGAAAGCACCGCCTCTGCTTTTGCTTCGCCCTTCAAGTCGATGACGACCCGATGGGCATAATTCCCTGCCGGTTTAAGCGAGAACACTTCCGCCCGCGCTGGTGCCTTTAACTCGATGACCAAGCGCGTCACATTGGGGCGGTTCAGCCCCACCCGCAACGAGGCAATATAGGGATCCTGCGGGTGCAGTCGCGCCGCGATATCCATCAGGGCACCCTCGGGCAAAACCCCTTCCAGATCGATCACCAAACGCTCAGGGCCCTTCACACTGAAATGCCGATACACCGGAGCCTCGGCAAATTCGAGAACCACCCGCGAGGCATCAGGCGAAGGTTGCACCCGTACGGCACTGACAGACTGCGACACAGCACCGGCCCGAGCAGGTTGCGGCAGCCCCAGAGCCAGCAACAGGGCCAGCGGGGCCTTCAACCGCCAGTAACGAGCATCGCGAGACATTTTTTACCGTTCAGGGTATGAGAGGAAAGCATCGCCAGACGCCCGACCCCTTGGTCGACAATATCGAGACGCAGGGTCACATCGGCCAGCGGAAGACAACCCGCCGCCTTCTGTGGCCATTCCACAAGGCACACGCTGTCGCCATTGAAATGTTCGCGGAAACCCGCGTCCAGCCATTCTTCAGGGTCCTCAAATCGATATAAATCAAAGTGATAGAGATTAAACCTCAAAACAGGATAATATTCAACCAAGGTAAAGGTCGGACTCTTGACCCGCCCCTGATAGCCTAGCGCACGCAATAGGCCTCGCACCAAGGTCGTCTTGCCTGCGCCGAGATCACCCACCAGCTCAATATAAAGCCCGGGCTGCAAGACACCCGCCAGCCGTGCCCCCAGTGCAAGCGTAGCCGCCTCATCAGGCAAGCAAAATTCCAGCGGCCCCAAAGGGAGGCTATCATCATCCTCATGCCGCAATTCCATCTGCACTCACGCACCCCTCAATCCGAATCGGAACTCAAACACGCCATACGCCGCTGGGGAGCAGAACTTGGCTTCGCATCCGTCCGTTTTGCCCCCCTGGACCTGTCCGATGCCGAACCTGGCCTACAAGCCTGGTTGGCGGCGGGGTTCCACGGCGACATGGATTATATGGCCCGACATAGCCTCCTGCGCGCACGCGCAACAGAATTGGTGCCCGGTACGCGTAGCCTCATCAGCGTGCGTCTCGACTACCTGCCCGATGCAGGCAATCCCATCGAGTGTGAGGCCCTGCTGGCTGATCCGGACCGAGCCTATGTCTCGCGTTATGCCCTGGGGCGTGACTACCACAAACTATTACGCAACCGCCTGCAACGACTGGCCGACCGGATCGAGGCCGAGATCGGCCCCTTTAGCTACCGCCCCTTTACCGACAGCGCCCCGCTCCTAGAGGTTGAACTTGCCGCCCGCGCCGGCGGCGGCTGGCGCGGAAAGCACAGCCTACTCCTGACTCGCGCCGGTTCCTGGTTCTTTCTTGGCGAACTCCTAACCGACCTGCCACTGTCACCCGATACTCCCGAAGTTCCCGAGCATTGCGGTAGCTGTACTGCCTGTCTTTCGGCCTGTCCAACGGGGGCTATCATCGCCCCCTATCAGGTTGATGCACGGCGCTGTATCTCCTACCTCCCCATCGAACACCCGGGCGCCATCCCCGTCGAACTGCGCCCCTTGCTGGGCAACCGCATCTACGGCTGCG
>SXGT01557808.1_pt1 | contig 11269 bp, 11 predicted proteins | sample 3176221 | NCBI WGS metagenome assembly SXGT01 (sample SAMN11356862, study PRJNA531348) | freshwater metagenome | isolation source: freshwater sample F1-120 | place: China: Fuxian Lake, Yuxi | collected 2017-12-25
ACCGGCTGCGCCATTCCTTCGCCAGCCATCTCTTGGAATCCAGCGGCGACTTGCGGGCGGTTCAGGAATTGCTGGGACACGCCAACCTCGCCACCACCCAGGTGTACACCCACCTCGATTTTCAGCATTTGGCCAGCGTTTACGACCAGGCCCACCCCCGCGCCAGGAAGAAAAGCCGCTCCGAACCGCCCGCGGTTTAGCGAACCGCTCGGGCTTTAAGATATAATCGACCCCTTCGGGAAACCGTTATAGGACTCCATTCATGTCAGCGCCAGAGAATACCGAGAATAGGCCGCATTCCTCTCCCACCGGCATTAGGGATTTTTTCAATCCCAAGAATTACCGGGAAAAAGGATTTTCGTGGAAAATCGCGACGGGCGCCGCTGTCCTAGTGATCCTTCTTTACGGCATCTCCTGGTACTGGAGCCGGGAACCCGCGAGATTCAACGTGGTCGAGGTCGCGGCGGAAACCGCCAACGTCAAGAACCCCAAGGAATTGCCCCTAGGATATACCTATGCCACGGCCCTGATCGAAATCGCGGACACCCTGCTGCACAAGCCGGGCGGTTTCCTGACCAACGACGTGTTTCCTCCTAGCGTGATGCTGGACAATATCCCCAATTGGGAAATAGGCAGCTTGATCGCCTTGCGCGACGCCACGACGGCCCTGCGTAACAACATCTCCCGCTCCCAAACCCAATCCAGGGAAGATCCCGACCTGGCCAAGGGCGAACCGTTCTTGTACTTCGACCAAAAATCCTGGCAGTTGCCTTCCTCGGAATCCGAGTACGAGAAAGGCACCGAGGCTCTCTTGGGCTACCGGGAAAGATTGATGAAGCGGGACGCCAATTTCTACGCCCGCGCCGACAACCTGCGCCAATATCTGGAAATCCTGGAGAAGCGCTTGGGTGACTATTCCAACCGCCTGAGCGCCAGCACCGGCGACGCGCCGGGCGCCAACGACGAGCGCCGTCCCGGGCTTACCAAGACGCCTTGGCTGAAAATAGACGACGTGTTCTTCGAGGCGCGCGGCTACACCTGGGCCGCCTTGCACGTACTCAAGGCTATCCAATTCGACTTCCGCGACATCTTGAGCAACAAAACCGCCTCGGACCCCTTGCACAACATCATCCGTGAACTGGAAAACAGCCAGGCCCATTATCTGAGCCCGGTGATTCTGAACGGCAGCGGCTTCGGCCTGTTCGCGAACTACTCGCTGACCCTGGCCAACTACATCGCCCGCGCCAACGCCGCGACCATCGACTTGCGTAGCCTGCTACAACAGGGCTGATGCCGGCGGCCTAGCCGCGGCTAACGAAAAAGGCGTCCCGGAATCCGGGACGCCTTTTGTTTTTCAAGCTAGCCGATGCGGAAACGGGCAGCGAATCCGGGTTTATCCAAACGCCCCGAATCCACGGGGGCTCCACCGCGTATTGGGCCGGCTAGCCTCTTCTTAAAGCCTGCCGGCGAGTTGCAGCTTATCTAGCAGCTTGACGAACCGCCGATAGCGTTCCATGCCGATCCGCCCGGTTTCGGCGGCTTCCCGCACGGCGCAACCTTTATCGCCGGTATGCCGGCAGTCGTTGAACTGGCAGCGCGCCAACCAGTGGCGGAATTCCCGGTAACCCGAGGCCAAATCCAGGGCGGTCATTTCCGCCAAGCCGAACACGGCCACGCCGGGGCTGTCGATGATATCGCCGCCGCCGGGCAGGTGGTAAAGCGTGGCGGCCGTGGTGGTATGCCGGCCTAGGCCGGCCTTCTCCGATAACGCCTGGGTGCGGAGTTGCTTGTCCGGCAGCAGGGCGTTGGTCAGCGACGACTTGCCGACGCCGGATTGCCCGGCCAACATGGCGCATTGCCCGGCCAAGAGCGCGCGTAATTCCTCTAGCCCTTCCCCACTCTTGGCGCTGGTCGTAACGCAGGGATAGCCGATGGCCCGGTAATCCTCCAGCACGGACAGCACTCCGGCGCGGTTTTCGACCCGGTCGATCTTATTGACCACCACCGCCGCCGCCAGCCCGCGATGTTCGCAGGCGGCCAAATATTGGTCCACCAGCAGCCAGTCGGGTTCCGGCGTGGGCGCCACGACCACTAGCACACGATCCAGATTGGCGGCCACCGGCCGGATTTTCGCGTTGTGGCCGGGCCGGGTGAGCAGGCTACGGCGCGGCAGGAGTTCTTCCACCCGTCCCTGGCTCCCATCCATGGGCTCCCACAATACCCGGTCGCCCACGGCCACGTTGCCCAGCCGCCGCCGAGTATGGCACAGGACAATTTCGCCAGCGGCATTCTCGATGGCCAAGCCCTGGCCCAGATGGCTAACGACCAGCCCCTCTTGCAAGGCGGCGAGAGGGGTTCGATCCAGCGGGTCGGCGCCGGGGTTTCTCGGCCCGCCATTTCCCGGCGATTTGGCCATCCGGCTTTACGTGGCCTTGGCGGAAAGGTTGGCGATGCGGATGGCGGCGGGGGGATGGCTGTAATGGAAAGCCGAATAAATCGGGTCCGGCGTCAAGGTGCTGGCGTTTTCACGATATAGCTTGACCAGGGCGCTGATGAGATGGGCCGGCCGGGTGTGGGTGGCGGCGAAGTCGTCGGCCTCGAACTCGTGGCGCCGTTGGAAATAGGCGATCGCCGGCTGCAAGAATAGGGTGAATGCCGGAGAAGCCAGCATGAACAGCAGGAGCGCCGTGGCGTTGGAGCGGATATCCACGCCCAGGCCGGTATAAAACCATTCCTGCCCGCTCAGCCAACCCAATAGGGCGAAACCGACCAAGGTAATCGTGGCGCTAACCAGAAGCATCTTGAGGACGTGTTTGCGTTTGAAATGGCCCAACTCGTGAGCCAGCACGGCTTCCAGTTCGTCGTGTTCGAGCGAATTAACCAGGGTGTCGAAAAAAACGATGCGCTTGCTGTCGCCCAAGCCGGTGAAATAGGCATTGCCATGGCCGGAGCGGCGCGAGCCGTCCATCACGAAAATACCCTGGCTATGAAAACCGCAGCGCTCCAGCAGGGTTTCAATGCGTTTTCTCAGCACCTCGTCTTGAAGCGGAGTGAATTTGTTGAACAACGGCGCGATGAAGGTGGGGAATGCCCAACTCATCAGGATGGAAAATCCCATCACAATGGCCCAGGCCAGCAGCCACCATTGCCCTCCCATACTGTCCATGATCCACAGGATCAAGGCGAGCAGCGGTGCCCCGATGGCGACGCTCAGCAGCAATTGCAGGCCGAGATCGCTGGCGAATTGCCGGGGCGTGTTGCGGTTGAACCCGTAGCGTTCCTCGATGATGAAGGTTTTATAGATTCCCATGGGCAGTTCCAGCAATTGCATTAGAATCAGCGTGGTCAGCACCGTACCGACTCCCGTGGCGAGTTCCCCGTAGCCGAAACCGACCCAAACCCCCTGCACTTTCTCGATACCGCCGCCCAAGGTGAACAACAACAGAATCATCACGCCGATGCCGCGATCGATGTCACCCAGGTGGCTCTTGTCGAGGGTGTAATCGGCGGCCTTCTGGTGGGCTTCCAGGGTGATGGTTTCCCGAAAGGCGGGCGGCACGGCATCGCGGTGCGCCAGGACATGGGCGGCCTGGCGTCGCGACAGCCACCATTCGACGGCGAAGGACAAGGCCAGGGCGATGAGGAACACGGCGGTAAATAGATTCATCGGGAAACAACTCCGTTGCGGTCGGTGGCACAGCTTAGCCTTTGGTAAAATCACTGACAAGATTTCTCGGGAAATGTTCGGCCTTCCTTCCGGATAACGGATAAATCCCACTCTTTTTCGATAATTAAGGAAAAACAACCATGGCGCGAGAATCGCAGGATCTCATCTGGATAGATTTGGAAATGACCGGCCTGGATACCCAATCCGACCGGATTATCGAAGTGGCCACGATAGTGACGGACAAGAATTTGGCCATTCTGGCGGAAGGGCCGGTGCTGGCGGTTTTCCAAACCGACGCAACCCTAGCCCGCATGGATGACTGGAACAAAAAACAACACGGCGAATCGGGGCTGATCGAGCGGGTCCGGGAAAGTAGTCTCGACGAAGCCGAGGCCGAACGGTTGACCCTCGAATTTCTGCAACACTGGATCGCTCCCGGCCTATCGCCGATGTGCGGCAACAGCGTTTGCCAAGATCGGCGTTTCCTAGCTCGCTCCATGCCGAAACTGGAGGCTCATTTCCATTACCGCAATCTGGATGTTTCCACCTTGAAGGAATTGGCGGGGCGCTGGGCTCCCCAAATCAAGGAGGGTTTCAAGAAAAACAATTCCCACCGGGCTCTGGACGATATTCGGGAATCCATCGCGGAACTCCGCTATTACCGGCAGCACATGCTCCGGATATGATCGGGAAGGGACGCCCCCATCGCCGACGGCGGAGAGCTAGTCCACCGGGCCAGGTTTTCAACCCAGCATGGTCAGGGCGTTTTCAGTGGAGCCTAGCGCCGAAAAAAGCTTGTCCCGCTCATCCAGGAATCGAGCGATTTCCTGGTCCAGCCGCCGAACCTGCCGATCCAGGCTCGCGGGCGGCGGGGACTGGAGCAATGCCTGCTCCAAAGCCGCCGCTCCGTTCCGGATAACTCGGAGGCCACAAAAAGCGGCGGAACCATTAATACGATGGGTGAATTCCCTAGCCTTGGCCAAATCGCCATCAAGTAGCGCTTTCCGGATTTCCTGGGAGTGCTCCGGTAGTTCCCGGACCAATTTGCGGGCAAGCGTCTGCGCGAGAAAACGGTTGCCGCCGCACTTTTCCAGAAAAACCGCGGCGTAGCCTACGAACGGCTCCGGGGCGGGCAAGGAACTCCTCCCTAGCGGCTCGATTTTCAGATATTTCACCAATACCCGAGACAGCGCTTCCTCCGGAACCGGCTTGATAAGGAAATCGGCAAAACCGGCCTGGGCGATGGATACCCTTTGCTCATCCTCGAGATGAGCGGTCACCGCTATAAACGGCGTATTGTGATTAGGCGAGATTTCTCCCAGCAGCAACTCCCTTAGGATATCCAAGCCGTTCATTTCCGGCATTCGGAGATCCAGAAACACCATGTCGAACGGCCTGGCCCTAAGGCAAGCCAGGGCGCTCATCCCGTTACCGGCTTCCTCCACGCGCGCGCCCATCGCGGACAGCCTTGATTCGAGCAACCGGCGATTGATCTCGTTGTCATCGACCACCAAGAATAACTTGCCCCTCAAGAGCACCGAGCCTGCCGCCAAGGGCGTCTTGGACGGTAACGGCATGGACATGGCCGGGTCCGAGGACAAGATGTCGGACAGCATCTCGTTCCTTATCGGATGCCAAAGGCAGGCCGTGCCCTTGGCGCGGTAATATTCCCGGGTGCGCCGGCTGGAATGCGGCAGGAGCAGGATCGGGCGCGCGCCCAGGGCCTTGGCCTGCTCCACGCATTCCGCCAAGGCACGGGCGGGCATCATTGAACACTGCGCGTTGACCAGAACTGTCGCACCATGGGAAACAGTTCGATAACCGCGGCTGAACTCATCCAGCGAGGCAAAGCAAGCGACCCTCGCCCCTAGGCTCTCAAGCTGGTATCGCAATGCCTTGCGGGACAGGGGATCCTCGTCGATCAACGCCAGCTTGAGGGTTTTTATTCGGGGCTCGCTCGGCATTTCCGCGGCCAATGGGTGGGTGAACCAGAATGTCGAGCCTTTGCCGGGCTTGCTGGCGATGCCGATTTTTCCACCCATGCGCTCAACGATAGTCATGGCGATGTTGAGCCCTAATCCTGCCCCCTGCTCGCCGTTCTCGGCGTATTCGCCCAATTGCGAAAACGGCGAGAACAATTCGCCCAAGTGTTCGTCGGCGATGCCCGGCCCCGTATCGGACACCGAAAACAGCAGCCTCGAGGCCATGCGCGGCAAACTCCGCACACGTACCGCGATTTTTCCGGAACGGGTAAATTTAACCGCGTTGCCCAAGAGGTTCGCCAACACTTGTTGCAAGCGAATGGGGTCGCCGAAAAACAAGTCCGGAATATGCGGATCGACGCAGAGTACGATGGGAACTTTCGCCTTGGGGCCGATCAGCGCCACCGTGTCTTCCAAGTACGTCCGTAACGGGAAAAACTCCGGCTTGAGGCTGAACTTTTCCGCCTCTACTTTCGCCAAGTCCAGGATTTCGTTGGTAAACACCAGGAGGCGCTTGGCTGAACGCTCGATCAGGCGCAGTTTTTCGAGTTGATGCTCGGCCAGCGGAGTCTGGGCGAGCAATTCAGCGAATCCGATGATGCCGTTCATTGGCGTGCGCATTTCATGGCTCATCTGGGCCAGAAATCGCGTTTTGATCTCGATGCGCGCCTCGGCCCGCCGCCAAGCCCTTTCCAGCTCGATGTTGCGCGATTCCAGCAACCGCAGCTTTTCCAGAAGCTCCGGGACGGAGGAGTCCGCTGGCTCCGGGGGGGGATTCCGAATCAGTTCCAACGGGCCGTCGAAGCCCTGCCCAAGGCTGGTGGGCGTTTGCCCGGACGCGGAGGATTTCGGCGTACCGCCCGCCTTGGCCAGAACAGCTATCGAAGCCACAACCCCAAGCCCCGCCAGGGCAATCGGCGCCAGGAAATCGAGACCGGGGGCATGGCCATGCGCGAAACGGTAAGCCAGAATCAAGGCCATCGCGAGCATCGGAACCCATCCGATGAATTTCACGCCGACATTGAATCGCGATTTGAATCGCATGGAAGGAGCCAATAATTCCGCAGCCGTTATTTCGTGGGGACGGGCATTTTAGCGATACCGCTCCCCTCGAATATGAACCGCCTAATTTCGGAACCGGCGGCAAGGGGTACGGCCCGGAATCGGGCCACGTACGCTGCCCGATAGGATACAGTTTTTTCGCGGGAGTGTTAGCCCATTCACATAGCGATCCTGGGGAATGGAATGGACAGGCCCAGCGCCTAGGCAGGATGCGAGATCCGAAAAGCCCACCGCCGGGTCTCGACGACGGCGAGAATGCCGCGTCCGAGCGGAAAGCAACGCCTGTTCCGGACGGAACCTCAAAGCCCCGAGATGACGGCTATCAACAACAGGGTCATGAACACCCCAATGGTCGTGATGACGGCGGCTTGGACTTTTTTTGCCTCGTCCATGAAGCCCATCACTCCGAAAACGAGTCCCGCGGGGGGTACGAAAAAAGTCAAAACGACCAGCCCCAACATGACGTACCAACTCCAGGGATGACCTGAAACCGCCCTGCCGCCGCCGTCCTCGTGGATGGGATGGCCACATCCGCTACAAACGACCGCTTTATCCTTCACCTCTTTACCGCAGTGGCGACAATACATGCTCAGCCTCGAGTGCTTGATCTTGTGAGTAGGGGATGGCCAGCGCTCCGCTCGGGATATCCGCCGCCAAGCCGACCAGAGCATAACGTAATGCGTGCCTGCTTGCCAGATCGTCGGGCCACCAGTATATATGCCGGATTAAGACAGGTTCGCGGCTCTAGTGCACAAGCGCTGTTCGTTATGTGAGAATAATCGGCGTCAGCGAGGCACCGTGGTTACCGAAGCCCAGCTTAAAAAAAATCGCGATCGGGCCCTAGGCCCACGACTTTCCCGAAAATCGGAAGTCCAAGGTTCGCGCCCGCGATTCTCGAATCCAAGCGCTCGCGCAAGGCGCTCCGCCATCCCGTACATCACCAACGCAACGAGGAATCCAAAGCAATGAGTAAGAAAACCATCACCACCGTCATGGGCGCTGCTTTCGCCACATCCCTGGCCGGTGTTGCCAACGCGGGCGAAAATCCGTTCGCCGTGAAAGATTTGGCCAACGGCTACATGCAGGTGGCCGAGGCCGGCAAGGAACAAAAGGAAATGGTTTGCGGCGAAGGAAAATGCGGAGCGAAAATGGTGAAAACTCCGGAAATGAACTGCGGCGCCATGAAGGAACAGGCGATCAAGAAGGAAGCGGAACAGAAAAAGGCAATGGAAGGCAAGTGCGCGGGCATGAAGATGGACACGCCAGCTACAGCCGCGCCTGCCGCCGAACCGCCCAAGCCGCAATAACCCCCATTCACCCATAGGCCCCCATGAACGGATTTCCCGTACAAGGCGCGGGCCTCGGACTCAGGCGGGCCTTTATCGGCCCGCTGGTGGAGCATCCCCCCGAGGCGGTCGACTTTTATGAAATCGCTCCGGAAAACTGGATGCGGATCGGAGGCCGGCTCGGCAAGCAACTCCGCGCGCTGACCGAGCGGCTTCCCTTCGTCTGCCATGGGCTGTCCCTGTCCCTAGGCGGGCCGGCGCCCCTAGACGAAGCATTCCTCCGCGAACTCAAAGCCTTTCTTGACCGCCATGGAATTCGCCTGTACAGCGAGCATTTAAGCGCTTGCGGCGACGACGGGCATCTCTACGATCTGATGCCGATTCCCTTTACCGAGCAGGCCGTGCGCTACGTCGCCGAGCGGATACGCCGGACGCAGGAAATACTGGAGCGGCGCATCGCCATCGAGAACATCTCCTATTACGCCGCGCCGGGCAAGGAAATGGCGGAAATCGACTTCCTCGGGGCGGTGCTATCCGAAGCCGGCTGCGATTTGCTGCTGGACGTAAACAACATTTACGTCAACAGCGTCAACCATGGCTATGACGCGGAAGCCTTTCTGGATGCCATTCCCGCCGAACGCATCGTTTACCTCCATATCGCGGGACATTACGTCGAGGCCGAGGACTTCCTGGTCGATACCCACGGCGCCCCGATCGTCGATCCGGTGTGGGGGCTGCTGGAACGCGCCTATGGCCGTTTCGGCGTCTTGCCCACCCTACTCGAACGGGATTTCAACATCCCTCCCTTGCCCGAGTTGATCCGCGAGGTCGAGGCGATCCGCGGCCTGCAAGCCCGCCACGCGCCGCCGCTGCGCCGTTATGGATGAACCTCGGCCCGATTTCCAGCGGATACAGTACGGCTTCGCCGCTTATATCCGCGATCCCCACCGCCATCCCGTTCCGCCCGATGTCGCGCCGATCCGGATGGACATGTACCGCGAATTGTTCTTCAACAACATCGAAAACTTCATCGCCACCGGCTTCCCCGTGCTCGCATCCATCCTGGCGGGCGAACGCTGGCGAGCCCTGGTCGGCGATTTCTTCGCGCGCCACCGTAGCCGGACGCCGCTGTTCGTCGAAATCGCCGAGGAATTCCTGGATTACCTGCAAAACGAGCGCGGTTCGCATCCCGAAGATCCCGCGTTCCTGTTGGAATTGGCCCATTACGAATGGGTCGAGCTGGCCTTGGCGGTAGCCGAAGCCGAAATTCCTCCCGCCGATGCCTCCTTTAGCCGGAACCCGCTGAGCCGAACGATCCGGCTTTCCGAACTGGCCTGGCCCCTGGCTTACCGTTTTCCGGTGCATCTCATCGGCCCGGAATACCAGCCTTCCGCACCGCCCGAACAAGCCACCTTCCTGGTGGTGTACCGAAACGCCGAGGATTCGGTGAAATTCCTGGAGGCCAACCCCGCGGTCTACCGGCTGCTGAAGTTGCTGGATGAATGCGGCCCCCTGCCCGCCGCGGACTGCCTCGCCCAAGTCGCCGATGAACTGCGCCACCCGGACCCGGCCGCCGTGCTGGGATTCGGGTCGGATATTTTGCGGGATCTGGCAAGGCGGGGAGTCATCGGAACCGACGCTGCGTAGCTACCTCCCCGTTCGGCCAAGGCGGAAAAAACCCAGGGAGAGCCCCCCGCCTTTTCCGGCCGCTGCCCGGCGTATTCCCGCTCGTTGCGAAACCAAAGCGAGCAGCCGTGGAATAGCCCACCAAAGCCCAAGTCGCGGCCGCCATCGGAACCCGGAAGGAGAATCCGGTGTTCGCGTCGCGACTTCCTAGGCGTGGTTTTGCTCGGTGTGGGTTCCATGACCCTCAACGATAAACTTCCCGCCTGTGTCCGATTTTCAACACCAGCACCACCAGCCGCCCCTCCTCGACCGTGAACACCACACGATAGCTACCCACGCGGACACGGTACAAGTCCGTTTCCGTTTCCAACTTGATAACGCCATGGTGGCGGGGATTTTCGGACAGACGCTGCAAGGTCTCGATGATGCGGGCTTTGGCCGATGTCGGCAGACCATCCAAGGCTTTTTTGGCGGATGGTTTCAGGATGACTTCATAGGCCATATTCCGCCTTCACCGCCGCCAAGGACACGCCGCCTTCCTCACCTAACGCGGCTTCGGCGTCGCGAATATCTTCGGCATCCTCCAAGCCTAAAACGATCAAGCGGCGAATGGCATCGGAACGGGAAACGCTGATATGTAGTTCGGATTCCAGTTGTCCCGCATAACGGTCCACCCGTTTAAGCAGATCGTCGGGCAGGCGGATGGCGGAAGGACTCTTCTTGGTTTGTGTGGCGCTTGGGGTTGGCATGGCACGTCCCTCGTTAGTGTCATACATCGTCAAAGTGTAGTAAGCCGTAATACGCCAAGCAACAGGGGAAATTGCTCAAATTGGCGGCGCCTGGTTCACACCCCGCGCCGAATCGGGATAACCTTCGCACCCTCCCGTGCCCCGCCCCGATAATCCCCCCACCACTGCTCGTTGCGGAACCACGGCGAGCGGCCACCATCGGAACCCGGAGCGGCCAATTCCCTTCCGCGCTGAACACGTCGCCGAAGCGCGAGTACTGGAACACCGCCAGCGAAAAACGACACATGAACCCGCCCCAGCGCGGCACGCCGTAATTCCAGACTCAATGGCTCATGCCGAGTTCGCGGATCGCTTCCCACTCGGCCAGCCGGGCGGCGGGCCAGGATCGGGCTTGCCCATTCATAACGCCGGGATCGAATCGCCCCGCCCTATGGCGAAGTAATCGAAGCCAAGCCCCTTCAATCGAATCGGGTCGTAAAGATTCCGGCCATCGAAAATTACCGGGTGGGACAAGGACTCTTTAATGAAATCGAAATCCGGACTGCGGAACATGTTCCATTCGGTCACGATGACCAAACCATCGGCTCCCGCCAAGGTGGCTTCGGGACTTTCGCACAGCGCCAGATCGGATCGCTCGCCGTAAATGCGCCGAGTCTCGTCCATCGCCACCGGATCGAAAGCCCGCACCGAGGCGCCGGCATCCCACAGCGCTTCCATCAGCGTCCGGCTGGAAGCTTCGCGCATATCGTCGGTATTGGGCTTGAAGGCCAAACCCCACAGGGCGAAGGTCTTGCCTTTCAACTCGCCCTTGAAATAAGCATCGACCTTTTCGTACAAGCGGAACTTCTGGCGGTCATTAACCCCTTCCACGGCTTGCAGCAACTGCGCGGGATAGCC
>SXGT01578759.1_pt1 | contig 11267 bp, 8 predicted proteins | sample 3176221 | NCBI WGS metagenome assembly SXGT01 (sample SAMN11356862, study PRJNA531348) | freshwater metagenome | isolation source: freshwater sample F1-120 | place: China: Fuxian Lake, Yuxi | collected 2017-12-25
CGCGCGACCTCTACGACCGGCCAGAAAACCGCTTCACCGCCCGCTTCCTCGGCCCGATGAATTTCCTCGAGGGCCGGCGCGGACCCGAAGGCCTCGCCGCCGACGGCCTCGGCCTCGGCCGCGGCGTTCGCCCGGCCGGCGCGAACGGTGCCGCCGGCATCGGCTGTGCCGCCTTCCGGCCGGAGCGCGTCGAGATCGGCGATGGCGGCACCGAGGTAGGCAATGGCTTCCAGGGCACCGTCGAGGCGATCGCCTATCACGGCAACAGCCAGTCGCTGATCGTCCGCCTCGATGGGGCGGCCGGCACACGTATCGCCGTGTCGCGGTCGAGCACCGCCGCCGATGCCCGACCCGTCGCGAGCGGAGAGGCCGTGCGCCTTACCGTCCCGCCCGAACACGTCCGCCTGCTCACCGGCGGACCCGACACCAGCGCCGCGGCGTCCGCCGAAGCGGACGCACACTGACGAAGGAGGCTCTGATGGCCGAGAAGAAAGTCGTCGCGTTCTTTCCCGAGGCCGCCTTCGGGCCGGCGCTGAACTCCGTCGGCATCGCCCAGGCGACCGAGGCGCTCGGCCACCGCGCCGTGTTCTTCACCGCCCCCGACATGGCCGGCGTCTATGCCGGCTACGGCTTCGAGGAGCACATCGTGCCGATGTCGGCGCCGATGCCGGCTGAGGAGGTCGCCGCCTACTGGCAGACCTTCATCGACGGCCACATCCCGAACTTCAACAAGACGCCCTACGAGCAGATCGACACCTATGTGAAGGACTGCTGGGACGCGATCGTCGAGACAGCCGTCTGGGCGCAGAAGAGCCTCCCCGACGTCCTCGCCAAGGTGAAGCCCGACATCGTCTGCGTCGACAACGTCATCCTGTTCCCGGCGATCAAGCAGTACGGCAAGCCTTGGGTGCGCATCATCTCGTGCAGCGAGAACGAGATCCCCGACGCCGACATCCCGCCGCACCTGTCCGGCTGCAGCGAGACCGACAAGGCCGGCTTCAAGGCCTTCGAGGAGCGCTTCAACGAGGTGGTCGGGCCGATCCACGCCCGCTTCAACGACTTCCTGGCGGAAAACGGCGAGAAGCCCTATCCGCTCGGCGAGTTCTTCGAGGCCTCGCCTTACCTCAACCTGCTGCTCTATCCCGAGCCGGTGAAGTTCAAGCGCCGCCACCCGCTCGACCCGCAGCGCTTCCAGTACCTCGAGGGCTGCGTCCGCAAGGAGGCCGCCTACACGGTGCCGACGTTTGCCAAGAATAACGACAAGCCGCTCGTCTACGTCTCCTTCGGCTCGCTCGGCTGCGGCGACACCGCCACCCTGAAGCGCCTCGTCGCGGCGCTCGGCAAGCTGCCGGTGAAGGCGCTCGTCAATGTCGGCGGCTATGTCGACGAGTACACCGACGTGCCCGGCAACGTCATCGTCGACAAGTGGTTTCCGCAGCCTTCGGTGATCCCGCTCGCCGACGCCGTCATCCACCACGGCGGCAACAACACGTTCACCGAGTGCCTCTACTTCGGCAAGCCGGCGATCGTCATGCCCTACGTCTGGGACGGCCACGACAACGCCACCCGCGTCCAGGAGACCGGCCACGGCCTGAAGATGCACCGCGGCGACTGGACGGACGAAGAGCTCGGCGCCGCCGTCGACCGCCTCCTCACCGATCCCGCCATGGCCGCGAAGCTGAAGGCGACCGCCGCCCACATGCAGGGCCGCCACGGTCCGACGAAGGCCGCGCAGCTGATCGACCAGCTCGTCAAGGAGCACGCATGAGCTTCCACCTTTCCTCGACCGCGCCGCACGTGACGCACGCCTCCACCATCGACGAGGATCTCGTCGACTGGGGCGTGCAGCCGGATGCGGTCGAGGGCGTCTCGAAGAGCCGCGGCCGGCTGCTGCACAAGGGTCCGGGCAACCGGCCCGAGGTCGGCCTGTGGCGCTGCACCCCCGGCCGCTGGCGGCTGGCGTTTCCGGCCGACGAGCTCGTCCACTTCACCAAGGGCCGCGCCGTCTACCGCGGCGACAATGGCGAGGTGATCGAGGTCGGTCCCGGCACCGTCGTCCACTTCAAGGACGGCTGGGCCGGCGAGGCGGAGGTGACGGAGACGATCTTCACCACCTACATGCTGAGCGAGGGCGGCCCCGCCACCGGCCCGACGCCGGTGCTGCGCGAGCCGGCCACCGTGCCAGCCGCCAAGGACTGGGGCGTCATCCCGACGATGCTCGAGGGCGAGTCCCGCACCTCCGGCATCCTGCTCTCGCGCGAGCCGAACGGCGACGCCGAGACCGGCATCTGGATCTGCACGCCCGGCCGCTGGGCCTGCCATGTCGTCAAGGACGAGTACTGCCACTTCCTGTCCGGCCGCTGCACCTATGTGCACGAAAGCGGCGACGTCATCGAGATCGAGCCGGACACGCTCGCCTTCTTCCCGCAGGGCTGGACCGGCGTCTGCACGGTCCACGAGACCGTGCGCAAGGTCTACATGATCCGCTGACTGGCCCCATGAGCCTCCACATCGCCTCCACCGCCCCGCACGTCCACGCCGCCTCGAGCTTCGACGCGGACATGGTCGACTGGGCGGGCCACCAGCACCCGCTCGACGGGCGCTCGCGCAACCGCGGGCGGCTCCTGTTCAAGGGCGAGGACGGGCTGCCGGAGGCGGGCATCTGGCGGGCGACGCCGGGCTCGTGGCGGCCGATGCTGCCGGCCGACGAGCTCTGCTACTTCACCGCCGGCCGCGCCACCTACCGGTCCGACGGCGGCGAGGTGATCGACATCACCCCCGGCACCCTCGTCCACTTCAAGGAAGGCTGGCAGGGCGAGGCGGAGATCACCGAGACGATCTTCGTCACCTACATGTTTTCCGAAGGCGGCCCTGCCGCCGCCACGCCCGTGCTGCGCGATCCCGCGACCCTCTCGGGTCTGGAAGACTGGGGCGTCGTGCCGACGATGATCACCGGCACCTCGAAGGTGTCGGGCCTCGTGCTCTCCGCCGAGCCCGACGGCCGCGCCGAGAGCGGCGTCTGGGCCTGCACGCCGGGCAAGTGGCGCTGCACCGTGACGAGCGACGAGTTCTGCCACTTCCTCGCCGGCCGGGCGACCTACGTCCACAACAGCGGCGACGTCATCGAGATCGCCCCGGACACCGCCGCCTTCTTCCCGCGCGGCTGGACCGGCACCTGCACCGTCCACCAGCCGGTGCGCAAGATTTATCTCATCCGCTGAGGACCCATGATCCGCCTCGAACCCTGCTGCCCGGCCCACTTCCTCGGCGGGGCGCTCGCGCCGGCCGCCGGCGCGCCGCGCACTGTCGTCAATCCCTCGACGCTCGTGACCGTCGGCCGCCTCGCCGAAGCCCCCGCGGCCGAGAGCGGGGCGGCGCTGTCGGCCGCCGAGGCGGCGCGCCCCGGCTGGGCCGGGCTCGACGCCAAGAGCCGCGCCCGCCACCTCCACGCCATCGCCCAGTCGATCGAGACCGCCGACCACACCGAGGTCGCCCGGCTGATGACGCTCGAAATGGGCAAGCCCTTCCCCGAAGCGATCGGCGAGATCGCCAATGTCGGCTCGGTCTTCCGCTACTTCGCCGAGATGGCGCGTGACGAGGCCGGCCGCGTCGCCGGCCCGATCCAGCCGGGCTCGTTCCAGTACTCGCGCGAGTTCCCCTACGGCATCAGCGTCCACGTCGTCCCCTACAACTTCCCGATCCTGCTGATGGCGTGGACGGTCGCCGCCTCGCTCGCCGCCGGCAACGTCGCGATCGTCAAGCCGGCCGAGGCGACGACGCTCTGCACGCTCGCCTTCATGCGCCACTTCGCCGGCCTGCCGGCGGGCGTCGTCGGCTGCCTCGCCGGCGGCGCCGAGGTCGGCCGGGCGCTGGTCGAAAGCGACCGCACCCACGTCGTCGCCTTCACCGGCTCGGTCGGTGTCGCCCGTGCGGTGGCGACCGCCTGCGCGGCGCGGCTGAAGCCCTGTGTCATCGAGGCGGGCGGCAACGACGCCCTGATCGTCACCGACCACGGCCCGCTCGACGTGGCGGTCGCCGGCACGGTGACGGCCGCCTTCCACCTCTCCGGCCAGATCTGCACCTCGGCCGAGCGCATCATCGTCCACGCGGCCGTGCACGACGAATTCGTCGCAAGGCTTGTGGCTGCCGCCAAGGCGCTGCGCGTCGGCGACGGCCTCGGCCACAACGAGATCGGCCCACTCGTCTCCGAAGCCGCGCGCGCCAAGGTGATCCGCCTCGTCGACGACGCCGTCGCCAAGGGTGCCCGCATCGAGACCGGCGGCCGCATCCCCGAGGCCGCCGGCCCCGGCTGGTTCTATGAGCCGACGGTGCTGACCGGCATCACCGACGCCATGGCGATCTCACGCGAAGAACTCTTTGGCCCGGTCGCGGCGATCCGCAAGGTCGCGAGCTTCGACGAGGCGATCGCGGTGGCGAACCGCTCCGAGTTCGGCCTCGGCGCCTCCGTCTTCACCACCGAGCTCTCCGAGGCGATGCGCGCGGTGGACGAGATCGAGGCCGGCATGGTGTGGGTGAACAACCCGCTCGTCGACAACGACGCGCTGCCCTTCGGCGGCTGGAAGACCTCCGGCCTCGGCCGGGCGCTCGGCCGCGAGGGCCTCTCAGCCTTCCGCCGCTCCAAGATGGCGATCGTCGATCCGGTGCCGAAGATTCACGACTGGTGGTACCCCTACCCGGACGACGTCTTCTACCGCGGCTGACCGACCTCCCTCGCCGCCCCGTATCACGAGCCTTTCGAAGCGAGACGTCCCATGAACATCCTGATCCTCGGCGGCGCCGGCATGATGAGCGCCGGCACCGCCCGCGACCTGCTCTCCGAGCTGTCGCCCGGCGTCGCCCGCATCGTCGCTGCCGACGCCAGCACCGACCGCCTCGCCGCGCTGAAGGCCGCCCTGCCTGACCCGCGGCTGGAGACCACCGTCGTCGACGTCACCGACGAGGCCGCGATCGCGGCGCTGCTGGCCGACTGTGACCTCTGCATCAACGGCGTGCCGACCTTCGCCGGCCTGCAGATGGCGATCTTCGAGGCCTGCCTGAAGGCCGGGCGCGCCTATGCCGACTATGGCGGAATGGGCGTCTACACGGTGAAGCAGAAGGCCGAGCACGCCCGCTTCGTCGAGGCCGGCGTGACCGCCGTCATCGGCCTCGGCGCCGATCCCGGTCTGTCGAACCTGATCTGCCGCGCGGCCGCCGACCGCCTCGACCAGATCACCTCGATCAACCTCTACTGGACCGCCACCCGCCTCGGCCCGCCCTCGCCGGTGCTGATGCCGCCCTATTCGGTCTCCACCGTGCTCGCCGAGTTCGCCAACACCTCGCAGCAGTTCATCAACGGCCGCCTCGTCGAAGTGCCGCCGCAGTCCGGCGCCGAGACGCTCGACCTGCCGGCCCCGTTCGGCCGCACCACCTTCATCCACACCCAGCACTCAGAGCCGCTCACCGTCCCCTTCGCCAAGGGCATCGCCGAGAAGGGCATTCAGGAGTTCACCTGGAAGCTCGCGCTGCCGGCCGCCGACCAGTCCGCCTGGATCGGCCTCGTGCAGGCGGGCTTCGGCGACTTCGACACGCCGGTGACGGTGAAGGGCCCGACTGGGCCGGTGGCGGTGAAGCCGCTCGACGTGCTGTCGGCCGTCATCGACCGCAACATCGCCGCCCACGCCGGCCGGATCCCCGACGCCGAAGGCCACGAGCTCCACATGGCGGTCGGCCGCGGCGTCAAGGACGGCAAGCCCACCACCGTCATCGTTACCGTGCTCGGCAAGCCCGACCCGCTCTATGACGGCTACATCGACGCCGGCACCTCGATGAACATGTCGATCGCCGCCCAGCAGATCCTCAAAAATCCGCTGAAGCCCGGCGTCTGGGCCGCCGAGGAATATTTCGACGTCGACGCCTACCTCGCCGAGGTCCGCAAGCGGAAGTTCACCGTCGAGATCGAGACGACGACGCGCGAGGCGTGAGTTCTTGACCCTCCCCCTGTGGGAGGGTCGGGCCGCGTCAGCGGACCAGGGAGGGCCGCCGATAGCGCAGCCGTCGGCGGGCGACGGTTCCGCAACCTCAAGCGCCGCACCGCCGCGCTCGCGCGCGGCGGCCCCCTCCGGCGGGCAAAGCCCGCCACCTCCCCCGCAAGGGGGGAGGGTATCCCCCTTGCACCCACGCGGCCCCCGGCACGATAAGGAGCACCGCCCCCTTCTCCCGCCCGAGGCGCCGCTTCGATGACGATCGCCGGCCATACCGAGGATGACGGCCTGACGCGCTACGCCGCGCTCGCCCGCCAGATCCTCGACGCCGCCGAGGCCGAGGGCTGGCCGGCCGGACATCGCCTCGCCGAGCCCCGGCTCGCCGAGCGGCTGTCGGTGTCGCGCACGCCGGTGAGGAAGGCGCTGGAGCTGCTCGAACGCTGCGGCCTCGCCCGGCGCTCCGAGAAGGGCGGCCTCGAGCTCGCCGCCGAGCCGGGCTCGCCCGGCTTCGACCGGTCCCGCCTGCCGGGTTCCGCCACCGAGGAGTTCGCCCGCACCCTCGTCGCCGAACACTTCGCCGGGCTCGTCGGGGAGCAGATCACCCAGGCCGAGCTCGCCGCCCGCTACGGGCTGCCGCGTGCCGCCGCCCTCGAGGTGCTGGAGGCGCTGCGCCGCGACGGCGTCGTCGAGCGCTCGGAAGGCCACCACTGGCTGTTCACGCCGGGCCTCGTCGACGACGCCTCCTTCGCCGAGAGCACGCGCTACCGCATCCTGATCGAGCCGGCAGCGCTGGCCGAGCCTGGCTTCTCCGCCAATCCGAACCGGCTGGAGGCATTGCGGCGCCAGCATGCCGCCGTCCTCGCCGAGGACCCGTCGGTGCCGCCACGCCTCGGCGAGCTGATGGAGCTCGACGCCGAGTTCCACGCCTTCCTCGGCGATAGCTCCGGCAACCGCTTCCTCGCCGCGGCGATCCGCCAGCACACGGAACTCCGCCGCGTCGGCGAATACCACCGCCAGGCGATGCGCGACCGCGTGCACGAGGTCTTCGCCGAGCACCTCGCCATCCTCGACGCCATCGCGGCGGGCGACCTCGCCGGCGCGGCGGCCCGCCTCAAGGCCCACCTCGAAGCCGGCCTCGACCGCCGCCCGGCCTTCGACAAGGTGCGGGCGCTGGCGTTCCGGAGACTGACGCGGCGGTGATGGCCTTTCCTGCCTCGGGCAGCGCAAGCCTCTCGAGTTGACGAGGAGCAGGAGAGCCGGAGCCGATCCGAAGCGCCATCCCGTGCCCGACCCGACGGCGCTACGGGATCGCCCCGCTCACCTGAGCATCGTAGAGACTGCGGGGCGCGCCGGGCGGGAGCGGCAGTACGACGGGCGGGTGGTCTGGATCGGGGAGGACTTCGCCGGTCGCGCCGATGACCCAAGTGTAGGCGGTCGGCGGGCTGGCGACGTGGAAGCCACGGTCGGCGGTGCTGTTCCAGACGACAACGTTGGCACCCGCCCAGCCCTGGCCGCTGCCCATGTTCCCGCGGTCCACGACCGCGATCGACCCGGAGACGTCCATGTTGTCGAACAGGATGCCTGCGGCCCAGCGCTGGTGCGGGCCGGCACCGACGCGCGGCCCTCGGCCCTCGCAGTCCTGGAAGACGATCGGACCGGCGGCGCGTGACTGCGTCGTCGCAACCAGGATGTTGTCGGCCTCGACGGAGCAGCGACGCACGAGGGTGCGTTGGCCATCGACGCTGAAGGCGAAGGCGGGCACCGGCCACCACGGCGGCAGGTCGTTGCGGCCGTGCACGTCCTCGATGGTGATCTCGCGCGCCAGCGCATCGACGACGACATAGCTCGAGAGGTTGCGGAACCGCACGTCGCGCACCCAGGCATCCGACACCTTGTCCATGCGAATTCCGGCCAGCCTCAGGGTCCGGAGATCCTTGAACGGCACGGGAGCGCGGGGAGCCGCCGGCGTCCCGTCGATCGACAGACTCTCGAGGCCCACCCTGCTGATTTCGCCCGGGAAATCGTAGCGCCACAGTGTGCCGCCGTCGGCGGGCTCGATGGCGTCGACGACCGGTGCGTCGAGGCCCACGGTGTCACCGGTGACCGAAACGATGGTGCGTGCCATCAGGAGGCCCCGCCCCGGCTTCCATTGCACGGTCTCGCGGCCCGCCCGTGGCGGGATCTGGTCCATGCCGATTTCCGCCACGAAGGCCGCGGTGAACGGACGCTGGACGATGACGCGGTCTCCGACGGAGAGGCCGTCAGCCGAAACGAGCGTTACCGCCTCGGCCCCCACGGGGACGTAGGCGTCGACGATGGCACGTGGTTCCTCCGCGGCGCGCCAGCGGCCGGCCCCTTCGATGCTGATCACCGGGCCCGGCGGCTGCTCGAACGACAGCACGGTGCCGCCGTCGCCAGAGCCGGAGCCGCGGAGCACGACGCCGGAGGCGGAGATCTGCAGCGGTCCGTCGAGCCGGTAAGTGCCGGGTGCGAGGACGATCGCGCCGCGCACGCCCGACGACGGCATCGGACGGGCCGACACCGCGTCGATGGCCGCCTGGATCGCCGCGCGGTCGCCGGCGTCGGTCTGAGGGGCGAGGCGGACGGCTTCCGCCACGACGGGCAGCGCCGCGCCGGGGGCGCCGTAGCCGGCGGCCGAGAAATCCGGGATGCGGTCGCCGTTCGCCGCCGGCACGATCTCGAGGCGACCGCCGCGATCCGCCAGCCAGCCCTCGGCCGGCAGCGGGGACGCGACAACCGAAAGGAGGGTAGCGAGGCAGACGATCCAGACAGAGCCGAACGGACGCAAAGGCGATCTCCCGCGGTTTCAACGAGAGGGGAGGGTAGCACGGCCAAGGTGGGGCCGCGGCAGGGCCGCACCTCCACAACAAGGGACCGGAACGCCCCCTCCCCCACTGCCCTCGTCTCCTCCCCCGCGCTAGCATCGCCGGCATTTCGAGGAGGATTAGACCGTGGCCGAGAAACCCCGTTGCCGCATCGGCATGCACACCAGCCTGTGGGCGTCGTCGTGGACGCGGGAGGCGGCCGAGGTCGCCATTCCCGAGGCGGCCGAGCACGGGCTCGAGGTGCTGGAGATCGCGCTGCTCGACCCAGGCGTCGTCGACGTCGACCACTCGCGGCGGCTGTTCGAGAAGCACGGCGTGGAGCCAACGGCCTCCCTCTGCCTGCCCTTCGAGGTGACGGCGCCGCTGCACCCGGAGAAGGCGGAGGCGTTTCTCACGACCGCGCTCGACACCGCCCACGCCCTCGGCTGCAATATCCTCTGCGGCGTCACGTACTCGACGCTCGGCTGGAAGTCCGGTGCGCGGCCGACGGAGGGCGAGTACGACAACATCGTCAAGGCGCTGAAGCCGGTCGCCCGGCGCGCCCGCGGCTACGGCATGGTGATCGGCCTTGAGCCGTGCAACCGCTACGAGACGCACCTACTCAACACGGGCGCGCAGACGATGGCGCTGCTCGAGCGCATCGACGAGCCGAACCTGACGGTCCACCTCGACACCTACCACATGAACATCGAGGAGAAGGGGCTCGGCGCCGCCATCCGCGAGGCCGGCAGCGCCTGCGCCTACATCCATTTGTCGGAGAGCGACCGCGGCGTCCCCGGCACCGGCACGATCGACTGGGACGAGACGTTCCGGGCGCTCGCCGATGCGGGCTTTGCCGGCGATCTGGTGATGGAGAGCTTCGTGACGCTGCCGCCGGAAATCGCCTCGGCGCACTGCGTCTGGCGCGACGTGGCGCCGGACCGGCACGCCGTGCTGGAGCGCGGCGTGCCGTACCTGAAGAGCCTCGCGAAGCTGCACGGCCTCGCCTGAGCGACGGCGCCGCACGACCACGCATCGACTTTGGATTGAATGATCGGGGGCAGTGCGAACTGCCCCCGATCGCCGTTCCGGCTGCTGGAAAGACCCGTCAGATCCGCTCGACGTAGGCGCCCGGACGGCCGCTCTCGACGACGAAGCGGGCCGCCTTGTAGGGCGTGCCGTCCGGGGTCTCGACCTTCGTCACCATGCGCAGCTCCGCCTCGAGGCGGTCGCGCACGAGCTTCATCAGGAAGTAGCCGCGGCGATCACCGTCATAGTAGCGGATGTGCTGGTTGTTCGGGATCATCGGTGCGTAGTAGGGCCCGTAGGGCGTGCCGTCGCCGCCGCTGGTGATCGCCGGCGTGACGAACTCGGTGGCGACGAGCTTCGAGTAGTCCTTCGCGAAGTCGCGCTTGATGTCGTTGACGAAGGTCGAGTGCCAGTCGCCGGTGAGGATCACCGGGTTGCGCACCTTGGTGTCGACGATGGTGCCGAGCAGGCGATCGCGGGCGCCCGGATAGCCGTCCCAGGCATCGTTCCAGAAGCGGTCGACGGTCGGGCTGGAGTCGTGCTCGAGCTCGGCCACCAGCAGCTGCTGGGCGATGAAGGTCCACTCCGCCTCGGACTTGGCGAGCGTCTTCTGCAGCCACGCCTCCTGGCCGGCGCCGAGCATCGTCACCTTCGGGTCGAAGGCACCCTCGCAGCGGGCCGACTCGCCGTCCCCGCAGGGGTTCTCGGAGCGGTACTGGCGGTCGTCGAGCATGATGAACTCGGCCGAGCGGCCGTAGCGCAGGCTGCGGTAGATGCGCAGGTGGTTGTTCTTGTCGACCTGCGGCTTCGCCCGGATCGGCATGTGCTCGTAGAAGGCCTGGTAGGCCGCGGCGCGGCGGACGACGAACTCCTTCGGCGGCGTCTGGTCGTATTCCGGATTGCGGCCGGAATAGTCGTTCTGCACCTCGTGGTCATCCCAGATGACGACGAACGGATGGGCGTGGTGGGCCGCCTGCAGGTCGGCGTCCATCTTGTAGAGGGCGTACTGGTCGCGGTAGCGCGCGAGCGTCACCGTCTCGCCGGTGAAGCGGGCCGGGTCGAGCACCATGCCGCGGACGTTCTCGAGCGGGCTGTACTCGTAGAGATAGTCGCCGAGGTGGAAGACGGCGTCGAGCTTCTGGGCGGCGACGTCGCGCAGCACCGTATAGTAGCCCTCGTTCCACTTCTGGCAGGTGATCGCCGCGAAGCGCAGTTCCTCGACGAGGTTGGTGGCGGCCGGGGCGGTGCGGAAGTGGCCGATCGGGCTCTCCTCCTCGGCGCCGTAGGAGAACTGGTACCAATAGTGCCGGCGCGGCTTGAGGCCGGTGACCTCGACGTGGACGGAATGGGCGAGCTCCGGCAGCGCCGAGGCCTTGCCCTCCTGCACGACGTTGGTCATCGCCTCGTCGGTGGCGATCTTCCAGCGCACGCC
>SXGT01315732.1_pt1 | contig 11266 bp, 9 predicted proteins | sample 3176221 | NCBI WGS metagenome assembly SXGT01 (sample SAMN11356862, study PRJNA531348) | freshwater metagenome | isolation source: freshwater sample F1-120 | place: China: Fuxian Lake, Yuxi | collected 2017-12-25
CCGAAACCATGCTCGGCGACACCGCCGTCTGTGTGCATCCCTCCGACGAGCGCTACAAGCACCTCATCGGCAAGCAGGTGCACATACCGCTCGTGAACCGCGACATCCCGATCATCGCCGACGGCCTGCTCGCGGACCCGACGCTCGGCACCGGCTGCGTGAAGGTGACGCCGGCCCACGATCCGAACGATTACGCTTGCTACCAGCGCAATCCGCAGATCGGCATCATCAACATCCTCAACCCCGACGGCACCATCAACGAGAACGGCGGCAAGTACCACGGAATGGACCGCTACAAGGCCCGCGAAGCCGTGGTCGCCGACATGGAGGCGCTCGGCCTGTTCGAGGAGCGCGAGGATCGCGTGATTCCGATGAAGTACAGCGACCGCTCGAAGACGCCGATCGAGCCGTACCTGTCGGACCAGTGGTTCGTGAAGATGGGGGACGTAGCCGCTTGCGGCGTAGCAGAAACGATTGCCTCTGCTACGCCGCAAGCGGCGAACATGGGGTTGGCGCGCATGGCAATGGAAGCCGTCGAGAACGGGCAGGTGAAGTTTTTCCCGGAGCGTTACGCCAATTCGTATCTCGATTGGCTCGCGGAAAAACGCGACTGGTGCATCAGCCGGCAACTGTGGTGGGGGCATCGCATTCCGGTGTGGACGAAGGAATACGATCTCGGCAGTGACCCAAGCATGGCGAGTCGAAAAGAGGTGGTGCATCTGGTCGAAACCATTTCCGGTGGCAAGCTTCAAAGGCTTCCAAGAACTACCCGGGTCTGGTCGATTCAAGAATCAGGTGACACATTCGGCGTGGGCGAAATCACCGATGAATCCATCGGAAAAGGGTTCGTGTATTCGTTCAACGATATTGCAGACCGCAACGTTGGCCAAATGCACGTGTGCGTGCAACCGGACTTCCCAGAAATTGAAAAAAAATTGGAGAGCGCTGGCTTCAGCCAAGACCCCGACGTCCTCGACACCTGGTTCAGCTCCATGCTCTGGCCGCACTCGACGCTCGGTTGGCCGGAGCCGACGGAGGAGTTGAAGTACTACTACCCGACCAGCGTGCTCGTGACGAGCCGCGATATCATCACGCTGTGGGTGGCCCGCATGGTGATCGCGGGGCTGTACAACCTCCAGCAGGTGCCGTTCCATCAGGTGTACATCACCGTCAAGCTGATGGACGGCTTCGGCGAGACGATGTCGAAGTCGAAGGGGAACGGCGTCGATCCGCTCGACATTATCGATCGCTACGGGGCCGACGCGCTGCGCTTCCTCATCATGCAGATTTCCACGGAGACGCAGGACGCGCGCATGCCGGTGGCGAATGTGTGTCCGCATTGCGATACGCTGGTGCCGGTGAAGCAAGAGCACATGTATATGCGCACGAAGAAGCTGGCGTGCCCGAATTGCAAGCAGCCGTTTCGTCCCGGCGGGCCGTGGCCGAGCGATGATCCGGACCTCAAGACGGCCAAGCAGGCGTCGGAGCGGTTCGAGATTGGCCGCAACTTCGCGAACAAGATTTGGAACGCGGCTCGCTTCATTCTGATGAACCTCGACGGCTACACGCCGCACGCCATCAAACGCGAGGAGTTGCCGTTGGAGGATCGGTGGATTCTCAGCCGGCTGGCATGGGCAACGCAAGCGGTGACGGAGCAGCTTGAAGGGTATCGGTTCAGCGACGTGGCTCGGACGCTGTACGACTTCGTCTGGTCGGAATTCTGCGATTGGTATCTCGAAATGGCGAAGGGGCGACTGAAATCCGACGATCGCGCGACCGTGCAGCGCGTGCTCATCGGAGTGCTCGACGCAATCGTACGGCTCGTGCATCCGATAATGCCGTTCGTGGCGGAATCGCTGTGGAGTGCCCTGAACGAGGTGGCCTTCGAGCGAGGCTTACCGAACCCCGACCCGGCTACCGAGAGTGTGATGGTCGCCCCGTGGCCGGAGTTTCCTGCGGATTGGCGCGATGCAGCCATGGAGACGAGCATTGGCCGAATGCAAGAATTGGTCCGGTCAGTGCGTGAAGTGCGCAATCGCTATAACATCGAGCCGAAGACGCCGCTCGATGCGTTTGTGAAGTGCGGCGATGCGGTGGCAAAAGACTTTCGCACGCTGGCGCCGTTCATTCAACAACTCGGCGGCATCGGCAAGCTCGATTGCGGTCTGGGAGTGGCCAAGCCATCGCAAGCGGCAAGCCACGTGACGCCGGAGTTCGAGGTGTACGTTTCGCTCGCGGGCTTAATCGATCCGGCAGCCGAGATAAAACGGCTCGAAAAACAGCTTGCCGACAAACGCAAGGCATTGCAAAGTGCTCTGGCGAAACTGGAGAATCCAAACTTCGTCAAGAACGCGCCGCCGGAAATCGTGCAACAATTGCGCGAGCAGATTGCCGATCTACAAAAGCAGATCGAGACAATCGAAGGGAATATTCGCGATTTGAAAACATAGAGGGTTCCATGCCCACTGCAAAATCGAAACGTTCGTCTGACGCCCGCGCGAGGATACGCTGGCCTTGGGCCGTTCTGGGCACGTGCCTCGTGGCGCTGGGGATCGGTTTAGCGATTGCGGCCGTGATCTTTGAGCGCGACTTTCGCATAAAACGCGAAACTGGCACGCTTTTCAATTATGATCCCATTGTTTTTGGCGGCATCTGCTTTGGAAGCACTGCCTTCATCGTGGGAATTGTCGGTGTGCTCATCGGACTCCTCGGACGATGTTATCGCGTTGTTGGCATCGGCTTTGGCATCCTGCTCCTGTTCCTTTTTTGGTCGCTCGTGTACTCCTTTTGGCCGACCAGGGAAACACTCGTTACAGCGGCGCGTACGGGCAACCCAGTTATGGCTCGATGGAGCCTGCTAGCGGGATTTAGCCCAAATGCCTTGGACCATAGGCCGACCGTTCCAAACGGGCGACAGCCATGGCATTCGGCACTCAATGTTGCCATCGAGTCCCGTCATTTTGATATTGCCAAATTGCTTATCGAATACGGGGCGGACGTAAATATGAAGGACGCCGCCCGTTATTATCCCATCGTATGTGCAGTTTACACGGGCAATCGCGACCTCGTTCAATATCTGGTCGAAAAAGGCGCGAATTCAAAAGTGCACATAGGTTTTCCTAAGGGGAACCTCGCCCACGCCACGTCAAATCCGGAATTGCTGGACGATCTCCGTAAGCTTGGCGTCGGACTCGATGAACCCGACAGTGAAGGTAATACGCCCCTCATCAAAAACGCGAGGTATGGACGCTGGGAAACCGTCGGTTTCCTGCTCAAACATGGCGCCAATCCGCATCATGCCAACGACAAGAAAAAGACCGCGTTGCGATATGCCGAGGAAAGCTGGAAAGATCTGAAGTCGGGTCAGGCAAGCCCCAATTATAAGAGTACCCCCGAAAATGAGCATCATTCGGATCGCCTTTCGAAGACCTTGAAACTGCTGGAGCCGTTTCGTTGAGGAATCGAGCATGCCCCCCGAAGCCGCCATGGAACGCATTAACCTCCTCACCGCCCATGCGTGGATGGTGCGCCAGTTCCTCAAGCACGCCGAGGAAGTGCAGGAAGACGAGGAGATGCTCGACGTGCATCGCATGATCTACGACTATTTGCGTGCGGTCGAGCCGAGCTATCAGCGCAAGGACGCGGCCGAGTACCTTCATCGGGCGAAAGGAAAACTGTCCAAGCTCAGGAAAGTTGCGGAGTTCTTTCACGAGAACTATCGGCGTGTGTCGGATCACACCAACTTCCAGATGGCGGCGATCTCGCTCAAGTTCGTCGTACAGCAGATTGAGGAAGTGCTTGGGCAAATCGAGAAGCCGATGGAATCGGCGTGACGCGGATTGCGTCATTCAGCGGGGGATAGCTATACCAATCCGGCCGCGGGGATCTTGCCTGCGGGCTCAAGAGGGAGCTTCGGTACAAGTCGGTATACGCACTTGTTGCGCCCCGTATGCTTCGCTTCCGAAAGTGCAGAGGCCGCGAGATGCTTGAGCGTGTCGTAGTCGGTTTCGACGCCGGCCTTGGCAATCGCAATCCCGATGCTGACGCGCACCGCTATTGCAGCGTCCTTGTAGTTGAACGAATTGCTCTCCACCGTCGTCCGAATGCGCTCGCCCAGAACAATGGCCCCGTCCAGGTCGGTTTCGGGCGCTACCACCATGAATTCCTCGCCGCCGATTCGCCCCACGAAATCGACGTTACGAACGGAGCGATTCAGGCACTTGGCCAGATCGACCAGCACTTGATCGCCTCCCGGCAATAAGTACTGGTCGTTGATCTGCTTGAAATGATCGACGTCGATGAGGGCGATCGCAAGGTCGCCAGGATAGCGATGGCGGCGGCGGAGTTCGCGCTCCGCAAGACGATCCATCGCCCGGCGATTGGGCATGTTCGTTAAAGGATCCGTCAAGGCAAGCTTCTCCAGCATCTTGTTCTTCTGCTCGAGTTCGTGATACGCCTCCTCGAGCGCCTTCGTTCGCTCGGCCACACGATTCTCAAGTTCCGCATTCATTTCACGCAGGCGATCGTTCAAGAGTCGTAGTTCGTTGAGCAACTGCTCATGGCTGCGTTCCAGCAAGAATGTGCGCGCGGCCGTGTGCAGGGTTTCAAGAAGGTGGTCCGCATTCCACGGCTTGAGGACAAAACGGAAGACCTGACTCTTGTTGATGGCGTTGATGGTTTCTTCGAGTTCTGCAAAACCCGTCATCATGATACGCATGGTCTTCGGGAAGTTGTCCTTGACCCATTCCAGAAGTTGCACGCCCGTAACGCGTGGCATTTTCTGATCAGTGATGATGATGTCGATTTCGCGTTTGGCGAAGTGTTCTTGCGCAGCGCTGGCGCAATCCGCCGTAAGAACGTCGAATTCCGGCGTCAAAAAGATCTTCAAGGTATCGAGAATGGATGGCTCGTCATCCACCACGAGAAGAGTGCACTTGAACCTTCCCACCGTGATACCTAGCTCCGTAGGGGCATTGGAAGCATTTTTCACTAATGTACACTACCTCAAAAACGAACGAGAGGCGAATAGACCGACGAAAATAGCTCGCCTCCGCGGCGCCTAGTTCATGATTGACCGGGAAAAGCTAGCCTTAAACACTACAAAACGGCCCTATGGATCGTTTGTGCACTTCCTGCCTGCCAGGCGCTCCAACCAGCTGGGTCCCATTTTTCACCCGTTTGGGCCGGGTGATGGCCAAACTCTATAAAGTCCACCACTCAACAAACTCATACATCCCCTGTCCGGCTTTCTTGAGCTTCCCTTGCTTGACCAGTTCGTCCCAGACGGCTTTCCCGAACTGGTTCGGCGGCTCAATGGCGACGATGGCCGAGGACCCGCCGCTCGTGGTCGGGCGGCGAGTCATTTTCGAATCCTCGTCCAGCTGGGTGACCTTGAGGCGTTTCTTGAAGGCCTTCAAGGCGTCCTTCAATTCCTTCGCGGTCGGCGGTACGGGATCAGACACAGGCGATTCCTCCCTTGGACGAAGCAGATTCTACCACCAAGGTGCAGAGCAGGCTGGTTCTGCGCTCTTAAGCATAGTGCCATTATCACTTGATTGATCTTCGAATCAAGCCTTGATATCTACGATCGATTTATTCGGGGAGGAGGACGCCACGGTGTTGGCCCTGGGGGCTGTGCGTTCTCCGTTCTTGGTGGGGAAACGATCGGTAGGCGTGATCTTTCGGCGTGTCGTGGGTGCAACACCGAACCGTGGATTCTCATTGTTAGCGCTAAGAAGGGCGAAAACAATGGGATTCAAGGTTTCGATCTGCACGCATGAACGTCATGCGGTAGGTTATAACGTGCTTTTAGGTATCGGTTTACGTCAGTGGAGCCGAAGGGGATCGAACCCTCAACCTCTAGAATGCCATCGGCCAAAATGGTTCGGCTGAAAACCCATGCGAACCGCATGTTTCATGCGGCCAACTCCCTAATATCCTATTCGCCGATTCCTTGCACGTCAATGCACGAAAATGCAAGAGGTTTCGTCATTCTGTCGGAGTTTTGCAAAATGTTTTGCAAAATGCCGCCCACGTCAATGTGGGCGTCCTCGCGTCCAGACCGTGGAGGTTCAAAATCTCGATATTCCCGTTGTACCGGTTAGCTCGCGCAATAATAATCAATGGGCGGACAACTGTGTGTTGTGAAACTAACCCCGGGACTCGATGCTATGCGAATGGTGCTATTTGTGGGTCTGCTGATGCTTGTGGCTGGCTGCCGAAAAGAAGCCGAACTGGATGGCAAATCGGTGAGCCAATGGCGTCAGGCACTCGTTGACCAGAACGTCAAAGCCAGGCGCGAGGCGGCGGAAGCACTGGGCAGGATCGGCGCGCCTGCGAAAGCGGCCGTGCCAGATCTTGCCGGAGCCCTCAAAGACAAGGATGAGGGAGTGCGAATTGACGCTGCCAAAGCCCTCTGGAGCATTGGCGAGGCGGCCAGCAACGCGCTGCCAGATTTGATCACTGCACTAAAGGACAAGAATGCAGAGGTTCGACTCAGCGCGGCAGGAGCGATCGGAGAAATGGGGCCTGCGGGAAGCGTTGCGGTGGCAGATCTTGCGCGGGTACTCAGTGATTCCGACGCAAACGTTCGAGATGCTGCCGCCAGGGCCCTGGGGCGATTGGGGTCGAACGCCAAGGATGCGGTTCCCACACTGGCCAAGGCCCTGAAGGATCGCGATGTGAACGTTCGGATTCGCGCTGCGTACGCTCTGGCGGAAATAGGTCCGGATGCAAGTGACGCCGTCACGGCCCTTCAATTGCTTTCTGCTGATACCGACGGGAATGTGCGAGGCGCCGCGGTATTTGCTCTGGGCAAGATTCAGGCCAAATAAGTCTTCGCGTTTGTGCGGAACGAATCGAACCCACACAATTCGATGCTGTTGTCGTCAATAGACTGACGCACCCTGGGGTCGCATAGGGTTTCTACTTCAATCGCTCGCTCGTCTCGGTACATGGACTCCACGTCAACTCCGAGGCCGGGATGACAGCCCAACTCGGTGACGCCTGGGCACAAGGCCGCGATTGTGTCCACTAGGTGGTTGACACTAATGCCTGCAGGGAAGGGGCTTCCCTTTCCCGTTTGGCCATAGAAATTGCCACTGTAACGAATCTGATCATGGAAATGACGTACAGGTACACCGATCTTTCGACCCAAATTGATCACAATGGTACGCAGCGGGTCATCCCGGTGGACATGTTGATGAGAGTCCAGATGAGTTGGATCTCGGCCGATGAGATCGCGAAATGCCTGGAGTTGCGAAGCTATCGCCGCGGCAACAGCGTCGCCATCGGCAAGTGCCGCCACCTCGTACAGGCAGACCCAGCCGTCGTCACGGTAGATCCATTCACCAAGGTCAAGATGTAGACCCACGCTGAGCCTTGGATGCGTGCGGGCATATTGGGCCGCATCGGCAGAGGCAGGCCAGCGAACCATCATGCTTGTACTCGAAACGATTCCATGCTCATGGGCTTTGATGATACCACGATTTACGCCAGGGCTCTGTCCGAAGTCGTCTGCGTTGACAATCAGGCGCCGGCGCACCGATAGTGGGTCCACGGCATTGTTATCCTTGCCAACCATATGGTTTGCGGGGTTATCCTTCACGGTTCGCCTCGACAACAATCGATAGTCCGCTTCACCAAATCTCATTGAACAGTCAGTAAATCGAGTTTCTTGGCCAATGCCAAGGCGGCACCCCGCCAATCTTGAGCTTGCTCCACCGGTGGCTCCCAGTCGGTAGACCAACCCATCCACTGCACAGCCTGGTGGAGCCGGCAGTAGTCAAGTGCTTCCAGGAAAACTTCTGGGGTAGCAAAGAACCTAGCTGAATCGCCGTGAGCATGCCAATATGCCATGGCAATCGTGGTGCGTGCTTCCTCGGACCATTTGCCCGCCGTGAGGGCCGCCAGATCCATGAGGGCGGGGCCGATGGCGGTTGTCTCCCAGTCCACAGGACACACGCGCAGTCCGCCGGACGATTGCGCCACGAGCACATTGGAGGCATAGAACTCGCCGTGGATCAAGGTTCGTGGCAGACGTTGCAAATACTCGACGACACGTGTGTAGGCTTGCGAGAGCGGTCCGAGCGTGGGGTCAAGTGCATGCGCTCGCTCCATCCACAATTCATAAAACCGGGCGTCGTAGTTCAGGAGGTTGGCTGATCCTAGGGAATACGTGGATGCCTCGCCGAAACGGCTGTGAAAAGCAGCGAGCCACCGGGCCACTTCCTGCCACGTGGCCAGATCGCCAACCTGGTAGAGTTCAAGCCCGGCCACTTTTTCTAGAAACAGCCAATACCGCTCAGACTCCTGGTTCAGCACCGTTCCGTAACACGCCGCAGTACCAAGGTCTGTTCGTGCCAGGATATGGCGATAGACTTCGATTTCACGCCGCGGATCCTGCAGGAAAGCCGGCCTGGCGTTTCTGGCCGGCGCCAGCAGTGCTTGAGGGCTGAGGTTCTTGAATAGCAAATGCAGCGGAGCTCCACCGTCCAGCACAAGATCTAGTTCTTCAAGGGCATAGCTCGACTGACAAATGGATGAACGTCGCTGAATTTGCGTGATGGCAACGTGTGAACCGAAGTACTCACTCAACGCGTGTTCCAGCGGGCCCCGCAACTCCGCATCGCCGACTATTCTTGGCAGAGAGTGCTCGGTCGATTTCATGAGGGGACCCCAACCTGCCGCAATAGGCGAGTCAGAACGTTGTCTGAATCAAAGTAATCCTCTGCCAATGCCCGCGCCGCTCGAGAGTGTCGGGCGTAGTTGGCGTTCAACGCCTCAATCCCGGCAAGGACATCGTCGATTGTCGTAAACGAAAGCAGTCCCTCACCGGCCGGCACGAAGCGGCTGAAACCCGTGTCCTGCGCAAGGACTGGCCGGCCCGAGGCCAGATAACACAGACTGCGATCGCTAAACCAGCCACAGCGAGATGCCACGTAGCCGCTCTTGGCCAGGCCAAATTCCGCCTTGGAACCCTGAATGAATCGCTGGTAAGAATCCGGAGTGCCTGCCACGGCGCGAGGATCTGCCAGCAGCCAGCCGTTCTCGGAAAGCGCCGCTAGATCTTTGCTCTCACCGGGGTCGATGGCCATGGCCAGCAGAAATTTTTCGCGTGTCCTTCGCGGTAGCGAGAACAGCGGTCGCAAAGAGTGCGCCTTTTGGCCGTAGAAGATTCCTTCATGTTCGATTGAGCCGTAACCGCGCCAGTTGCCAATCGTGGTGAAGCCATCATGGTTGATTGTTTCCGCCACCGGCCAGTGTTCGAGGACAATCGGTTGGAATGTCGGGATCCAGGTAAGGCCGCACGTGGGTACAGTGCACTCCGGCTGGCCGATGGCTTGACCTATCGTGACAAAATGGGTGTGTGCGGCAAGGCGCATGTCGATGCCCTGAACAGCATGCCACATCTGGACAAACGCCGGGTCGAGATCGAGGTAGACGCGGATCGGAATCCGTGAGATCAGCTCTTCATCGGCAAGCATGCCCGAAATGTTGATCAACACGTCGGCCCGTCGGATGAACTCGCGAAGGTGCTCATACGGTAAACCGACCGTTTCGCGGGTTCCGACCCGTAGCAAAGCCGCAGTGCCCGTAAGGTGAAATCGCTCGATGACTTCAAGGAAGTACTGCGCATTGCCCGAGGCCTCAAGCGAGGCCCCCGCAGGTATCAAGGCCTTATCCTGCAACGGCTCTACAAAGAGGACGTCGTGTCCAAGGCGTCGCAATCCCAGCAGGTATTGAAGAACGGCCCATGTGGCGCCGCCTTGATGGGGGTCGCCTGCAATCATTCCGCTCAAGACGATATTCAGCTTACCTTTCGCCACGGGGCACCTTTCACGGGGTAGCTTGTTTGATTGCATCGTTGGCCGGGGAATCACGCGTGAAAAGCGAAACCAGCACATGGAATTCGGTGCTATCCTTGTCAGCGCGGTAGGTCTCCTCGTGCTCCAGCCGGTAGCCAACATTGCGGAAAAGATCACGATAGGTGTCGATGAGCCAGCGTTGCATTAACCAATCCTTGTCCTTTTGTCCGTAGGTATTCGCTAACAAGAGTCGCCCGCCGCTAGCTGTGGCATCGAAGAGTCGAGCCGCCAACCAGGCCACGTCAAACAGCGGGTAAAGCCAGCCGAGGCTGTAGATTGTCTCGGCGAGAACGATCAAATCCCAGTTGCCTTCGACGCCCAAATCAAAATCCATGATATTGGCGACAACCAAATCGATCTGCCCCGGCCGAGCGTCAGCAGTTTGCAGGCGGGCACGTTCAATCGCCGCCGGCGCGATATCGACGGCCACCACACGCTCCGCGATGCCGGCGAGTAACCGAGTTAGGCAGCCGGAACCGCAACCGATTTCAAGCGCGCACCGATATCGGCGGTCGCTTAGCCTTTGCAGGAGAAATGCATATCGGCTCTGCTCAAAAGACGAGGATTCAAAGTCCCACGCATCGCCGCCTTTCCAGACAGACTCGTAATGATTCTGCATCTTGTTGTGGATGCTGGTCCGGTCGATCATGTACTGATTCCTGTGTCATGCAAGAGCTTGGTCAACACTTTGTCGGAATCGAAGTACGACTCCGCAATTCTCCGGGCGGCCCGGCAGTGATGCTCATAATTCTGAACAATATCCTGAGCGCTCGTCGCCGCCTCCTCCAGGGTACGAAAGGAGAGAACACCCTCCCCAGTTGGAATGTGAGTGCCGAATCCGGTATCCTGCACCAGCACAGGCTTCCCGGAAGCGAGGTATCGTACCGATCGATCGCTAAACCAGCCGCTAAGCGTGGCGGCATAGATCCCTTGAACTGCAGAAAACTCTGCGCCCGATTCTTGCACATACGCTCGAAACGCCTGCGGATCCCTGACAATCACTTTTGGATCCACGATTTGCCAGCCGCCTTGTTCCAGCATCAAGCGATCCTTTTGATCGGCAGGATGAATGTTCATGGCGATCTCAAATGGCGTCGAAACTCGCTGGGGCAGTTCCATGAACTTGCGAAACTCGTGGACTTTCAGGCCAAATGTCTTGCCGTCTACCTGAATCGGCCCAAAGGGGCCTCGCCAATTTCCTACCGTCGTAAACGCCCGGCATTCCTGAAGGGGCGTGATAGGCCAATCTTCCAGCACAACTGTAAACGTCGGTCGAAAAGTGCGGCAGCCGGTCGGTGACCGGTGGTCGGTCGGTCGAAAAGTGTAGCACCCCTGGCCGAGCCCTCGGTGGTGGTTGCAGGATAGCCCTGGGAAAGGGAATCCGCACCGCCAGGAGGGCC